>OBCQ01000007.1_pt1 | contig 104699 bp, 92 predicted proteins | sample 1517991 | NCBI WGS metagenome assembly OBCQ01 (sample SAMN03418263, study PRJEB22391) | human gut metagenome | biome: human-gut; feature: organic feature; material: feces | host: Homo sapiens | place: Tanzania | collected 2013-01
ATTTAGTTTTATAATTTACTTTTTATCATAAGCTTATATGATTATTTTTTATTTTTTCGCTTTACTTGCATTTATAAATTTTAATTTAAGCATTTTTGAAAAATCGGTTCCGATTGCAGACGATAGAAATTTTCTCAACGATACTTTGTTAAATAAAAACATTTCTATTCGATGGATTTTTTGAGATCTTATGAGCTTTGGTTTTATAAACGTAAATCAGTCGGCTGTTATATATATTATATTTACACAGCTTGCAGTTTTGATTATAAGCTATGGCTATAACTGCAGCTGTGAAGCTCAAAGCTCTATTTGCCCTTTGATTATATCTGATTAAATATACTTATTTTTTAATTTATATGTGACTATAACTATATAAAAACCGCTACATTGTGAAACGGTTTCACGGAGGTGTACTCTTTTATGAAATATGCAAATTCGCCCGAGGTTCCTGCGTTATTAAAGGAATTTCTACAGCACATTTACGCTATTAAAAACAAATCCGAGCTGACGGTTGAGGAATACTGCATTGATAATATGATGTTTTTGCGTTTTTTGAAGCAAAACAAAGGTCTTGCCCTCTCCTCTTCAGAGCTTTCCGAAATAGACGTATCGGATATTGATATTGATTTTATAAAAAGAATTACCCTTTCGGATGCTTATCAATTTCTTTCATATTGCAAGGATGTCAGAAACAACGATTCTGCCGCAAGAGCAAGAAAGGTTTCGGCTATAAGAGCGTTTTTCAAGTATTTACATGTACAGAAAATGCTGCTAACCGAAAATCCTATGGAAAACCTTGAGACCCCGAAGAAAAAGAAAGCAAATCCGAAATATTTGACCCTTGACGAAAGCTTGAAGCTGCTCGATTGCGTTGACGGAGAATACAAAGAACGGGATTACTGCATACTTGTCCTGTTTCTAAACTGCGGACTTCGTCTTTCAGAGCTTGTTTCGATAAATTATCAGGATATCAGGGATAACGGCACGTTGACCGTTACAGGTAAAGGTAATAAGCAACGCACAATTTATCTTAACAAAGCTTGTCTTGAAGCGATAAAAAGCTATATGGCAGTTCGTCCCGTTGACGGCGTAAAGGACAAAGACGCTTTATTTTTAAGCAAGCGATTACAGAGAATAAGCCCGAAAACCGTTCAGCATATGGTATATGAGTATCTCGAAAAAGCAGGGCTTTCGGGACGGGGCTTATCCGTACATAAGCTAAGGCATACCGCAGCAACGCTTATGTATCAATACGGAAATGTTGATGTGCTTGTATTAAAGGATATTTTGGGGCACGAAAACCTCGGAACAACTGAAATTTACACGCATATCGTTGATGAACAGCTCAAAACGGCGGTTGACAACAATCCGCTTGCAAACGTAAAGCAGAAAAAGACAAATATTCCGCCAAAAGTCAAGAAAGAGGAATGATTTTTGACGAGAAGAAATAAGTCAAAATGCATCCGATAATTCCCGACAAAACTACAAAAACATATAAAATCAAATTCCTGACGGCAAACAGCTTTATGAACTCTCGGTAGTTAAACTGCTTGCCGTCTTGCTTTAATGTGCTTCTGATATCCCGTGACGACAAAATGCTCTCTTTACAGCTTACGGCCATTGCAAGCGAAGAAATAACCGCAGGTATAACAATTAAAACCGTACTGTATATAACGCCTTGAACATTAAACGTTTTGTAAATATAGCCTGTAATAACACCTAAGCCGAGCCCTCGTATTACAGGCAAAAGCCATAAAATCGGCTCTCCGATTACGCACAAGCCGAATAAGACCGACAAGATTATAAACTGCGTATCAGCCGAAATATACGAAAGAAAGTTTTTTATAATCGAGCTTTCGTTTCCCGTAACGAAATATGCACCTGTCAGTGTTTTGATTTTTTCAAGCACGGCTTCGTCTGCGTGCTTTACGCAAACCGCACCCAAAAGCATACCTGTTAAAAGTAACACACATAAAATAGTCAACGTCTGATTGCTTTTTAATAATTTCCCGTTAAACCTTTTAATTCTCATACTTTTCTTTTTCATTGATTTTCTCCTTGATATTTATATATTCTTTTTAAGTATTGCCCCTATAATGCTTGAAATAATTACCGCAGGTAAAATGATAATCGCCTTATAAGAAAAGGAAAATCCGCTTACAATCGCTGTAATCAAATATATCACGGCGCACATTACAAAGCCTGATAGGCTTCCGCTTATAACGCCCTTTAATTTATTTCTTTTGGCAGATAAAAATCCGCAAAGCAACGACGAAACAATCAATGTTATAAGTGAAAGAATAAACGTTTTATCGGAAAAAGCCGAGTTTTTCATAATAATAATTGAAAATAAACAGCTCAATATCAAAAATAAAATCACGCCGAAAAATGAGCTTAAAAGCAACTGCTTAATTAACTTTTTATCGAAAGCAGCTTTGCCGACAGAGCTTTCACGCATAAAAATAACCCCCTCATACTTCTAATAAAGAGTATGAAGGGGTAAATTATTTTATGAATAAATCAGTCTTCTTTTTTGCTCTTTTTCTTCTGAGTCTTTTCTTTCTCAGCAGCGGCTTTGATAGCCTCTCTTTCTGCCTTAGCTTTTTCAGCAGCAGTGTTATTTGTCTGAATAGCCCAACGGGTAATCTTCATTTTATTTCTGTCAGCGCCTGTTTCGATGATAAGTGAGTCCTCCTTAACGGTAACAACTCTGCCCATAATTCCGCCGATGGTTGTGATTTCGTCGCCAACCTGAGTGCTTTCTCTCATTTCCTGATCTTTCTTCTGCTGCTTTTTCTGAGGTCTGATCATAAGGAAGTACATACCGCCGAAAAGAACAACCATAAGAATAATGCTTGATGCCATGCTGCCCTTAGCGCCGGTTGCACCGTTTGCAGCTTCAAGTAAATAGAAAAAATTCATAATTTTCCTCCAAGTATTTTATTTCTAAAGTATTATACAATCAAATCGCCGATATTGCAAGAGTTTATATGCGTTTATCGAGTAAATCAACATATTTCGATTTATACTGCTCAAACGTGCCGTTATCGAGTGAGTCACGAATTTCCGACATCAGCGTATTATAGAAATAAAGATTGTGAATAACGCAAAGGCGCATTGCAAGAATTTCTCCCGCCTTAAACAGATGCCTGATATACGCTCTCGAGTGCTTTTGACAGGTCGGACATTGACAGCCTTTTTCAATCGGGTCTAAGTCCTTACGGTACTTTTCATTGTTAATATTTATTATTCCCTCGTGTGTGAAAAGATGACCGTGTCTTGCGTTTCTTGACGGCATAACGCAGTCAAAAAGGTCAACTCCCCTGCTGACAGCCTCGATTATATTACCCGGTGTTCCGACGCCCATAAGGTAGCGGATTTTATCCTTAGGCATATACGGCTCGACCGCAGAAATAATTCTGTACATATCTTCTTTCGGTTCACCGACTGCAAGACCGCCGATAGCATAACCGTCAAGGTCTAAATCTGCAATCTGCTTCATATGCTCAACCCTTAAATCATCAAAGGTACAGCCTTGATTTATGCCGAAAAGAAGCTGATTTTTATTTATTGTGTCTTCAAGAGAATTAAGTCTGTTCATTTCAGCTTTGCAACGCTTCAACCAACGAACTGTTCTGTCGCAAGACTGCTTTGAATAGCTGTATTCGGCAGGATTTTCGACACATTCATCAAACGCCATTGCTATTGTAGAGCCTAAATGCGACTGAATTTGCATACTTTCTTCAGGACCCATAAAAATATGCCTTCCGTCAATATGCGAATTGAAATTTACGCCCTCTTCTTTAATTTTACGGAGCTTTGCAAGCGAAAAAACCTGAAATCCGCCGCTGTCGGTAAGAATAGGACCTTCCCAGCCTGTAAATTTATGAAGTCCGCCCAATTCGTTCACCAAATCGTCACCCGGTCTTACGTGAAGATGATAGGTGTTGCTGAGCATTACCTGACATCCGATTTTTTTAAGGTCGTCGGCGTCAAGTCCGCCTTTTATAGCACCTGCGGTAGCAACATTCATAAATGCAGGCGTCTGCACAGTACCGTGTACCGTTTCAAATTCTGCTCTGCGTGCAGTTCCCTCTGTTTTTATAAGCTTATACATCATTATCCCCTTACTATATCAAAAGCATACAATCGCCGAAGCTGAAAAATCTATATTCCTTTTTAACCGCATCATTGTATGAAGCGAGTACATCTTCTCTGTTATAAAACGCCGAAACAAGCATAATCAGCGTGCTTTCGGGCAAATGGAAATTCGTCAAAAGTGCGTCAATACACTTAAATTCATATCCCGGATAGATAAAAATGCTTGTCCAGCCGTCAGCCTCGGCAATTTCTCCGTTATATGTCGCAACGCTTTCAAGAGTTCTGCAGCTTGTTGTGCCGACAGCGATAACTCTTTTACCGTTTTTATGTGTTTCGTTTATCAAATCGGCAGTTTCCTTCGGAAGATGATAATGCTCCGAGTGCATCTTGTGGTCTTCAATGTTTTCAACCTTAACAGGTCTGAATGTACCGATTCCGACGTGCAATGTAACATAGCCGATATTAACGCCTTTATCCTTAATTTTTTTGAGAATTTCGGGAGTAAAGTGCAAGCCTGCCGTCGGTGCTGCCGCAGAGCCTAACTCTTTAGCATAAACTGTCTGATAACGGTCGTTGTCCTCTAACTTTTCGGTAATATAATGAGGTAACGGCATCTCTCCGACCTTTTCAAGAACATTGAATATATTGTTGCCCTCATAAGTAAACTTCGCAAGTCTGTTGCCGTTTTCAAGCACATCAATAATTTCCGCCTTTAATATACCGTTTCCGAAAACAAACCTTGAGCCTGCTTTTGCTCGTCTGCCGGGGCCTGTAATAACCTCCCACACATCGTTTTCCTTTTGCGTGAGCATCAAGAACTCAACATGAGCGCCCGTTTCCTCCTTCACGCCGTAAAGTCGTGCGGGTAAAACCTTAGTATCGTTGAGGATAAGGCAATCTCCCTCGTTGAGGTAATCGACAATATCGTAAAAGTGCTTGTCCTCATTTCTATGCTCGGAACGGTGAATTACCATCATTTTAGACGCATCCCTCGGCTCTATCGGGGTTTGGGCAATTCGTTCTTTGGGCAATTCGTAATAAAAATCTTCTTTTTTCATTGGGTTTCTCCTACAAATATATGAAATTTATAAAATTGATAAAATTATTTGACTATATAAGGTATTGGTGGTAAAATATATTTAACTGCGATAGAGGTGCGAAAACAATCAGTAGTTTGCGTCAGAATTCAGCAATTCATTGACCGTATAACAAAAGGTGTTTTTGCCGAAGATAAGGCGACTGCTGATAAACTTTATCTGGGGATATTGTGAATAACAATATAACTGTCATCATTGTTTGATGGAGTGCTATCTGCATTGAAATAAAATTTTCAATGTTGCTCTTTTTCTCAATGGTGACCGGTTAGCAAAACCGGTTATTTTTTTTGCAGATAATAGAATAACATTTTTTGGAGGTAATTACAAGTGGAAAAGAAGTATAATGTCGGAGTTATCGGCGCAACAGGTATGGTAGGACAGAGATTTTTGACCTTACTTGCAAATCATCCGTGGTTTAATGTAAAGGTTGTAGCTGCAAGCGCCCGTTCCGCAGGCAAGAAATATGAGGACGCTGTCGGCTCAAAATGGTGCATGGATGTTGCAATCCCCGAGAATGTTAAAGACCTTGTTGTTATGAATGCAACAGACGATATAAAAGAAATCGCATCACAGGTTGACTTTGTTTTCTGTGCTGTTGATATGAAAAAAGATGAAATCAAGGCTCTTGAAGAGGAATATGCAAAGGCTGAATGCCCTGTTGTTTCAAATAACAGCGCACACAGACATACACCCGACGTTCCGATGGTTCTTCCCGAGCTTAACCCCGAGCATATTGAAATTATCCCCTCGCAGCGTAAGCGTCTCGGCACAAAGAGAGGCTTTGTTGCAGTAAAGCCTAACTGTTCGCTTCAGGGTTATGTACCTGCTCTTTTCCCGATCGATAAAGCAGGCTTTAAGGTAAAGGATGTTCTCGTATGCACATATCAGGCTATTTCTGGCGCAGGTAAGACCTTTGAAACATGGCCGGAAATGATTGATAACGTTATCCCCTTTATCGGCGGAGAAGAAGAAAAGTCTGAAAAAGAGCCGCTTAAAATTTGGGGCAAAATCGAGGGCGACGTAATCGTTGACGCAAAAAGACCCAACTTCACAGCACAGTGCCTTCGTGTTCCCGTTACAAACGGTCATATGGGCGCAACCTTTGTAAGATTTGAAAATAAACCCACTAAAGAGCAAATTCTCGACATTTGGAAAAATTATAAGGGCAGACCGCAGGAGCTTAAGCTTCCGTCAGCTCCCAAGCAGTTCCTCAACTATTTTGTAGAGGACAATATGCCACAGACAAAGCTAAACAGAGATATTGAAAACGGTATGGGAATTTCAATCGGAAGATTGCGTGAGGACACACAGTACGATTATAAATTTGTTTGTCTTTCTCACAACACATTGAGAGGTGCCGCAGGCGGAGCAGTTCTCCTTGCAGAGCTTCTTTGCGCTGAAGGCTATATGGATTGATTGGAGGAAAATTTATGAAGAACCCAATTTTTACAGGTGCAGGCGTTGCTATAATTACCCCGTTTACAGCTGATGGCAAGGTAAACGAAAAGGTATTGGCTGAAATCATTGAGTATCAAATTTCACATTCAACGGACGCTATCGTTATTTGCGGCACTACGGGGGAGAGTGCAACTCTTGACCATAATGAGCATACACAGGCTATTAAGATTGCGGTTGACGTAACGGCAGGCAGAATTCCCGTTATTGCAGGTACAGGCTCAAATGATACCGCTTATGCGCTTAAGCTTTCAAATGATGCCGAAAAGCTCGGTGTTGACGGACTTCTTATGGTTACACCTTATTACAACAAGGCTTCACAAGAGGGTCTTATTAAGCATTTTAACTATGTTGCAGACAGAGTTTCAACACCGATTATCCTTTACAATGTTCCTTCAAGAACAGGCTGTGAAATTAAGCCCGAAACCTATTCTGAGCTTGCAAAGCACAAAATGATTTATGCGGCTAAGGAAGCAACAGGCAACCTTTCTTCGATTGCAAAGACAATCTCACTTGTTCCCGAGGATTTTGCAATTTATTCGGGTAACGACGACCAAATTACTCCTATTATGTCTTTGGGCGGTAAGGGTGTTATTTCGGTGCTTTCAAATATTCTTCCGCAGGTTGCGCACGATATTGCACAGACGGCACTTAACGGAGATTTCAAGAAGAGTGCGGAGCTTCAGCTCAAATATCTTGAGCTTTGCAACGCTATGTTTATGGATGTAAACCCCATTCCCGTTAAGGTTGCAATGAGAATGATGGGAATTGATGTAGGTCCGTTGAGACTTCCTCTTTGCGATATGACACCTGCAAATACAGAAAAATTGAAATCCGTTCTTCAAAAGTACGAGCTGATATAAATTTTTCAAGGATGTGTAAATAATGGTTAAAATTATTTTAAGCGGTTGTTCGGGAAAGATGGGACACGTTATTACAAAGTGTGTGGAGAACAAGGATGACTGCGAAATCGTAGCAGGCGTTGACATAAACAAATGCGACGCCCCCTACCCGATTTTCGCTTCGTTTTCCGAGATTGATGTTGATGCCGATGTTATTATCGACTTTTCGCATCCGTCAGTTCTCGCATCGTTGCTCGAATACTGCAAGAAGAATAAAATGCCTGCTGTTATTGCTACGACAGGACTTTCTGATGAGCAGAAAAAGGAAATTGAGGACACCTCAAAGGAAGTTCCGATGTTCTTTTCGGCAAATATGTCAATCGGCGTAAATCTTATTTCAGAGCTTGCCGCTAAGGCTGCAAGGGTTTTGGAAGGCTCGTTCGATATTGAAATTGTCGAGGCTCATCACAATCAAAAAATCGACGCACCGTCGGGAACGGCTCTTATGCTCGCTGACAGCATTTCGGACGCTTTAACAAACAAGCCAACCTATGAATTCGACAGACATTCAAAGCGTGCTAAAAGAGACCCGAACGAAATCGGAATTCATTCTATCAGAGGCGGTACAATCGTCGGAGAGCACGAGGTTATTTTTGCGGGACTCGATGAAATCATCACAATTTCACATTCCGCACGCTCGAAGGATCTCTTTGCCGTAGGTGCTGTAAACGCAGCTGTTTTTCTTAAAGGCAAGCCTGCCGGTATGTATTCGATGAAGCAGTTGGTTGATGAGAAATAAGGTGTTTTTATGAGTATTATACAAAGCATTTCAGTTACGGAGGATGTTACCCTTGTATCGTTGCAGGATTCCCCTGCCGACATTGGTTTAATCTCCGATATATTCACGGAAATTTCAAAAAACAACATTGACGTTGATATGATTTCGCAAACGCCCCCTCATTCACACACTCCAAACCTTTCTTTTACGGTTTCGGATGAGGATGTCGGTAAAATGCTTGAAATTACAGCTAAATTGCGTGATATTTATCCCGATATGAAATTGACCTTACGCAGCGGAAACTGTAAAATTTCAGTGTTTGGCGAGGAAATGCGTGGCACTCCCGGTGTTGCGGTAAAGGTGTTTTACGCACTTACAAAAGCAAATGTTGAGGTCAGTATGATTACAACCTCGGAGGTTGACATTTCTCTGCTTGTTGACAAGCATTTTGTCGAGCCTGCGATTGAAAGCCTCGAACGTGAATTTAACAAATAAGCACAAATAAAGATTAAGGACTTTGGTTTAATCCAAAGTCCTTTTTTTGAGTATTGATATAAGTGTTTTTGAAAATTTTTCGTCTTGCTCGGCAGTACGCTTGGCAGGACCCTTTGTTCTGCCCCCTGCCCGTCTGATTTTCTTTGAAATATGCCTTTGCGCCAAAAGAGAATCAATATTATTCTGTGAATAAATCAAGCCGTTTTGATTTAGTACACAATCTGTTTTTGCAAGGCACATTGCCGCAAGCCCGTAATCCTGAGTTATAACAATATCGCCGCTTTTTATAAGGTTTACAATTCTGAAATCAGTGCTGTCAGCACCCTTTGAAACTGTAATAATCTCGGCTTTATCGCCAAAATCAAAGCTATGTGAGGTGTCAGCAACAACACAGCATTTAACCCCAAACCTTTGAGCTATATCAAGGGTTAAATTCACAACCGGACAACCGTCCGCATCAATTACAATCATAAAATTTGCCTCTGTTATAAAAGATTTTCCATTTCTTTAACACAGTTTTGGCATATCCTGACGCCGTGATACTCTATAAGGTCATCGGCACTGTTGCAAAAAAGACAAGCAGGCGTATATTTTTTCAAAATAACCATATCGTTATCGGTATAAATCTCAACCGCCGAGCCCTCCTCGGTAAGAGAAAGGAGCTTTCTTGTTTCCATAGGAAGCACAATTCTACCCATTTTGTCAATACTTCTGACAATTCCTGTCGATTTCATAATATCACCGCCAAATCAAGAGTGATTATAACATAATTTGTCAAAACCGTCAACATTTGGCAGAAAAAACGCAGCACACTCAAAAAGAATGTACTGCGTTAGTTTTAAGCGTTTATTATCTCTCAATAAGCGATTCGCCCGTCATTTCCTTCGGCTTCTCAATGCCCATAATATCGAGCATTGTCGGAGAAAGGTCACAGAGCTTGCCGCCGTGTGCTTTGAGCTTGAAGTCATTGCCGTAGCCTGCAACGATAAGCGGAACGGGATTTGTCGTATGAGCTGTAAACGGCGAACCGTCATCCTCATACATCTTGTCAGCATTACCGTGATCAGCTGTGATAAGAATTACACCGTTCATTTTAAGTGTAGCATCTGCAAGCTTGCCAACGCACTCGTCAACGGTTTCAACAGCCTTAACAGCCGCATCAAACACGCCCGTATGTCCAACCATATCGCAGTTAGCATAGTTAAGAATAACAACATCATACTTGTCACTCAAAACTCTTTCGCAAGCTGCATCGCAAACCTCATAAGCACTCATTTCGGGTTTAAGGTCAAAGGTTGAAATCTTCGGAGAGTCGATAAGAACTCTGTCCTCGCCGGGATAAACCTTTTCCTCGCCGCCGTTAAAGAAGAATGTAACATGAGCATATTTCTGCGTTTCGGCAATTCTCAACTGCTTTAAGCCGTGCTTTGAAATAACCTCGCCCATTGTGTTGACAAGAGCCTCGGGCTTAAATGCAACATGAACATTAGGCATTTCTGCGTCATACTGCGTCATGCAGACATAGTAAAGCGGGAAGAATGCTTTTCTTTCGAAGCCCGTGAAGTCGGGGTCAACAAAAGTTCTTGTAATTTCTCTTGCTCTGTCGGGACGGAAATTAAAGAAAATTACAGAATCGTTTTCGCTGATGCTTTCGCCCTTTGAGCAAACAGTCGGCATAACAAACTCGTCTGTAAGATGCTTACCGTCGCCGTCGATAGTCTCATATGACTTTTTAACAGCCTCAACAGCATCATCAGTCTTTATGCCCTCGCCGTTAACCATTGCGTTATAAGCCATACCGACTCTATCCCACATATTGTCACGGTCCATTGCATAAAATCTGCCCATTACGGTTGCGATTTCGCCAACACCGATTTCCTTCATCTTTGCTTCGAGCTCTTCAATGTATTCAACGCCCGAAGCCGGAGGAACATCACGACCGTCAAGAAGTGCGTGAACGTAAACCTTTTCAAGTCCGTTGTCCTTTGCGAGCTTCAAAAGTCCGTAAAGATGGGTGTTGTGGCTGTGAACGCCGCCGTCTGAAAGCAATCCGATTAAATGGAGAGCTGTACCGTTCTTTTTGCAGTTTTCAATTGCACCGACAAGTGCTTCATTCTCAAAGAAGTCGCCGTCCTGAATTGACTTTGTAATTCTTGTGAGCTCTTGATAAACAACTCTGCCTGCGCCGATATTTGTATGACCTACCTCGGAGTTGCCCATCTGTCCGTCGGGAAGTCCGACATCCATTCCGGAAGCACCGATATAAGTCATGGGATATTCAGCCATAAGCTTATCAAGATTAGGCGTTTTTGCCGCCTTGATAGCATTGCCGTAATCTGACGGATTATTGCCAAAGCCGTCCATTATACATAAAACAACAGGTCTTTTCATATTTTCACCTTCACTCGATTATTTGGAAGCTGCTTTAACGATGATTGAGAAATCCTCGGCTTTAAGTGAAGCACCGCCGATAAGACCGCCGTCAACATTAACCTTTTCAAGAAGCTCATCAGCGTTTTTAGCGTTCATTGAACCGCCGTACTGAACTGTAACTGCTTCAGCAGCATCAGCACCGTATGCTTCTGCGATAGCGGCACGAACATAGCCGTTACCCTCGTCAGCCTGCTCTGCGGTAGCTGTAACGCCTGTGCCGATTGCCCATACAGGCTCATAAGCTATGATAACATTTTTAAGCTGCTCGGGCTTAACATTTGTAAGAGCCATCTTTGTCTGATATTTAAGAAGTGTTTCAGTGTAGCCGAGCTCTCTCTGCTCAAGAGTCTCGCCAACGCAAACGATAGCTGTAAAGCCTGCGTTAACAGCAGCGAGTGTACGAAGGTTAACAGTCTGATCGGTCTCTCCGAAATAAGTTCTTCTCTCCGAGTGACCTACAACTACATATTCAACGCCTGCTTCCTTAAGCATATCAGCCGAAACCTCACCTGTGTATGCGCCCGAAGCCTTAAAGTGAATATTTTCAGCGCCGATTTTAATGTTTGAGCCTTTAGCTGCTTCAACAGCTGCGGGAATATCGATATAAGGAACGCAAAGAACAACGTCGCAATCCGCATCTGCTACAAGAGGCTTCATTTCGTTGATAAGAGCTGTTGTCTCCGAAGGAGTTTTGTTCATTTTCCAGTTACCTGCGATAACTGCTTTTCTTACTGATTTTTTCATAATATTTTTCTCCTATTCATTGAAATTTGCAGGTAAGAATAACCTACCTGCAAATAATAAATTATTTCTTATCGTTAAGAGCTGCGATACCGGGAAGCTCTTTGCCCTCAAGATACTCAAGAGAAGCACCGCCGCCTGTTGAGATGTGAGACATCTTATCAGCGAAGCCAAGCTTCTGAATAGCAGCAGCAGAGTCGCCGCCGCCGATAATTGAGATTGCATTGCTGTCAGCGATTGCCGTTGCAACTGCGATTGTACCGGAAGCGAAGTTGTCCCACTCGGAAACGCCCATAGGTCCGTTCCAAATTACAGTACCTGCATCCTTAACGGCATCAGCGAAAATTTCCTGTGTCTTAGGACCGATATCAAGACCCATCCAGCCATCGGGAATTTCGTCTGAATTAACAATCATAGCCTCTGTATCGGGCTTGTATTCCTTACCAACCTTGTTATCAACAGGAATAAGGAACTTAACGCCCTTTTCCTTAGCCTTTTCCATCATTTCCTTTGCAAGGTCAACCTTGTCAGCCTCAAGAAGTGAATCGCCGATCTGATGACCGAGAGCCTTCATAAACGTATAAGCCATACCGCCGCCTATGATAAGTGTGTCGCACTTGTCAATAAGGTTTGTGATAACGCCGATTTTATCCGATACCTTAGCGCCGCCGAGAATAGCAACGAGAGGTCTCTTCGGATTTTCAAGTGCGCCGCCGATAAACTGAATTTCCTTCTGAATGAGGTAACCGCAAGCAGCAGGAAGATAATCAGCAACACCTGTTGTTGAAGAATGTGCTCTGTGAGCCGAGCCGAAAGCGTCGTTTACATAGAGATCTGCAAGAGCTGCAAATTTCTTTGAAAGCTCGGGATCATTCTTAGTCTCGCCGGGCTCAAAACGTACGTTTTCAAGAAGAAGAACTTCGCCATCTTTAAGAGAAGCGGCAAGCTTCTGTGCGCTTTCGCCGACAACGTCGTCAGCCATTTTAACTTCCTGTCCGAGAAGCTCAGAAAGTCTTTCAGCGACAGGCTTCATTGAAAATTCGGGATTAACCTCGCCCTTCGGACGACCGAGATGTGAACAAAGGATAACCTTTGCACCGTTTTTGATAAGATATTTGATTGTAGGAAGCGAAGCAACAATTCTCTTATCGCTTGTAATAACTCCGTTTTCCATTTTTACGTTGAAGTCGCAACGAACAAGAACTCTCTTGCCCTTAACGTCAAAATCTTCAACAGTCATTTTGTTCAATGCACTGCTCATAGAACTACATCCTTTCAAATTTCAAATTCTTTCACGCTATATTTTATAATAATTTTGTAAATATTTCAAGTCCTGTAGCTTATTTTTTTGAAAATCATAGGGCTATAAAATACGGTACACCTTTTTGATTTCATCTATCCTGTCTAAAATCATTTTTTTAAGGCTGTCGGGCTTTTTTACTTCAATTTTATTGCCGTACTGAATAATCCACGACACAAGACCTTCGCTGACTGCGGCATTGATGATTATTTTGAATCTTTCGTCCCCATGCTTCAAAATCGGAACGTTATCGCCGAACTTGTCAATCATATCATCAATCAGTTCGTTTGAGCATATAAGCTCGACAGATTCCGGATTACCAGAAAACATACTGAAATGCTTATTCGCATAATCGGCGGAGTCAAAATAGTCCTTATACTCAGAGACATCCGAAAAGCTTCTGCACGGGGAATCGGTAAGCACCTCAACGGATTTTATCCTGTCAACTCTTGTAATCATAATGTTTGAGTAATTGCGGTTGTTTCCGACAAGATAATAATGGTCGTTTGACCAAATAAGCGCATAAGGGCTTATGAAATGCGTTTTTGTTTCATATTGAGTTTCGTTTGAAGCTGTTATTTTCCGCTTGCGATACTCAATTTGAACCTGTCTGTTATCCTGAATTGCCGTGTGAAGCTTATCAATCGTGTAATAAATATTTTCATTTGTGCATTTAGGTCGGTTATCGACATAAACCTGATTTTTGATTTTCTCGGCCTGCGAAGTGCTGACAAGTGAATAAATTTTCGAGAGCAGCTGCTTTGTTTTCTTTTGCGTAATGAAATTAGCCGCCTGTATGGCATCGCAAAGAAGTCTGATTTCCGCTACCTCAAATTCTCTGTCGGCAATAAAATAGCCTGATTTCGGTGTGCGTGTCTTGATAATATCATACCCAAATTCCTGCAAAACAGAAATATCCTTATAAATGGATTTTCTTTCAGCTTCAATTCCGTGATTTTTAAGGTCTAAAATAATACTTTCAGTATCAAGAGGATTATTTTCATCACTGTTCCTCATAAGATTTTTCAGGATATAAAGTATCTTGATTTTCTGATTATATTTGTTAGCCATAGTAATTTTCCTTAATATTTGAGCGAATTGTTTATTTCTTTGATAACATCCTCTTCGATTTTGAGCACCCTGCGGTCGTAGGTGTAGATGCCGTTATATTCATTCTCGACATCCGATACCTGTGTATAAACCGTTCCGCAAAGACCCTTATCGATAAGCGGTATTATCTGCTTTTCATAAAGCTTTTTATATGCATTTGTAAGTGTGCTCTTATTCTTGAATTTAAGGTATAAGCCAAAGGTCTTATTTTCAGACCAAGTGTGCTTCTCAACCCTGTTTTGATATCCGCCGAACTCGGTAATTACAAACGCACGTTTTTTGTCAAGCTTCGGCATTTTGACGGGCAGGACGTACTTGTGCATACTCTGAATATCGCCGCCGCCCTGATCGTACCAGCCGCTTGCGTGGTCAACAAGCCTTGTAGAATCAAGAGATTTTACATAATTGCATATTTTGAGAGCGTCAAACTGTCCCCAGCCCTCGTTAAACGGAACCCAGCAGTAAATCGAAACGACATTGTAAAGCTGTTCAATCATTTCGCCAAGCTCACGCTTAAAATCGTCTCTTGCCTTCTTCTCTTCTCTGTTGAATATTTTGTAATTGTCATCCTTGACCTTTATTCCGAGATTAGGAAGCACACCGGCATATAAATCGCCTATGTATGCGCCGCCGCTCATCATATCCTGCCAAACGATCATTCCAAGCCTGTCGCAATGATAATACCAACGCATCGGCTCAATTTTTATGTGCTTTCGAAGCATATTAAATCCGAGACGCTTCATCTCTTTAATATCAAATATCATTGCCTCATCACAGGGCGGAGTCAGTCCTCCGTCAGGCCAATAGCCCTGATCGAGAAGTCCACGCTGAAAATACGGCTCGTTATTGAGAAACAGCCTTAAAACGCCGAATTTATCTGTGCCAAAGCTGAATTTTCTCATACCGAAATAACTCTTAACGCTGTCAAGAATTTTACCGTCTTTTTTAATTTCAAGCGTGAAATAGTAAAGCTTCGGCTCTTCGGGAGTCCACAGCTTAAAGCTCGGAATTTTAACGTCCTCGTCAAGGGAAATATCCTTACAGACAATTTCGTCGCCGTCATCAAACACTGTTAAGGAAAGTGTTGTTATTTCGTCGTTTGAGACGTTTGCTTTAATATTTACAATTCCCCTGTCAATGTCGGGAGTTGTCTTAATTCTTTCAATATGACACTCATTTACGCCCTCAAGCCAAACCGTCTGCCAAATGCCCGAGGTAGCCGTATACCAAAAGCCGTGCGGATGATTATCCTGCTTTCCCCTCTGCTGCCAGCCCGATTCCGTGGGGTCATATACGCAAACGGTAAGCGTATTTTCCCCGTCAAGGAGATATTGAGTTATATCAAACGAAAAACCGCAATAACCGCCCGTATGAGTGCCGACGAGCTGCTTGTTGATATAGACCTTGCATTGCCAATCAACCGCTTCAAAATGAAGAAGTATATTTTTACCCTTTAATGCGTCAGAAAGTATAAATGTTCTCTGATACCACAGTCTGTCACTCGGTTTAAGAGGCTTTTCAACCCCCGAAAGCATACTTTCAACCGCAAAGGGAACGGTTATTTTGCCCGAAAAATCAGAAATCCACTTTTCCCCTCTTGAAGAAATATAATAATCATATTCTCCGTTGAGATTTTGCCAACAAGAGCGTTCAAATTGAGGGCGAGGATACTCCGGTAAGGGTAATTTTCTGTCAATCTTTTGAGTCCATAAGCTATCCATATAACAACCTCCTTTAATAAGCCTATTTTATAACAAATACAAGAATTTGTCTATTGAAATTTTATAAAATATTTGTTATAATACACAAGCGCAAAAATATATAATATGCACCTGTGGCGGAACTGGCAGACGCGTTAGATTTAGGATCTAATACCGAGAGGTGTGCAGGTTCGATTCCTGTCAGGTGCACCAAAGAAAAAAGACCGTTTGAAACGGTCTTTTTTGCTGCATAAATTTAATTTTTAATCTATCTGATGAACTGTATGGAACTGATACACGCCTGAAAGCTTATCGATATTTTTAACTATATCCATAGCTCCGCTCGCCGTGCTGTATAACGGGTCTTTCGCAACAACCGTTTCAATTCCCGTAGCGGTGCTTACAAGCTTATCCATTCCGTTGAGAAGCGCCGTGCCGCCCGTCAAAACAATTCCGTTATCCGAAATATCTCCGACGAGCTCAGGCGGTGTTTTTTCAAGCACGTTTCGTATTCCGTTCATTATTAAATCGACCTGCTCACGCACGCAAGGGTAAATTTCCTCTGACGTAACCTCAAAGGAAATAGGCATATTATCCGTTTCGCTCTTGCCCGATACTATCATTGCAAGCTCTTCTTCTCTCGGTATCGCACTTCCGAGGCATATTTTAATTCGCTCCGCTGTCAAGGGCCCGACGGTTATATCACGAGTCTTTTTCAAATGCTTTTGTATTGCGGCGTCAATCGAAAGTCCGCCGACTTTGACGGTGTCCGCAACCGCAATGCTGCCCATTGTTACGACGGATACATCAACCTCGCCGCCGCCCATATTTACAAGCAATCTGCCCGAAAGAGCGTCCTTTTGGAAGCCTATACCGATTGCCGATGCGAGCGACTCCTCAACGAAGCACACCCTGCCTGCACCTGCGGAGGTAACAATATCGATAAACGTTCTTTTGTCAAGGTTTGTGCAAGCACTCGGAACTGCAATTATAACATTCGGCTTCAAAACCCTGTTGCCGCAAATTTTAAGCAGATAATGCCCTAAAAGCTTCTGCGCCATAGTGTAGTTTGAGATTACACCGTTTACGACGGGATGAATAACCTCGATATTATCGTCGGTTCTGCCCTCAATTGTATAAGCATTGTTTCCGAAAGCAATGGGATATTTAGTTTCGGAGTCAACAGCGATAACCGTAGGCTCGTCAAGTACAATGCCTTTACCGTCAACAACCATAATTGTCGAGGATGAGCCGAAATCAACACCGATATTCATTCCTATCACTAAAAATCACCTGCTTTCTTATCCGAATAATTTTATCACACATATATAAAAAAGTAAAGGGAGACGTTCTTGGAACATCTCCCCTGTTTATAACCGCAAAAGATTGATTATTTAACCATGCTTGCGATTTCGTCAGCAAAGTTCTCCTGCTTCTTTTCAATTCCCTCGCCCTTTGCAAGACGAACAAACGAATTGATTTTAATATCAGCACCGAGAGCCTTTGCAACTGAGCTTACATAGCCGCTAACCGAACCGTCAAAGAGGTCGGAACGAACAAACGGCTGCTCTGAAAGGCAAACTTCCTTAATCTGCTTTGAAATACGACCCTGAACAAGACCTGCGAAAATCTTGTTTTCAGCGATTTCAGCCTTGTGAGAAACTGCGATTTCAGCAAGTGTAGCATAAGCTTCTTTTGAAATGAAGTTTGTGAAGTTCTTTCTCTGCTTGTTATCAAGACCGTTGTAAATCTCGATATCCTCGTCGCTCCACTTCTTCTCGGAAATAGCTTCTTCGATGATGCTGTTGAGAATCGGAATCGGCAATGAAGCAGGTGTGTTAAGAGCGCTCTCAACAACGATTGTCTTCATCTTCTCAAGCTCGTCAGCTGAAATATCATCCTTGCTCAAATACTCGGGGCTCATTGCTGCAACCTGCATTGCAACATTCTTGCCCATCTCGTTGAACTCGGGCTTAGCAGCAGTAGCGTCATCTGTATCGAAAGCAACCATAACGCCAACAGTACCGTTACCGTGAATGTATGTTACAACGTGACCGTCCATACGAGCAAATCTACGAACCTTCATGTTCTCACGAAGTGCAAGGAATACCTCCTGAACAGCTTCCTCAACTGTATTGTCGCCGTCAGCAACCTTTGTTGCAAGAAGAGCGTCAACATCTGCGGGGTTAGCTGTAACAACTGTCTTCGCAACAGCGTTTGCAAGGTTTACGAAGGGCTCGCCCTTTGCAACAAAGTCTGTTTCACAGTTGATTTCAACAAGAGCACCTGCTTTACCGTCGTTGTAAGAAGCGATAACGCCCTCAGCAGCAACTCTGCTTGCCTTTTTAGCAGCAGAAGCAAGTCCCTTTTCTCTCAAAACTTCAATAGCCTTATCGATATCACCATCGGTTTCAACAAGAGCCTTTTTACAATCCATCATACCTACGCCTGTCTTCTCACGAAGAGCAACGACGTCTTTTGCTGTAAATGCCATAATATTTACCTCCGTTTTTATTTAATGCCCGCACAAATATTATGCACGGGCACTTAAAGTCAATTATTCAGCAGCTTCTTCAGTAGCTTCAGCTTCTGCATCATCCTGTGCAGCAGCACCAGCCATACCCTGTCTGCCTTCGATAACTGCGTCAGCCATAGCACCTGCAATAAGCTTAACTGCACGGATAGCGTCGTCGTTACCGGGGATAACGTGATCGATTTCGTCGGGATCGCAGTTTGTGTCAACGATAGCGATAATCGGAATACCGAGCTTCTTAGCTTCAGCAACTGCAATTCTTTCTTTTCTGGGGTCAACAATGAACATAGCAGCGGGCTGCTTCTTCATTTCTGTAATACCGCCCAAGAATCTTTCAAGCTTCTCTATCTCAAGGTCAAGCTTAGCAGCTTCCTTCTTCGGGAGCATATCAAATGTTCCGTCCTCCTGCATAGCCTTAAGCTGAGCAAGTCTCTTAATTCTCTTCTTAATTGTGTTGAAGTTTGTAAGCATACCGCCGAGCCAACGAGCGTTTACGTAAGGCATACCGCAACGGATAGCTTCTTCCTTAACGGAATCCTGAGCCTGCTTCTTTGTGCCGACGAAAAGGATTTCGTCGCCCTCAGCAGCGATGTCACGAACTACCATGTAAGCTTCTTCCAACTTCTTAACGGTCTTCTGAAGGTCGATGATATAAATTCCGTTTCTTTCTGTGAAAATGTACTCAGCCATTTTCGGGTTCCATCTTCTGGTCTGATGACCGAAGTGCACACCTGCTTCAAGCAGCTGTTTCATTGATACTACTGACATTATTTTGTCCTCCTTATTTTATCCTCCACACAGTTCAACTTACCGTAAGACATATAATATGCAATTTTACGGCAATCCCCGTGTGTGCGAATTGCTAAAGCATTATACCACTCAAAAGCAAGATTTTCAAGTGTTTTTTTAATATTTTTTATTTAATTGCAGAACAAATCGTTTTGCTTCTTAAAAAGCTCGTTTTTTACCCTTTCGGTTTCCTCTTTTTCATAGCGGAATTTACCGTCGGAGTCCCTTGAAAGCAACATTCCCTCTTTTACCAAAAAATCAAAATCGTCCAAAGGATAATTAAACGCTTTACCGTCTTTTATAAGAACAACAATGTTTTCTTCAATTCTGTCAACAGAAAAAAACTCCATATATTTTACCTCTCGCAATTAAAAGAAAAATCATTTCCGTCACATTCGATAACAATATTTCCACGAACATCGGTTCTGTAATACGGAATTGACATACTTTCCAGTTTTGCTATTGTTTCGGGATTAGGATGCTTATATGAATTGTTTAAGCCGCAAGAAATCACAGCCGCTTGCGGATTTACCGCACGAAGATAATCGAGATCGGTTGATGTTCTGCTGCCGTGGTGCCCGAGCTTTATAACATCCGCCGAAACATCATAGCCTGCGGCAAGTATATCCTTTTCAGCCTTTGCCTCCGCATCGCCTTGAAATAAGAATTTTGTATTACCGTACGTTACCTTAACAACAACCGAAGTGTTATTCAGCTCCTTATAATCCTTAACAGGTCCTAAAATATCGAAGCTGATATCGTCAAGCTTATAAGTATCCCCTGCCTTTGCGGCGTAAACCTTAGCCTTTGAGTTTGCAAGAGCGTTCAACAGATTTGAATAGACGTCCGAGGTTGGCGTATTTTCCTCTGTAAGACGAGTCATAATGACGTTATCCACCTCGTAATTGTTGATTATGTCGTCCGCACTTCCTATATGGTCGGCGTGTGCGTGAGTAAGAATTAAATAATCGAGTTTCTTAACGTTGTTTATTTCTAAATATGAGGCAATGGTTTTATAAGAGTCCGTTTCGCCTGCATCAATCATAATTGCCTTATCGCCGCAGGTCATCAATATACAATCAGCCTGCCCGACGTCTATGAAATGAACATAGAAATTCCCCTCTTTTTCAACAACGCCGGAATTTACCTTAGTCCATTTTGAGATGTCGCCCCAGGTCGGTGCATTTGGCAAAACCGCAACCAAGATACAAACAATCATAAAAACAGTAAATATAACAGATTTTATGATTGACTTTTTATTATAAGAGCGTGTACGCCTTTTCTTTGCCATATTACGCCTCGTCCGTATCGATCGGAGAAATCTCATCATCCACCGAAAGAATGTCGGTAGCGTCGGTAGTCTCTGATGCACCGCCTTGTGCAAGAGCGTTCATCTCGTACCATTGCTGCTTTGAAATAAGCACCTTACGAGGCTTGCTGCCCTCAAACGGTCCGATAATTCCTCTTTCCTCAAGGTCATCAATTATTCTTGACGCTCTCGCATATCCGAGCTTCAATTTCTTCTGCAACAGGGTTGTTGACGCAACCTGATTTTCAACGACAACTTCAATAGCTTTAGGAAGCATTTCGTCGGCTTCGGACTCGCCGTCGGACTCCTGTCCTGCTGTGCCGCCGTTCTTTTTCTTATCAAGTGCCGCCTGACGCTCAATTTCCTGCATAACGTCGTCGCTGTATTCAGACTGCTGTTGCGATTTTATAAAGTCAACAACATTTTCAACCTCTTTATCGGAAAGGAAGCAGCCTTGAATTCTCAACGGCTTTGCAATACCGACAGGATAAAACAGCATATCGCCGTTACCGAGGAGCTTTTCTGCGCCTGCGGAGTCGATAATTGTTCTTGAGTCGATTTGTGATGACGTTTTAAGTGTAAGTCTTGACGGAATATTAGCCTTGATAAGACCTGTGATAACGTCAACAGAGGGTCTCTGCGTTGCAATAACAAGGTGCATACCTGCCGCACGAGCCATCTGCGCAAGACGGCAAATCGAGTCCTCAACCTCATGCGGAGAAGCCATCATAAGGTCGGAAAGCTCATCGATAAAAATAACGATTTGCGGTAATTTATCTCTGCCTATGCTTTGACAAATGCTGTTGTAGCCCTCAATGTCACGCACATTGTTTTCCGAGAACATTTTATATCTTTGAAGCATCTCTGTAACCGCCCAAGCAAGAGCACCTGCCGCCTTTCTCGGATCGGAAACAACGGGGACGATAAGATGCGGAATTCCGTTATAAACGGTAAACTCAACCTGCTTCGGGTCAATCATAAGAAGCTTAACCTCATCAGGCTTTGCGTTGTAAAGAATTGATACAATCATCGAGTTCATACATACGGATTTACCCGATCCCGTAGTACCTGCAACAAGCAAGTGAGGCATCTTTGCAAGGTCGGCATACATACAGTTGCCTGCAATATCCTTACCGAGTGCAACGCTCAATTTTGACTTTGCAACCGATTTCTTATAAAGGTCGGTATCGACAAGCTCACGCAGAGAAACCATTGCCCTGTTCTTGTTTGGAACTTCAATTCCAACAGCTGCCTTATTCGGAATGGGAGCTTCAATTCTTACGCCCGAAGCGGCAAGATTAAGCGCAATATCATCGGAAAGGCTTGTTATACGGCTGATTTTAACGCCTGCCGCAGGCTGAATTTCGTATCGTGTAACAGACGGTCCTCTGCTTATATCAACAACTCTTGTTTCAACGCCGAAGCTTTTAAGAGTATCAACAAGCTTTGTTGCGTTATTTTTAAGTTCTTCTTCATAATTAGCGGAATTTCCGACCTTTGGCTGTGCAAGGCAATCAAGAGTCGGCAAAACATAGTTATCTTCAGATTTATCGCCGTTCTCATCACTCTTTTTATCCGTACCGAGAGGAATATCGTTTGCCTTGATTTCAGCTGTCTTTTCGGGTGCAGACTTCACAGCTTCGGTCTTTTTTGCGTCTGTGCTTCCCGAATTCATATTTTTAATTATATCGTCAAGCTGAACAGGCTTTGAGTTAAGCGGCTCGGCAGCCTGCGGTATCTCCTCGGTACCTTCCTCGGCAGGTAAAACAAAATCGATTTGCTTTTTTGCCTTACGCTTTTTCTGCGCTTCCTCATAGCTTATAACATCATCGTTTTCCGATTCTTCATTTTCGCTGTCATCTTCGCTGTCGGAATTGAATTTTTCGTGTACTCTTTCGTTTGTCATTTTGCCGATTTTCTTTGCAGGATTAACAATACCGTTAATAAGCTTGATAAGAGTTGTTCCCGTAACAAGCATAACGGCAAGGAAAATAAGCACAAGTATAATTGCGGCAGACGGCACCTTTGAGCTACCCGTAATAAGCAAAATCGCACCGCCGAGAATAGCGCCTACCGCACCGCTTCCGAATACGCTGCCGTCAATTCTGAAATAATTATAAGCGTCGGCTATATCAACAAAATAGTCAACCTCATCGCCTTTGAATGTGAAAATATGTATGGCACTGCTTATTAAAACCGTCAGCAATGCCGCCTCGGCAACCTTATAACCGACCTTTGAGTCAATTTTGTTGAGCGTTGCCATAATAGCGATATAAATTAGTATTATCGGCCAGATAAATGATGTAAAGCCAAAAAGTCCGAACATCATTTCACGGCAGAAGCCCCAAAGACTTTCGCCCTTTATGAATACAAGGCATATCAAAAGCAGCGAAACGCAAAACAGCACTATTGCATAAAGCTGTCTTTTTGAAGCGTTGTCCTGCGGCTGCTTTCCGTTATCGCCTTTTTGAGATTTTGATTGAGTTTTTTGAGTGCGTGGTTTAGGCACATTTTTCTTTGTGTTCTTACCGTTTTTTGCGGTTGCCATTTTTCTTCCTCCGAGAATTAAAATCAATTTACATCTTTTTCGTTTTTATCAAGAATCAGTCCGTATAAATAATCAAGTGCGTCCGATAGTCCTCCGAGCTCGTCAATAAGCCCCTCTTTTACGGCAGACTCGCCGTCAAGCACCGTCCCGACGTCCAACACAAGCTCGCCTGTGTCCATCATAAGCTCACGAAAGCGGCTTGCGGATATGCCCGAATTGGCTGTGACAAACCTGACAATTCTTTCCTGCATCTTATCAAAATAAGATAAGGTCTGCGGAACGCCCAAAACAAGTCCGTTCATTCGCACGGGATGGACGGTCATTGTAGCCGACGGCACAATAAACGAGCGTTTAGCCGAAACCGCAAGCGGCACACCTATTGAATGACCTCCGCCGAGAACTAACGACACAACGGGCGTTTTCATTCCGCTGATAAGCTCTGCTATGGCAAGACCTGCTTCGATATCGCCGCCGACCGTATTGAGAATGACAATCAATCCTTCTATATCGTCACTTTCCTCAACGGCGACAAGCTGCGGTATAACGTGCTCATATTTCGTCGTTTTGTTTTGCGGCGACAAAATAAAATGCCCCTCAATTTGACCGATTATCGTAATACAATGGATATAATGTCCGAGCTTTGACACGGTAATCGAGCCGTTTGTGACTATCTGCTGTTCCCGTGGAAAATCCGACTGCTCGTGCTCGTCTGACTCGTCCTTTTGTTCGGGTTCGGAAACTGTTCCTGTCTGAAATTTGTAAAATTCGTTTATATCATTTTTCATAAATAAATCCTCCGTTAAAATTATTACCCTTTAACGCAGATTTATTTTTTCTTCAAGATATTGTATCATAAAACACGTTACATATCAATAAACAGTTGTTTTTTAAGAAAAAATTTTTCTTTTACCATTGATAAATTATTGACAAAATATATATTATAGTATAGAATTAACTTTGTTAAAAAAGTTAACAACTTTTATAAGGAGAAACAAACTATGGGACTTACAGTTGCACAAAAATTGATTAAAACTCACCTTGTAAGCGGCGACATGACAGTCGGAAGCGAAGTCGGTCTTAAAATCGACCAGACATTAACGCAGGACGCTACGGGTACTATGGCTTATCTTGAATTTGAGGCTATGGGCATTGAGCGTGTTAAAACCGAGCTTTCGGTAGCTTATATCGACCACAACACGTTGCAGACAGGTTTTGAAAATGCAGACGATCACAGATTTATTCAGTCTGTTGCTAAAAAGAGAGGAATTCGTTTTTCTCGCCCCGGTAACGGAATTTGCCATCAGGTACACCTTGAAAGATTCGGCAAGCCCGGTAAAACTCTTATCGGCTCGGACAGCCATACCCCCACAGGCGGCGGTATCGGTATGCTCGCTATGGGCGCAGGCGGACTTGACGTAGCTGTTGCTATGGGCGGCGGCACTTATTATATTACAATGCCTAAAATCGTAAATGTTCATCTTACAGGTGCTTTACAGCCTTATGTTGCGGCTAAAGATGTAATTCTTGAGGTTTTGAGAATTATGACCGTTAAGGGCGGCGTCGGCAAGATTATCGAGTACACAGGCGACGGCGTTAAGACTCTTTCCGTTCCCGAAAGAGCTACAATTACAAACATGGGTGCCGAGCTCGGCGCTACGACATCAGTGTTCCCGTCAGATGACGTTACAAAAGCATTCCTTAAAGCACAAGGCAGAGAGGAAGATTGGACAGAGCTTAAGGCTGACGACGATGCAGTTTATGATGAAACTATCGAAATCAATCTTTCAGAGCTTGAGCCTATGGCTGCTATGCCTCATATGCCCGACAGAGTTAAAAAGGTTAAGGATATCGGCGAAATCAAGGTCGATCAGGTTTGTATCGGCTCTTGCACAAACTCATCTCTTATGGATATGCTCAAGGTTGCGGCTATTCTTAAAGGCAAAACCGTTTGCCCGTCAGTAAGCCTTTCAATCGCACCCGGCTCAAAGCAGGTGCTTAATATGCTTGCTCTCAACGGCGGACTTTCGGATATGATTTCAGCAGGCGCAAGAATTCTCGAAAGTGCTTGCGGTCCTTGTATCGGTATGGGTCAGTCGCCCAATTCAGCAGGTGTTTCGCTTCGTACCTTTAACAGAAACTTCCTCGGCCGTTCGGGAACAAAGGATGCGGGAATTTATCTTGTAAGCCCCGAGGTTGCTGCTGTTTCAGCTTTGACAGGTAAGCTTACCGACCCGAGAACACTCGGCGCACCGCTTAATATTCTTATGCCCGAGTCATTTATTGTAAACGACAATATGGTTGAGATGCCTGCTTCTCCCGAGGATGCGGACAAGGTTGAGGTTCTTTACGGTCCTAATATCAAGCCGTTTCCGACAACGGAGAAAATGCCCGAAAGCATTCAAGCTAAAGCAATTCTCAAGGTTGGCGACGACATCACAACAGACCATATTATGCCTGCAGGCGCAAAGATACTCCCCTATCGTTCAAACATTCCGCACCTTTCACAGTTCTGCTTCGCAGTTTGCGACGAAACGTTCGCAGAGCGTGCAAAGGCTGAGGGTAAGGGCTTTATTATCGGCGGTGCTAACTACGGTCAGGGCTCTTCACGTGAGCACGCTGCTCTTGTTCCGCTTTATCTCGGAATTAAAGCTGTTATTACCAAGTCATTTGCAAGAATACACTGTGCAAACCTTATAAATGCCGGTATTCTTCCGCTTAACTTTGCAAATGCGGATGACTATGACAAAATCGATCAGGGCGACGAGCTTGCTCTTAACAATATCAGAACCGCTATTCTCAACGACGAAACGGTATATCTCGAAAACATCACAAAGGGCGAGAAATACGAGCTTAAATATGACCTTTCACAGCGTCAAAAGGATATAATCGTTGACGGCGGGTTGCTTAACTACACAAAAGAAAACATATAAAATTCGGAGGACAAAATAATGACAGAAGAAAATTTGCAGGCAGCTCTTAAAAAGTTTGAAGCTCTTGTTCGTGAACAGTCGGAGCGTTCTGACAGAATTAAGGCTGATAAAGAATTTATTGACTATGATAAGCTTGACAAAATCATCATCGGCGTTTGCGGCGGCGACGGTATAGGCCCGATCATCACAAAAGAGTCGGCAAGAGTCCTCGAGTATATGCTTGACGATGAAGTTAAGGCAGGCAAGGTTGAATTTAAGGTAATCGATGGTCTTACAATCGAAAACCGTATTGAGCATATGAAGGCTATCCCCGACGACGTGCTTGCAGAGCTTAAATCCTGCCACGTTATCCTTAAAGGACCGACAACCACTCCTCAGGCTGGAAGCGGTATGCCCAACATTGAAAGCGCAAACGTTGCAATGCGTAAGGAGCTTGACCTTTTCGCTAACGTCCGTCCTGTTAAGGTTGCCGATCAGGGAATTGACTGGACCTTCTTCCGTGAGAATACCGAGGGTGCTTATGCGGTAGGCTCAAAGGGCGTTAATGTTGATGATGACCTTGCTATCGACTTTGTTGTTACAACCTCGGAAGGCTCGGAAAGAATTGCGAGAATGGCATATGAATATGCTAAGAAAAATAACAAGGACCGTGTTTCGATTATCAACAAGGCTAACGTTATCAAAACAACCGACGGTAAGTTCCTCAACATCTGCAAAAAGGTCGGCGAGGAATATCCCGAAATCACAACAGATGAGTGGTACATCGACATCACAACAGCAAAGCTTATTGACGAAAAGAGAAGAAAAGACTTCAAGGTATTTGTTCTTCCCAACCTTTACGGCGATATTATTACCGACGAGGCTGCCGAGTTCCAGGGCGGCGTAGGTACAGCAGGAAGCGCTAACCTCGGTAAGAGATATGCAATGTTTGAGGCTATTCACGGCTCTGCTCCGAGAATGATTAAGGAAGGCAGAGGACAGTACGCAGACCCCTGCTCAATGCTTCGTGCATCTGTTATGCTTCTTTCACATATCGGTAAGCAGGAAAAAGCAGATCTTCTTGAAAAGGCTCTTGATTACTGTATGTTTGAGGACAAGAAATATGTTATTACCGGTCGTGAAGACGGTGCTACTTGCTCTCAGTTCGGTGACTATGTAATGGAAACCGTAAAAAATCTTTCAAAGTGAGGATAGGTTATGGCTAAGAATACAGTCGTATCTGCATCGGTTATAAAACGATTGCCTCGTTATTACAGATTTTTAGGCGAAATGAAAAACAGCGGTACAGTCAGAATTTCTTCAGGCGAGCTGTCAAAAAAAATGGGCTTTACCGCCTCTCAAATCAGACAGGATTTGAACTGCTTCGGCGGCTTCGGTCAGCAAGGCTACGGCTATAATATTGAACAGCTTTATAAGGAAATCGGTAAGATTTTAGGCGTTGACAACAATGTTAAAACAATCCTTGTCGGCGCAGGCAATCTCGGAAAAGCCGTTGCTTCTCATATGTCGTTTGAGGAAAGAGGCTTTAATCTTATCGGTATATTCGATAAAAACGAAGCTCTTGCAGGTCAGCTTGTCAGAAATATTCCGATAAGGCACATAAGCGGAATGTATAATTTCTGCAAGGACAACTCCCCTGTTGTTGCGGTTTTGTGTATACCGAGCGATAACGCAAAGGAAATTACCGACGAGCTTATCGCTCTCGGAATTAAAGGCTTTTGGAATTTCAGCCATTACGACATAGCTTCGGCTCATCCGGACGTCGCTGTTGAAAATGTACATCTTTCGGACAGCTTAATGACCTTGAGCTATCACGTGAGCAATTTGAAATAACAACCTACATATCAAAACACCCGTAATCATCAAAGACTACGGGTGTTTTTGTATTGATATTAAGCTATGCTAAACTGATTAAAGCATGCCTTTGTTTGACATATTGTAAATTATCTGTGCTACTTCGGCTCTGCCTGCGTTGCCGTTGGGATTGAGGTAATCGGAATTGCCGATTATGCCGTTTTCAACTGCCCAAGCAACTCCTGCTTTTGCCCACGGACTTGTGTTTCCGCCGTCGGAATAAGCGTTAAGAATTGTATCAACATCGCCCGAAGCAGAACCGTTAAGGTATCTGCACAAAATCAAGCTTATCTGCTCTCTTGTTATATATGTGCCGACGCCGAAATTGTCAGCCGAATAGCCTGTTACTATGCCCTTGTCCTTCGCCCAAGCTACTGCCGAAGCGTAATAAGCGCCTGCCTGAACATCGGAGAAGCCGCCGTTCTGTCCTTCATATGCCGAAAGATCAGCGCCTGCAATTCTCGAAAGAATAAGCACAAAGTCCTGTCTCTGAATGTTGTTCGACGGTCCGAATGTGCCGTTTGAATAGCCGGTAACATAACCTTTTTCAAGATTATATTTAACTGCGTTTGTATACCAATCGCCATACGGTACATCGGGGAAGAGTCGGTATTCAAAGCCATTATCATTTGCATATAATTGAGCAACTGTGCCGGGATAACCGCAAATAACAAAATCGATATATCTAACTAAGCTTGAGCTGCTTTCGTCATAAGAATATCCCATTGCACAATCGCCAATGCTGTTTACGCTTGACGGTACATTCAAAAAGTACAAGCTGTCGCAGCAATAAAAAGCACCCTCGCCTATTGTTTCAAGTGTTGATGGCAAATTAACGCTTTCAAGTGACAAACACAACAAAAACGCATAATTACCAATGCTCTTACAGCCATCTTCAAAAGTAACTTGAATTAAATTTATGCAACCACCAAATGCGTCGCTTTCTACCGCAACTATAGTTGAAGGTATCATTACCTTTACAACGCTTTCGTTATATTGGAATGCTTCGCTTCCAATTGTCGCAACTCTTTTTCCGTCTATTTCAGATGGAATTTCAACATATGCAGACGAACCGTTATACTTTGTAATTTTGACAGTGCCATCCGACATCGTTACGTAGCTAAACGAGCTTGCCGATGTTGCCGCAAATGAGTTTACCGCCATAAGCGATACGCTTGTTACTATCATCAAAATTGACAATAATAACGAAATAATTTTCTTCGACCTTTTCATTTTTTCTCCTCCTGGATTAAATAACTTCATTTTTTACACAAATTGACCAAAATTTTATAAAAAAATTCAATCAATATATGTAATTGTACTTAGTATACATCTATTTTTTGAAATTGTCAAGTTAATTCTGTTACGGAATTTTAACAATAAAAATACGCAATATAATTCATATATGAATTGTATTGGAGCTGATAAAATGAAGCAACGTAAAAAAGATTACGGCAATGTAAATATTATCGGAAAAAATGTTGAAAGATTAAGAAAATCCAACGGTTTTAAGCAGAAGGATTTTATTTCCAAGCTTCAAGTGATGGGACTTGATATAAACCCGACAAGCTATTCAAAGCTTGAGGGTCAAATTCGCCTCGCAACAGACAAAGAGGTTTATTTAATTGCAAAAGCATTAAACGTTCCGATTGAAGATTTATTTGAATAACATACATAACAAAAAATCCCGAACAGCTTCGGTTACTGTTCGGGACTTTTTATATTCTATAATTGTTTTTTCGCTTTGCTAATATAGTAAATCTTCTTTATATATTATTAAATCATGCCTTTGTTTGACATATTATAAATAATCTGTGCTACTTCAGCTCTGCCTGCGTTGCCGTTGGGATTGAGGTAATCGGAATTGCCGATTATACCGTTTTCAACTGCCCAAGCAACTCCTGCCTTTGCCCACGGACTTGTGTTTCCGCCGTCGGGATATGCGTTGATAATTGCGTCAACGTCGCCCGAAGCTTCTCCGCCGAGGTATCTGCACAAAATCAAGCTTATCTGCTCTCTTGTTATATATGTGCCGACGCCAAAATTGTCAGCCGAATAGCCTGTTACTATGCCCTTATCCTTTGCCCATGCAACCGCAGCAGAATAATATGCGTTTGACGGAACGTCTGAGAAGCCGCCGTTCTTTCCTTCATATGCCGAAAGGTCAGCGCCTGCAATTCTTGCAAGAATAAGCACAAAGTCCTGTCTCTGAATGTTGTTTGACGGTCCGAATGTGCCGTTTGAATAGCCGGTAACATAACCCTTTTCAACATTAAATCTTACAGCGTTATAATACCAATCGCCCGAGAATACATCAGGAAAAGCAAATGCGATATCCGTATCCTTTTCCATATTAGGCGTGTTGGAAGAGACGGGCAATTTGCAAGCTAAAATGGGCATATTCTTATAAACGGGAATTACAAACTCAAAATTAGAGTCTAAGCAGCTTATATTATCATAGCCTTTGTAAACATTTATGCTTTCGCTTGCAGGTGCAGAAATGTTAGACATATACTGATGATTGTACAGTCCGCCTGATGCAATTACATCAAATTTTTGGAAATAAAGACTTGACTGACCTACGCTGATATAGCCTTTAGCTATAAACTCAGCACCGCCGACAATCGACTTATACGCAGTGTTCCACGGTCTGCCGTAGCTACCGCTTTGACTTGCCCAATTAAGTCCGTCCATCATACCGGTATTTGCACCGATACTGTAAAAATTATAAATACCGTTGTAGGTTGAGTTGCTTCCCCAAGCAGCATCCGAGCCGCTTGCACCTACCTCTTGAACAGCTCTTGAGGCGAGATGATAAGGCGAAACTCCGTACTTTTGACCTGCTTCATAAAAGGCTTCTGCGTATGAGATGCTTCTACCGTCGGTTGTTTGTACAGTGCCTTTTGCCCAAGCTGCTTTACTAAGTATGCTTTGAACACCGGCTACGGTGTGTACAGACGAATCGAAGCCGAGATTTTCAAACATAAATACCGATTGCTCGTCAAGGAAATTCCTCGGGTCAAGATAATACTGAACTACTTGACCGTGAGCCTGATACCAGCTTGTGCCTTCAATCGGAGTAAAACTATATCCGTTTTCAATCGAGATTTTATACCAATCTCTGCCCTTTTCGTCGGTTCCTGCAAAGCCGAGATAATTCACAACCGTTCCAGCAGGAATTGAACAAATTATATTTGTCTTTGACGTTCCTATGCCGTCTCTGACATTAAGATTGCCGTCAGTATTTATAACAGTAGCGGTTGCTCCGTCTATTTTAATGTAATAGCCGTAAACATATCCCGTCACGCCCTCTTTTTTGAAATTATAAGAGGTTGAACGGTAAGAAATCGGCTTTGTTCCTGAAATTGCGCTGATACCCGGCTTTGTTTCGCCTTTTACAACGTCGCTCCACTCAAGTCCCGTATTGTAAAACTTAAAAGTCCAATTCGGATGCTTTTCTTTGAGCGCAGAAACATACGAGGCATATTCCTTCGGTATTTCAGATGTATATGTACCGCTATTGTTATCGTCTGAATACGAAATATTACTAACATATCCCGAGCTTATATAACCGGTATAAGCTTTACCGTTAAAGGTAAAATTGATGTGATGCCACGCCTTTGACCCGTCATCACTGTTTACCGTTTCAAGAATTTCCAATGAAACTCCGCTCGGCAAATTTTCATAAACAAGGCTGTGTGACTTACCCGGACCGGAGCGAACATTCGCCTGTCCGCTTGTAACGCCGGTCGTCTTTGCAAAAGCAGAAATTGCCAGCAAAATCACAAGCACCGCCGTAACAATAAAGATTGATAATACTCTCTTCGCTTTCATCAAAACATCCTTTCAAGCATTTTTTACATAATAACACATTTCAGATTTTTATTCAACAAAATTACGCCTCAAGCATTGGCAAAATAATCCTCAATTCCCTGTGCTATTGCTTTAGCCATACGAGAATTTATATTATCGTCGCAGGCATACGCACATTCAGTCGGATTTGAAAGATAACCGCATTCGACAAGCACCGCAGGGCACTCTTCAATTCTTGTAACCCTGAACGGATAGTATCTGACTCCCCCGTCAGGCGCAACAACTTTGTTGTACATATTCGAATTATCGGAATAAACGCTTCGCCATTCATTAGCAAGCCTTGCGTGAATACTTGATGCAAGCGGTTTAGAATAAGCTCTGTAATAATAAACCTCTGTTCCGCTTAACGACGAGCTCGGCGAAGAATTGTGATGGAGAGAAACGAATATATCGCCGCCTTGACTTCTCGCAAGAGCCTGACGCTCATCAAGTGTTTTACCCGTATCGCCCGTGCGGAGTATTTTGACATTATAACCCTTGCTTTCCAAATTAGCTTTAACCTTCAGTGCAAGCGACAAATTAAGCTTTGACTCATAAGTGCCGTTTACCGCAATAGCACCGCAGTCCTTGCCTCCGTGCCCCGGGTCGATAACAACGGTTGCACCTTTCGCCTGCGGCTTTTCGTTAAATTTCAAGATAAGACGGTTATCGGAAGAATAATAAGCCTTGTAGCCGTAAAACTTGCCCGAATTTTTAAGATGAACTCTTAAAGTCGCCGTACCGTCATCGCCGACATTTACCCATTCGGCAGAGCTTACGACAGAGCTTTTTGAAAATTTCACGCTGCCGTCCGCCGCATTGGTATATTTGAACACAAAATCAATATATTTTGAGGTAAAAGAAGAAACGTTAAATTTTCTGCCCGAATATCCCGTATAATACGACTGATTTCGCAAAACAGAGTAAAACGGCACCTTCCAATTCATTGTAATTTCAGCCGTGCTTTTCTCGTTTGAAGAAACCGTTGCGGTATTAGTCGGCATTACATATCCGTTAAACGAAGAGACATTCTTTTTTTCAACCTTTGTTCCCGAAAGCAGAATATAATACTCGGTATTATCAAAAACAGCCTCGCTCTTTATGTAGTCAACAGTACCTTTGATTAAGGGCGTATATTCGGGATTGGATTTATCATCCGCCGTGCTTGCCGGAACAGTCTCGGCATAGTCTGTATTCACTATACACATCAGGGCATTTCCCTTTTGGTGGTCAACATACGGAGACAGCACGTTTACAAAGCCGTTGCTGTCAATGCTCGGAGGAACTACCTCGCCCCTACCCGTTTCAATATTAACATTTGCGGAGGAAACAGGCTTAATTGTAACTGTACCGCCTGCCATACTGTCCTTCATACCGTCAAGCGAAGCATAAAAGGTTATTTTTCCGAGCTTAACGGATTTCGTCGCAGACGCAGGAGCTGTAAAAACGGCTTGATATGTATCGAACACATCGCCGCAAGCTACAACGGACATTGTAATTTTCTCTTTTCCGAGCATTGCGTAAACCTCGGAGTTTTTAAGAGCCTCGGCGGTAAGCGTGATTTCCGTTCCGCCGTCAACAGAAACCTTTCCTTTCGGAGAAACGGAATTTATAATTGAAAAATTATATGTAATCTTAAATTCAAAGGTTTCAACGCCGTTTGTGATAACAGCCGTGTTCTCGCCTACATTCAGCTGTAAAGTATACGAAAAGCTTCCGTCCTCTGCCTTTTCAATCGGAATATCGTTTATTGTAAGCGGCAAATCAGCTCTGCAAACACCTGTAAAGACTATCGACGGCTCATTTACTGTAATTTTACTTTCTGTCGGAGACGTTATAACAAGCGTCTTTTCCTCTGCCGCAACCTCTTGAACAGCCTGTGCCAACGTTGTAGCTTCGTCAACTATCGGCTGCTGAGGCTGTGCTTCCTTTAAGTATTTTAAGCCGACAAAACAAATGCCGACCGTTACGACTGCTAAAAGCATCATTTCTGCAATTCTAAGTATCTGCTTTTTCATTCCTGTACTCCGTAAAAAAATTATATATTTATTGTATCATATTTTTTATCGTTTGTAACTCAAAAATATAATTGTTTACATTATTTTTTGAAAAAATATAGGAATAGGAATATAAAGCAATCCCGATGCTTTCATTTTGTGAGCCGACAAACTCGATTTGACGAGAAATTATATCGGTATTTTCCTGCCATTCCGATATGCCTTTGCCTGCGTATTTATCTTCTTTGCCGTATTTATAAACAGCAAGTCCCACGCACAAGCTTACGTTTTCGTTTCTTTCAAGCGCAAGCCACTTCAAGCATATATCCTCAAAAGGCTTGTTTTCGTTTTGAAAACCGTAATACAGCTGCGGAATTATCAAGTCAACATAACCGCCCGTCTTACACCATTGGGGTATATCCGCATAATAAGCCGACACATTCTTTTCAATATCTCCCGACGGGCTTATACTGAAAATCAAGCGTTCATCCTTTGCTTTAACGACCGTATGAATATCGCTGACAAGGGAATTTACATTTTCACGCCGCCATTCATCTAAAGACATTTTACCGCCTGAATTTATATAATCTGCGTACTCCGATTCGTCAAATGTGCTGTCTGTTGTCGGATAAAAGTAATCGTCCATATGTATACCGTCAACATCATAATTATTTATAATTTCACGAACACCGTCCAAAATCAGCTTGTGTACGGCGTCCTTTGCAGGGTTAAAATATATACCGTTCGGAAGAACGATTACATTTCTGATGTTATCGTCCGAGCAATGCCATTTTCTTGCAATGCTATCCTCACATAAGGCGTTAATATCAGTTTTATATGATACCCTGTAAGGATTTATCCAAGCGTCGATTTTCAATGAATATTTGTGAGCGTATTCGCACAGAATTTCAAGTGCGTCATAGCCGATATATTCGCCTTGAACACCGCTTAAATATTCACTTGCAGGGAAAAGCTCCGATTTATAAAAAGCGTCACAAAAAGGACGAACCTGAACAAAAGCTCTGTTAAAGCCGTACTCGGCACAGCTTTTCATCATATTTTCAGCCTTAATTCTAAAAGCGTTTTCACTTTTATCGGCTTCAGACTTCATACTAAGCTCGTTATAATTTATCCATACCGCTTTTACACGCTCTGCCGAGCTTTCAATATTATTTTTCTCCTGTTTCGGCTCGGTTATATTTGTGCTTGTACAGGATGTGAGAAAAAAAGACAGCATAATAAAAATCAAAATAAATCTACGCATTTTAGCACCTTCTTGACACAAAAAATGATTACCTCTATAATATATTCGGTGATAAAATGATTTATTATTTAATTTATTTTGCGGCAATTTCGCTCGTTTCCGTTATCATAACAGTATATGACAAAAAGGCGGCGAAAAGCGGCAAAAGACGAATAAGAGAGTCAACGTTATTGTTGCTTTCGGCACTCGGCGGCTCTTTAGCAATGTATATTACAATGAAAAAAATACGGCACAAAACAAAGCATAAAAAGTTTATGATAGGTATTCCTGTTATTATGATTTTGCAAGCAGGAGTAATTGCTTATCTGTATTTCATATACTACGGCGCAATGCCGTTATAAAATTATTAACCCCACAAGAAGCTTGTGGGGTTAATTTATAGCCTTATATATTGACTGCTGCTTTAACAAGCTTGTCCAAATCATCCTTATTAGGATGTGATAATGCTCGGTCGAAATTTTCAATCAGCATATCAATATTCGAAGGACAATTTGCTTGCTCTTTCATTTTGATATATCGGTCTTTTACAGACTGCGGCATTTTGCCTTGACACATATATTCGCCGATAACGGTATTGCTATCGTCAATAGCTTCCTTGGTTTTGAAAAGGATTTTCTCAAAATACTCGTCGCTGCCGCCGAAGCCTGCCGTACCGAATAAAAATATTTTCTTGTTTTTGAGCTTTTTGAGTAGTTCTAACGCCTTACTGTCCGCCACGCCTTTATCCGTCCAAAAGCCGAGATAAACAATTTCGGAATCAGGCAAAGTTTCGCAGATTCCGCCGAAATAATCGCATTTATCCTTCGGCAAAGCCTCTTTAAGAGCATCTGCAAGGTATCTTGTGTTGCCCGTTAAGCTGCTGAATACAATAGAATATCTTTCATTTTGCATAAAATATACCTCTTTTCATTAAGCACGGAATAAAAGCTGCAAGCCCATTACGATTACCCAGATATAAGCGCAGGTTTTCGGAATCATAAGCAAGCCGATTTTTGGCATCTTTTTGCTAAACAATGTAACAGGAAGATAGCAGCCAAACGAAATAATTATAGCCGCAACCATTCTTGTCATATGATAACCGTTTGCATTGCCTGAAATTGCGTAAAGAATGATAACGCCGATGCCTGTAACCGCAAATACGGCATTTCTTATAATTGAAAGCTTCAAGTTACCCTCTTCGCCGCACCAATTATTTTGAGGAAGAAAGCAGATAACAATTCTGATAACGGCAGAAATCCAAATTATCGCCTCAATAGCAACGGGTGCGCTAATTTCGGGGAATGTAAGCTTCCAAATATAAAGCAATATTATATAGAATACCGTCATTGTAATTGACGACACCTGTAAGCCAATTCCTAACTGTCTGTTGATTTTTTCGCTACTTCCACGACCTGCCCTGATAATTCTCGGAACCAAGTGGAATGCGTCTCCGCCGCAAAGCGTCAATGTTAGTATTCCGTAAAGGATAAACAAAGCGTTGCCCTTTGAGAATACGAAGAACAAAATTCCTGCAATTAAGTCAAACGTCAAATAGCAAGCGTCAAATATCGCTTCCATAACATCCGGCACCTGTGGCTTATAGCTTTTTTCTTTCATACTAATTACTCCTTTGTAGCCAATTTGTTATAACAAATATAATTTTTAGCAAATATAATTCCTGCAATCAACAGCAGCGTTCGCTTTTTAACATAAAGCTTATTTTTCATTTTCCATCTCCGAATTATTCTTTAAGTATTCATCTGCATTTCGGCAAATCTTATCAAAAACCGACATACAAATCTGCTTTTCCTCATTTGTCAAGCCGCTTAAAACATTGCTCGCAAAGTCTTTTTGAGCCTTTATTCCGTCATTGATAATCGGCATAGCCTTTTCCAAAAGAATGATTTCAATATGCTTTTTATTTTCTGCACTTTGAAGCCGTTTAATAAGCTCCCTGTCCTCCAAGCCCTTTAACGAAGTTGAAACATGAGATTTTGTTGACTTTCTGATTTTTACAATATCGGCAGCGGTGTTATGCTGAGGGTTATTGTGAAGAAACATAAGAATATCATACTGCATTTGAGTAAGACCGTATTCAGCACAAACCTTGCTCGAAAGCAATTCATAACAGGTCGTTATAGTTTTGTGTTTATCCCAAAAAAACATATTTGTCTCCTATCAATCGTTCTATTTAGAATGATTATATGCTTGTGATACTGTTTTGTCAACCATAGAAATAAGAAAACAGGAGACAAATTTGCCTCCTGTCAAAAATATACTGTTAATTATTTTTCCTCATCATCAACAATGATTTCCAATATGCCCTCTTTTTCTTTTTTAGGCTTTGCTTTTTCCTGTTCCTCAAAAATTTTCTTGCTTTCGGGATCAAGAAACTCCTTGAAAATTTCAGGTCTTAAAACGCTGCTATGAACTATGCTTCCGCAATCCTTGCAAATTGTGTGAACTATTTGAGAGCCGAAAACTCCGCCTCTGACATCGGTATAAGCGCAAGCATTTTCGGTTTGGTAACCGTATGCTAACATTTTTGAGCCGCAGTACGGACATTCCTCATAGACAATCTTTTTCATTAAAACCTGCCCTCCCTTAATCTCTTGTTTCTGTAAAACAAAGCAATGGCAACAACAAGCAAAATAAAGCCTATAGCACCAAATGCAATAGCAAGCTTATAATAAACGCTATGCGTATTTTCAATTTCAACAGGAACGGTTGATGCCGCCTCTGTTTGCGTTATGTTATTGGCAGCTTGAGGCTCGGTAGTCGGCTGCGCTTGAGTTTGAGGCTCTGCGGTTACCGTTTCAACAGGTACGGTTGTTTCCTCGGAAGCTCTGACGCTGTTTATCTGATAAGTACGTCTCGCACCGTTTTCGGCAATAACATAGACAAAGGATTTATTTGAGCCTACATCAAGAGTGAGATAGCCCTGCGGAATATCAATTCTCGATTTACCGTCGGCGGCAACAGCATTGATTTCAAGACTTACCACATCATAGGGAACAGAAATCGAATAAGTCCTCGTCGAACGCTTAAATTCAGGCGAAAGCTGAATTTCAACACTTGACCCATCCTGCCTTTTGCCGACAACGCTCAAAGAAGCAAGATCGCTGTTTGAGGATTTTTTGTTGTTTTGCTGTGCCTCGGGCTTAGGCGAATCTGGCTGTTCTTCCTGTTGCTGTGTTACGGGTTCAGCAGGCGGAGCTTCTGTACCGCCCTCCTCGGGTTCCGCAAACACAGTAAATCCGAACGTTAAAATAAGTATAAGAAGCAATGCGACAGTCCTGCATACAGACATACATTTATTCATAAGCTTCATATTCCTCCGCAATTTATTGCTTTAATATTACCATATATTTACATCAAATTCAATAAAAACCTCTCAAAGATGAGAGGTTTATACTTTTACATTCTCAATGTTGAATTAAGGAAGCTTTTAAGTCGCTCGCTTTTAGGTGCGTCGAATATTTCCTCGGGAGTACCCTGCTCGGCAAGCACGCCGTCGTCCATAAAAACAACCTTATCGGAAACGCTTTTGGCAAAGCCCATTTCGTGAGTAACGATAAGCATTGTTCTGCCCTCTTTTGCAAGGTTTGAAATGACCTTTAACACCTCGCCCGTTATTTCAGGGTCAAGTGCAGACGTCGGCTCGTCAAAGCACAAAAGCTTTGGGGAAAGCATAAGCGCTCTTGCAATGGCAACTCTCTGCTGCTGACCGCCCGACAATTCGCACGGATAAGCGTCAAGCTTCTCCGCAAGACCGACGCTTGCAATAATCGACTTTGCTTCTTCCTCAAGTGCGATAAGCTGTTTTTTTCTTTCTTCTTTATCAACCTTTTTTGCCTTGAATTCCTCTTTCAAAAGTAATTCTTTGGCAAGCGTAACATTTTTCAAAACGCTGTACTGCGGAAAAAGGTTAAAATTCTGAAATACAAGCCCTGTGAGCAGTTGATTTTTCCTGTTTTCCTCACTTGTGCGTTTGCCTGCCCTTTCGCCGTCAAAAAGAGTGTTACCGGCAACCTTGATTATACCGCTGTCAGCCTTTTCAAGACCTGTAATGCATCTCAAAAGGGTTGTTTTACCGCTTCCCGATGAGCCGATAAGCGACATAACCTTGCCTTCCTCAAGAGTAAGTGAAACGCCTTTAAGCACTTGGTTATCATCAAACGTTTTACGCAAATCGTTTATTTCCAATATATTCATTTCGCTCCCCCTTACACCTTAAAATAATCAAGCTTCTTTTCAAGCTTTGAGAAAAGAACTGTCAAAACGCCGTTAAAGGCAAGATAATAAACCGCTGTAAAGAACAAAGGCCAAATAACGCCCGAAATACCGTGTGAGCCCTTCATAAATGACTGACCCGCCCAAATAATCTCCTGCAAAGCGATAATTCTTGAAAGAGAGGTATCTTTAACAAGAGTAATAATCTCGTTTGAAAGCGGAGGGATAATTCTCTTTATCATTTGAAGAAGCGTTACCTTGAAAAAGATTTGTGATTTAGACATACCGAGCACGATACCTGCCTCCTGCTGTCCTTTGGGAACGCTGACAATACCGCCTCTGAATATCTCTGAAAAATAGCACGCATAGTTGATTATAAACGCTACGCACGCAGCCAAAAATCTTCCGCTTTCTCCGCCTCCCCAAAGCTGAACGCCGAAAACAAGACCGGGGAAATAAAAGATAATAAGAAGCTGAATCATAAGCGGCGAGCCTCTTACAATCCAAACTAAAACTTTAATAAGTACTCTTAACGGCTTAAACTTTGACATTGAGCCAAACGACATAAGCAAGCCGAGTGGAATTGAACCGACCAATGTAAAAATAAACAATTTGAAGGTTTGCAGGAAACCGACGTTCAACGCATTGAAAACTATCGGAAACTGTTCTGCGAACTGACTCATAATAACTCCTAACACACCGAAACAGAGAGTACCTAAGTATTCTCTGTTCGGAAAATATATTCATTTTTAATAAGCTAATCTTATTTAATAATCGAAGCCTGAACGCCGTATTGTTCAGCTATCTTTTCCATTGTACCGTCTGCTGCCGAAGCTGCCAAGAACTCATTTGCCTTCTCAACAAGGTCGCTGCCCTTACGGAAGCCAATACCGTATTCCTCGTCGCAAAGGTTAACTGTATAAGTAAGGTTTGCGTAGTTTGTTCCCTCGCCAACCATTGCAGCCGCCATAAGTCTGTCGATAACAGCAGCATCACAAGTGCCTGATTTAACCTCTAAAAGAGCAGATGCCTGATCGGAAACTGAGGTTGTGTTAAAGCCGTTTTCCTTAGCTGCTTTTTCGCCTGCCGAGCCTGCCTCAACAGCAAATTTAAGATCCTTACAAGCTTCAACGGTATTATACTTATCAGCTACATCCTTATTAACAATAACGACCTGACCGTTGTTGCAATAAGCTTTTGTGCAATCCATTGATGATTTAACCTCATCGGTAAGAGTCATACCGTTCCATGCACAGTCAATCTTCTTATCGGAAAGCTCTAACGCTTTATTGTCCCAATCAATAAGAACGAACTTTACGTCAACGCCGAGGCTCTTTGCAAAAGCTCTTGCCATATCAGCATCAAAGCCAACCCATTCGTCGCTGCCTGCCTGCTTGTAATCCATAGGCTCAAACTCTGTAATACCTACTACCAAAGTACCTTTTTCCTTAACATACTCAAGGTCTGAGGTCTCTGTTTTCTTAGCTCCGCAGCCTGCAAACATACAAGCTACAAGTGCAAATGCGCAAATAACTGCAATTACTTTTTTCATTGTTTTCTCCTCCAAATTATTGAAAATTCAATCTGCTTTATCGTGGTAAAGTGCTAATGTGCTAACATAGTAACACCAAACCGAGTATTTGTCAATAGAATTTTGAAAATTTCCTGAAAATATTTTAAGAGAGAATATATATAAAAAAACACCCCCACTGCAATTAAGCAATAGGGGTTGTTTGGTCGAGATGACAGGACTTGACAAGGCAAGCCTTGTCAGTCTTTTCTTCAATTATATGTCCCTTTTGCTTCGCAAAAGATGGACTATGCAGTTTCAAGTCCTGCTGAAAATTCAAAGAGCAAAAATAGCAGCTAAAAATACATTCAAAAAAACTAACAATAACAACCCGAAACAGAGTGGTAGCGAAACAAAGCCGTTGTGAGGGCGTTTACAACCGAACAGGCGGCTTGAGCGTGATCTGTTTCGGTAAGGAGAAACGACGGCGTGAGTGAGGGATGGATTTTTCAATAAAAAAGCCGTCACGAACGATACAAAGTCCGTGACGACTTGGTGCTGGTGACCGGACTTGAACCGGTACGGTATTGCTACCGAGGGATTTTAAGTCCCTTGCGTCTGCCGATTTCGCCACACCAGCAAATCACGCTTAGATATTATATAAAAAATAGTTAATAAAGTCAATAACAGGTTATAAAATAATTATTTTAATTTGTGTTTTCTATTGTATATAATATATCACCGAAAGCACTTTTTGTTTCTTTAATTGTAATCGTCTTACCCTTTTCAGGCACAGACTCATCATCAAACCATATTTGTTTATAGCTATAAATTGTTTGCAAATTTCCGTTTTGGTCATAAAACGAAATCTCTGCTCTCGGAGATTTTCCTGCCGTATAGCACTCAACAAATATAGTATCATATGAAATTCCTTCTTGATTTGAGAAAAGACGGGCAATACCTCCCATTACGACATAGCTTGTTAAAACCAATAAAACCGAAATTAAAATAAGCGGTTCAATTATTTTCTTTGATTTGATAAAATCTTTTCCTTTAATAAACCAAATACTCAATAAGGCAAAAATAATATTTATAGGTATGATAGCAAACCAATGCTTTGCCGTAAATATGCCGCCAAGTGTAAAGCCGATAACACAATCGGTAACAAATATAAGAATAATGAGTGAAATAACTGTGATAAGAATTTTGTTTTGTTTGTTTAACATATAATTACTCCGTAAACATATGATAGGTAAAACTATATTTTGTTCAAATAATCATCGGCTTCTTTTCGACTTTTGAAAATTACAACTTGTTTTTCTGTCTTATATTTTTCAACCAATTCATATAATCTCGGCAAACAATTATCAGCAAAATCTTTAATAAGCCCCTCAAATTCCGGGTCCAATTCTTTTTGTTTCATACATCAGCTTCAGCCAATAGTTTGTCTCGTTGGACTCTTTCAATGCAATTTCCAACTTTGCAACAAAATCCTTCTTACTATTTCAAAAGACAAGTCGAGCAGTTTGTTTTCAGACATAAAAGACCTTCTCTCTCAAACATTATATAATAAAACGTTGATATTTTCAATAATATATCGCTGTTGCAATATGATATACGAAAAGCCGTATGATATACTTGCTGCGCAAGCATGATATAATATCCGTCCCTTCATATGCCGCAGGCATATATCACCGCACGAAGTGCGATATCATATCATAACCATAAATAAAAAAATAAACCTGCCATAAAGACAGGTTTTTTATGGTTGCGGGGGTGGGACTTGAACCTCACGACCTCCGGGTTATGAGCCCGACGAGCTACCAACTGCTCTACCCCGCGATATTTACTTTTCTCAAGTGCTCAAATATAATACTACAAAACCGATGGATTGTCAACAGTTTTTTTAATATTAAATCAAAATTAGCGAAAGCGAGCGAAAATGTGCAAGCTGAAACAACTTCCTATTTTTCAAGCCTTAAAAATATTTCTGTTTCCATACTCTTAATACGCTTCTGTACTTCTTTATAATTCGGCATATATACTTCGACAAGCGACCAAAAACGCTTTGAATGGTTAAGCTCTTTTATGTGGCAAAGCTCGTGAATTACAACATAATCAATAGCCTCTGTATCGGTAAGCATTAAAAGACAATTAAAATTGAGATTGCCCTTTGACGAGCAGCTGCCCCACCGTGTTTTCTGCGCTCTGATTGAAACGGAATTATATTTCACGCCGATAATTTCAGCCCAATATTCTACACGCTGCGGAATATACTGCTTTGCCCTTGCTTTGAGAGTTTTGATTTCATCTTCGGTAAAAGCAGGATAAGACCTACTTTCCTCCGTTCTTTTTTCATTTTCAATTATATGCTTTTCAAGCCAAGCCTTATTCTTATTGTAAAATTCTTCAATTTGTCTGTTGCTTGCAAATATCGGCGCACGCAAAATAACCGAGCCGTCTCGCTTCACTTCGAGAGAAAAAGTTTTTCTGTTAGATTTTACAATTTTCATCGTTTTCATTTTATCCGCCCGTGAAATTTAATTGAAAATTATTTTAACATATTTTTACACAAAAAAACATAAAAAGTTTATAAAAAAAGTATTGTAATTATTTTTGAAAATGCTATAATAATATCGTAAATGATTGTTAAACAATTATCAATCACTTGTTTTTACAAGCAAAGCAGCTTGCTTTAGAATTCACATTTTTAGGAGGCAAAAAATTATGGCAAGATTTACTCTTCCCAGAGACCTTTATCACGGTAAAGGTTCGCTCGAGGCTCTTAAGACTTTTAAGGGTAAGAAAGCAATTATTTGTGTCGGCGGCGGTTCAATGAAGCGTTTCGGCTTCCTTGACAAGGCTGAAGCATACCTTAAAGAAGCAGGTATGGAGGTTAAAATTTTTGACGGAATCGAATCAGATCCCTCTGTTGAAACCGTTATGCGTGGCGCACAGGCTATGATAGACTTCCAACCCGACTGGATTGTTGCAATCGGCGGTGGTTCTCCTATCGACGCTGCAAAGGCAATGTGGATTAAATATGAATATCCCGAGTGTACATTTGAGGATATGTGCAAGGTATTCGGACTTCCCGAGCTTCGTAAAAAGGCTCATTTCTGCGCTGTTTCCTCAACCTCGGGTACTGCAACAGAGGTTACTGCGTTCTCAATCATCACTGACTATTCAAAGGGTATTAAATATCCGATAGCTGACTTTGAAATCACTCCCGACGTTGCTATCGTTGACCCTGAGCTTGCTGAGACAATGCCGAAAAAACTTGTAGCTCATACAGGTATGGACGCAATGACACACTCTATTGAGGCTTATGTTTCAACCGCTAACAGCGATTTTTCAGACCCGCTTGCAATCCATGCTATCGAAATGATTATGAAAGACCTTGTTCCGTCATATAACGGCGATATGGACGCAAGAGACCGTATGCACAACGCTCAGTGCCTTGCAGGTATGGCTTTCTCAAATGCACTTCTCGGTATCGTTCACTCAATGGCTCATAAGACAGGTGCTGCATTTGCAGACTACGGTGCTCACATTATTCACGGTGCTGCAAACGCTATGTATCTTCCCAAAGTTATCGCATTCAATGCAAAGGACGAAACAGCTAAGAAGCGTTACGGTGTAATCGTTGATTATATGGGTATCTGCGACAAATCTGCTTCCGACGATGAAAAAGTTGCGGCTTTGATTGCATATCTTCGTAAGATGAACGACGAGCTTAACATTCCGCACTGCATTAAGAATTACGGTGCAGACAGCTATCCGACCGAAAACGGCTTTGTTCCCGAAGATGTATTCCTTGAGAGACTTCACGACATTGCTGTCAATGCTATTGCAGACGCTTGCACAGGCTCTAACCCCCGTCAGCCCTCTGTTGAAGAGATGGAGAAGCTCCTCAAGTGCTGCTATTATGATACAGAGGTTGATTTCTAATCAACATAAGTTTTGTTTAATCGAATCGGCTGTTTTACCGCAGCCGATTCTTTTTTAGGAAGAGATTATGGATAAAATCAGAGATAAAAACGGCTTGACCGAAGAAGAATTTTTGGAAAAATATAAAGAAAAGAACTATCCGAGGCCTTATCTTACCGCAGATATTGTTGTTATCGGATTAAAAGGCGAACAGAAAAAACTACTTTTAATACAGAGAGGCGGACACCCGTTTATAAATATGTGGGCGCTGCCGGGCGGATTTTCACGCCAAACGGAAACAATGGAAGAAACCGCACACAGAGAATTACTTGAAGAAACCGGTGTTAATTCCGAGTGTATCTCCCCTGTCGGTCTGTTCAGCAAGCCCGACAGAGACCCTCGTGGTTGGGTTGTAACGCAAGCGTATCTTTGCAAGGTTGATTTTACCGAATGTAAAGCACTTGCCGGAGATGACGCAAAAAACGCAGAATGGTTTGACCTGACAGTTAAGAATCAGACAATTACGCTTGATAATGGTGATTGTGTTATATCCTTCAAATGCGGAAGCGGAAAAATCGAGTATACAAGCAATGAAAAGCTCGCATTTGACCACGCAGAAATTATCGCAAAGGCCGTAGAGCTATTATAAATATGTATAGAAATCAACACACCGACATAGCTGAAAAGGTTATGTCGGTATTTTTATAAATTTATATTGACATATACCCCCATAGGGTATATTATAAATGCGTAAAAACGGTTAAAGGAGAAATAGTGTGAAAAATCACACTATTAATAATTATATTGCCCTCAAAATTTGCCTTTGGCAAAATTTTGAGATGGCAGAAATCACCATACACGCCTGTTCAGACAACGCAGGTTAAACCGGTGATTTTTAATAAACTATTTGTTGTCTGAAAGGCTATGGTGATTAATATGTCTTGTAATAAAGAATGCTGTTCCTGCGAAAAGAACACACACAGAACAGATGAGGAAAAGAAAAAGCTGATGAATCGCCTAAACAGGATTGAGGGGCAGGTCAGAGGAATTAGGGGTATGATTGAAAAGGACGCTTACTGTGCAGACGTGCTTGTTCAATCTGCGGCGGTAAATGCGGCAATAAATTCTTTTAATAAAGATTTACTTTCCCGTCATATACACTCCTGCGTTGTCAGAGATATAAAAAACGGCGACGAGGAAGTTATCGACGAGTTGATGAAGCTTATTTCAAAGCTTATGAAATAGAAAGGCTGAAGTAAAATGACACAATTTTCAGTAACAGGAATGAGCTGTGCCGCATGCAGTGCAAGAGTCGAAAAAGCTGTTAATAATGTTGACGGCGTTACCTCCTGCTCGGTAAGTCTGCTGACAAATTCAATGGGCGTTGAGGGTACTGCATCGGCAAAGGATATAATTTCAGCCGTCGAAAAAGCAGGCTACGGCGCACAATTGAAGGACGGTAATAAAAAACGTAAAAGCAACAGATATGATGAGCTTGAGGGCAAGGAAACGCCGAAGCTTGTAAAAAGACTTGTAAGCTCGGTTGTATTTTTAATAATTCTGATGTATTTCTCAATGGGTCATATGATGTGGGGCTTTCCGCTGCCGAAATTCTATGAGAATAATCATATTGCAATGGGAATTATCCAGCTTTTGCTGACGGTTATCATAATGGTAATAAATCAACGCTTTTTTATCAGCGGCTACAAATCATTACTTAAAAGAGCTCCTAATATGGACACTCTTGTAGCCCTCGGCTCAACAGCGGCGTTTTTATACAGTACCTATGCTCTTTTTGCTATGACAAGGGCGCAGGTTGACGGAAATATGCAAGCAGTCGAAGGCTATATGTCGGAGTTTTACTTTGAAAGTGCTGCGATGATACTTGCCCTTATTACCGTAGGTAAAACGCTTGAAGCGAGAGCAAAGGGCAAAACAACAGACGCATTGAAGTCCTTGATAAAGCTTGCACCGAATACAGCGACCGTTATCAAGGACAGCGAATATACACAAGTACCTGTTGAGGATGTTAAGCTCGGAGATATATTCGCAGTAAAGCCCGGCGAGAGCATTCCCACAGATGCAACCGTTATAAAGGGCGAAAGCGCAGTAAACGAGTCTGCTCTCACGGGAGAAAGCTTACCCGTTGAAAAAGCGGTCGGCAGCAAGGTCTACGCAGGCACAATCAACACCTCGGGTTATCTTGAGTGTACGGCTGACAAAATCGGCGAGGACACCACCCTTTCGAAAATAATTCAAACCGTAAGCGATGCAGCGGCAACAAAAGCACCTATTGCAAAGGTTGCCGACAAGGTATCGGGTGTGTTTGTTCCCGTTGTAATGGCAATCGCTTTTGTTACAACGGCTGTTTGGCTTATAGTAAACGGAAATTTCGGATATGCTCTTGCAAGAGGAATTTCAGTGCTTGTTATCAGCTGTCCGTGTGCCCTCGGACTTGCAACACCAGTTGCGATTATGGTCGGAAACGGCATCGGTGCAAAAAACGGAATACTTTTCAAAACGGCGGAAGCTCTTGAGCAGACGGGAAAAATCAACACGGTTGTTCTTGATAAAACAGGCACGATCACAAAGGGCGAGCCACAGGTAACGGATATATATTCCCCGATTACAGACGAAAAAGAATTGATTTCCCTTGCCGCAACATTAGAAAGCCAAAGCGAGCACCCGCTTGCCCTTGCAATAACTGAAAGAGCAAAAGCGGACGGAATTAAAACTGAAGAAATTACAGATTTCAAGGCTGTTTCAGGCAACGGACTTAAAGCTAAATTAAACGGCAAGGATATTTTCGGCGGAAATCTCAAATATATAAGCGATAAAGTCGATTTGCCGAGTGATGTTGCCGAAATCGCAGATAAATATTCAAGCGAGGGTAAAACTCCCCTGTTCTTTGCGTATGACAATAAATTTTTAGGAATTATCGCCGTTGCGGATGTAATAAAATCAGACAGTCCCGAAGCTATAAAAGAATTGCAAAATATGGGAATTCGGGTTATAATGCTTACCGGAGACAACGAGAAAACCGCAAAGGCTATCGGTAAAAAAGCAGGCGTTGACGAGGTTATCGCAGGCGTTTTGCCCGACGGCAAGGACGAGGTAATACGTTCGCTTCAAAAGAACAGCTCGGTCGCAATGGTGGGCGACGGAATAAACGACGCCCCTGCCCTTACCCGTGCAGATATCGGAATGGCTATTGCGGCAGGCACGGATATTGCCGTTGACTCCGCCGATATTGTCTTAATGCAAAGCAGTCTGAGGGACGTACCGGCAGCAATAAGACTTAGCCGCAGTACACTTAAAAATATTCACGAAAACTTATTTTGGGCATTCTTTTACAATTCAATCGGAATACCGCTTGCGGCAGGCTTATTTGTAAAATTCGGCATTACATTAAACCCTATGTTCGGTGCGGCGGCAATGAGTTTGTCGAGCTTCTGCGTTGTAATGAACGCTTTAAGATTGAATTTCTGTAAAATTTACAGCACGAAGCATGACCGAAAAATCAATAAATCACATTCAAAAAAGGAGAATAAAGAAATGGAAATTACAGTTAAAATCAACGGTATGATGTGTCCGCATTGCGAAAATCACGTTAAAACGGCTCTCGAAGAGCTTGAAAACGTAACTGAGGTTACAGCAGATTTCAAGAATGCACAGGCTGTCATAAAGGCAAGCGGTGCTGTTGACAGCAACAAAATTAAAGAAGCTGTGGAAAAGGCAGGATATGAATTTGTCGGAATCGCATAATATTAAAATCATCAAAACAGACGATATAAACGCCTGTCTTGAAATAAGAAGAAAAGTTTTTATTGATGAACAAAATGTCCCGACGGAACTTGAAATTGACGATTATGACACAAGCAATTCAGAGTGCGAGCACTTTTTGATAACCGACAACGGCACAAATGTCGGTACTTTTCGTTTGATATATGACAGCCCCGAGCTTGCGCATATGCAACGGCTTTGCGTTCTTCCCGAAATGCGTGGAAAAGGCTGCGGCTATGCCGCAATGTCATTTTTGAAGGAAGAATGTAAAAAGCGTGGCAACTGTAAAATCACGCTCGGCGCACAATGTCATGCAATTCCTTTTTATGAGAGCTGCGGCTTTGTCTGCGTTTCCGATGTCTTTCTCGACGCAGGAATTGAGCACAGAACAATGGAATGTGTGCTTTAATCTATAATTTAGGAGAATTATTTTGATTTCAATACTTGTACTGATATATGTAGTCTTTATTTCGTTAGGTCTGCCCGACAGCGTTTTCGGCGTTGCTTGGCCCGTTGCACATACCGAATTCGGAATTGCAGAGTCGTTCGCCTCAATTTACAGTATTATTACAGGCATATGCTCGGGCGGCGCAAGCTTTGTTGCGGGAATCGTACTTCGAAAATTCGGAACACCGAAAGTAACGTTCTTTTCAATACTTCTCACGGCAATAGGACTTATCGGAATGAGCTTTTCTCCGAACATTTGGGTTATGATGCTCTTTGCCGTTGTTATGGGCTACGGCGCAGGCGCTATCGACACAGGTCTTAATAACTATGTTTCCCTGCACTTCAAGGCAAGGCATATGTCCTGGCTGCACGCTTTTTGGGGTGTCGGCGTTACATTAAGTCCTGCCATTATGTCGGCGTTTTTAGGCGGAGAGCAAGGAGATTGGAGAAACGGCTACCGTGTTCTTGCGGTCATTCAGTTTGCAATTGCCGCCGCAGTCGGAATTATGCTGCCGAAATGGATAAAAAAGGACAAGGAAAGCTCGCAGGAATACATTGAAGAAAGCGAAAAAAAGAAGCTGAAGCTATCAAATTTCAAAGGCTTACTACCGAGCATTCTCGCTCTCGGATTTTACTGCTCAATGGAGTTCATTGTCGGCACTTGGGGTGCTTCATATGCCGTCAACGTCTATTCGATAGGTGCTGATGTTGCGGCAAGGTGGGTATCAATATATTTCGGTGGAATAATGACAGGTCGATTGCTCTCGGGCTTTGTTTCAGACAGGCTCGGCGACAACAAAATGATAAGAATAGGTGCAGTTGCCTCCTTCGTCGGTATGCTTATTTTAATTCTACCTATCGGAAGCAAGGCTCTTATCGGTTTGTTTTTCATAGGCTTAGGCTTCGGACCTGTGTTCCCGAGCGTTTTACACGCCGTACCCTCTCGCTTCGGCAAGGAGTTTTCGGCTGATTTAACAGGCTTTCATATGGGCGGTGCGTATGCCGTCGGATTTACATTTCAGTTAAATCTCGGCTATGCCGCAACGGGTACGACCTTCAAAATAGTGCCTTATGTTTTAGCGGCTCTTTTGTGTCTTATGACCGTTTGTAACGAAGCGGCAATCAAGCAAGCTAAAAGAAATTTCAGTAATTGATTTTACGGAGATGAATATGGGAAAAGAGCCTTTTATACGAAAATACGCTTTCTCTGACAGAGATGCAGTGCGAAGCATCTGCATTGAAACCGCCGACCCGACATTCAAGAAGAATAAAAAGGTCTTGGAATGTGTGCCGATAATTTACAATGATTATTTTACCGAGCAAGAGCCTGAAAATATATTTGTATTGGACAACGGCGACAGGAAGGCAGTCGGATATATTCTTTGCAGTGCGGACTACAACAAATTTGTTAAGAAGAACAGAGATATTTATTTAAGGCGTGTCGCAAAAACGCATCTTCCCTCCTGCTCCGTTTTGATTTTATATCTTATGCAAATGAGAAAAATGAAAAAGTATCCCGTTCATTTGCATATTGATATTTTACCCGAATATCAACACAGAGGCTACGGAAGCGAGCTGATAAACACGCTTTGTGAGCACCTGAAGAAAAGCGGCTGTTCCCATCTTTCCGTATGCGGCATAAACAAAAATTCAAGTGCTTACCGTTTTTATAAAAAGTGCGGATTTTATGAATTTTACGACTGTGGATTTAATAATGCTTTGCTCACAAAAAAATTATAAAAAAATAATAATTTTTTCTTGACAACGTTTTTTCTCGGTAGTATAATTTCTTGCATAAAGACAAGGGCGTCTTTAAGTCTTAGGGCTTAAAGACGCCCTATCTCTATTTTTACAATAAAAGGCAACGGCGCCCAAGAGTATTTTGGGGTGCAGTTGCCTTTAATTTTATTAGAAAAGAGGAATTACTATGAAAACCGTACCCGAATTTTTTGGATGTAAAGTATTTGACGACAGAGTTATGAGAGCAAATCTTTCAGATGATGTCTACGCCTCGCTTAAAAGAACTATCGACGAGGGCGTGCAGCTTGATATTACAGTCGCAAACGCTGTTGCAACCGCAATGAAGGATTGGGCAGTAGCGAACGGTGCAACACATTACACACATTGGTTTCAGCCTTTAACCGGTATTACGGCAGAGAAGCACGACAGCTTTATTTCTCCCTCTCCCGACGGCGGAGTTATTATGGAATTTTCCGGAAAAGAGCTTATCAAGGGCGAGCCTGATGCGTCATCATTCCCCTCGGGCGGTTTAAGAGCAACCTTTGAAGCAAGAGGCTATACAGCTTGGGATCCTACCTCCTATGCTTTTATTAAGGGTAAAACACTTTGCATACCGACTGCCTTCTGCTCATACGGCGGAGAAGCACTTGACAAGAAAACTCCTCTTTTAAGGTCAATGGAAGCTCTGAATGTACAGGCTTTGAGAATACTCAAGCTCTTTGGACACGATGATGTAAAATGCGTCAGAACATCGGTAGGTCCCGAGCAGGAATACTTCCTTATTACAAAAGAAATGTATGACAAGCGTCCCGATCTTCGCTTTACAGGCAGAACGCTTTTCGGAGCAAAATCTCCCAAAGGACAGGAATTGGACGACCACTATTTCGGTGTTATCAAGCCTAAGGTTGCCGAATATATGGAGGATCTTAACAACGAGCTTTGGAAGCTTGGTATTCTTGCAAAGACAGAGCATAACGAAGTAGCTCCCGCACAGCACGAATTAGCTCCGATTTATTCAACCACCAACATTGCAACCGACCACAATCAGCTTACAATGGAAATAATGCAGAAGGTTGCCACCAAGCACGGACTTGTATGCTTGCTTCACGAAAAGCCCTTTGCAGGCGTAAACGGAAGCGGTAAGCACAACAACTGGTCTATTTCAACAGATACGGGCGTAAACCTTTTATCTCCCGGAGATACCCCGTATGAAAATGCACAGTTCCTGCTTTTCCTTTGTGCCGTTATCAAGGCTGTTGACGATTATCAGGACCTTTTGAGACTTTCTGTTGCAACCGCAGGCAACGACCACCGTCTCGGTGCAAACGAAGCTCCCCCTGCTGTTATTTCAATGTTCCTCGGCGATGAATTGAACGGTGTCCTTGAGGCTATCGAAAATGATACGCCTTATGAAAACGCTAAAAAGACCAAATTAAAGCTCGGTGTTGACGTTCTTCCGAAATTCAACAGAGATACAACAGACCGTAACCGTACTTCTCCGTTCGCATTTACGGGAAATAAATTTGAATTCCGTATGCTCGGCTCATCAAACAGTATCGCCTGTGCAAACATTATGCTTAACTCAGCTGTTGCCGAAAGCCTTAAAATTTATGCTGACAGGCTTGAAAACGCTGACAACTTTGAAGAAAAGCTCCATGAAATGATTAGGAAAACCATTAAAGATCATAAGCGTATAATTTTCAACGGCAACGGATATGACGACGCTTGGATCAAAGAGGCTACCGAAGAAAGAGGCTTATCAAATCTCAAAACCACACCCGACGCAATGCCTCATCTTCTTGACAAGAAAAATGTTGATATGTTGACCTCTCACAAGGTATTTACCGTTGCGGAGCTTAATTCAAGATGTGAAATAATGCTTGAAAACTATTGCAAGGCTGTTTCCATTGAAGCGTCAACAATGATTGAAATGTCAAAGACCGACATTTCCCCTTCAATCGCAAAATACACGGCAAAGCTTGCAAAGGCAATTAAGAACAAAAAGCTTGCAGACAGCTCGATCCCCTGTTCATATGAAACAAGTGTTCTCAAAAAGCTTTCAGAACTCAATGACAATATAGCTATCAAGACAGAGGAGCTTGAAAGCATACTTGCTTCACTTTCGGATTATACCGATATTGGCAAAGAGTCGTTTGCTATTCGTGACAGTCTTATCCCCAAAATGGAAGAGGTACGCAGCTTGTGCGACGAGGCGGAAACCTGCACGGCTAAAGAGTTTTGGCCTTATCCCTCATACGGCGATATACTGTTCAGCGTAAAATAATATAATTAAAAGCGTTTCGGATTTCTGTATTTTTACGGAAGCCCGAAACGTTTATATAGAAAGCGGTTTTATATGTTTAACACTATTCATGAAGAATGCGGCGTTTTCGGAGTTTATTCCCCAACAGTGTCGGACGTCGCAAGGACAACCTATTACGGACTTTACGCTTTACAGCACCGAGGTCAGGAAAGCGCAGGAATTGTCGTAAACGATGACGGCGTCTTTTCGGTAAAGAAGGCTCTCGGCTTGGTTTCCGACGCCTTTTCTCAAGAGGCTTTAGACTCACTCGGGCAAGGCAATATAGCCGTCGGTCATGTTCGTTACGCCACAACGGGTAGCGACAGCGCCGAAAACATCCAGCCGATTGTGGTAAATCATAACAAGGGTAAAATGGCTCTGTCGCACAACGGCAACCTTACCAACTCTTTTGAATTGAGAGAAATGCTCGAAGAAAAAGGAGCTATCTTTCACACAACAACGGATACAGAGGTTATCGCATATATAATAGTTCAGCAAAGGCTTCAATGCGGTTCAATCGAGCAAGCCGTATCGTCCGCAATGGACATTATCAAGGGTGCATATTCCCTTGTTATATCGTCGCCGTCAAAGCTCATAGCGGTCAGAGATCCCAACGGCTTTCGTCCCCTATGCTACGGTCAAATGCAGGACGGCTCAATAGTTTTCGCTTCCGAAAGCTGTGCTCTCGATGCCGTAAACGCAAAACATATCAGAGATTTACTTCCCGGTGAAATTGCTGTTGTCGAAAACGGAAAAATACATTTTGACACATCACATTGCAATTTAACACCGAGAAGTCTTTGTGTGTTTGAATATATTTATTTTGCACGCCCCGATTCCGTTATTGACGGCGTAAGCGTATCAATGGCACGTCAGCAAGCAGGAAGATTTCTTGCAAAAGCATATCCCGTCGATGCGGATATTGTAGTCGGCGTACCCGATTCGGGACTTGAAGCGGCACTCGGCTACTCGGCAGAGTCGGGAATTCCGTATAATATCGGATTTACCAAAAACAAGTATATCGGTCGAACCTTTATCGCTCCCGAACAAAGCTCAAGAGAAAAAGGCGTTAATATAAAATTAAATCCCATCAAGGAAATTATCAAAGGCAAAAAAATAGTTCTCGTTGACGACTCGATAGTCAGAGGAACAACAAGCAGACGAATAGTTGATTTGTTGTGGGCGGCGGGAGCTAAGGAAATACATATGAGAATAAGTGCTCCGCCCTTTGTATCCGCCTGCTACTACGGAACGGACATTGACAACGCAAAGGGACTCATTGCAAATAAGCACACAATTGACGGAATAGCAAAAATAATCGGCGTTACCTCGCTCGGTTATCTGCGAATGGAGGATGTAAGGCTTCTCACAGGAAAGGACACAGGCTTCTGCACAGCTTGTTTCGACGGCAAATACCCCGTGTGTCCGTCCGTACATTCCGAAAAATCAAGATTTGAAAACAAAATCAGTGAAAATAAGAAATAAAAAAGGTTAGGTGAAAATTATGACAAAGTACATTTTTGTAACAGGCGGTGTTGTATCGGGACTCGGAAAAGGAATTACCGCCGCATCTCTCGGCAGACTTTTGAAATCAAGAGGCTTAAAGGTCGCTTCACAGAAGCTTGATCCGTATATCAATGTTGACCCGGGCACTATGAGCCCGTATCAGCACGGCGAGGTTTATGTTACCGAGGACGGTGCTGAAACCGATCTTGACCTCGGACATTACGAAAGGTTTATCGACGAGGACTTGAACAAATATTCTAACCTCACAACAGGTAAGGTTTATTGGAATGTTCTTAACAAGGAAAGACGTGGCGAATACCTCGGCTCGACAGTGCAGGTAATTCCTCATGTTACAAACGAGATAAAGGAATTCATATATTCCGTCGGTAAAAAAACAGATGCAGACGTTGTAATTACCGAAATAGGCGGAACAATCGGCGACATTGAAAGCCAGCCGTTTCTTGAAGCGGTAAGGCAGATTTCGCTTGAGGTCGGACGGGAAAACAGCTTGTTTATACACGTAACGCTTGTACCGTTTTTAAGCGGCTCAGACGAGCACAAGTCAAAGCCTACACAGCATTCCGTCAAGGAATTACAGGGTATGGGTATCAACCCGAACATAATAGTTCTTCGCTGCGACGAGCCGCTTGAAAAATCAATCTTTCAGAAAATATCAATGTTCTGTAATGTAAAGCCCGACTGCGTAATCGAAAACATAACTCTCCCCTGTCTTTATGAAGCTCCTTTAATGCTTGAAAAAGCGAACTTCTCAAGTGTTGTATGCCGTGAGCTCGGTATTGACGCTCCGATGGCTGACCTTGACGAATGGACAAATATGGTTAAGCGAATAAAAGACAGAGAATATACGGTTGACATCGGACTTGTCGGAAAATATGTGCAGCTGCATGACGCATATTTGTCGGTTGCCGAAGCGTTAAGACACGCAGGATATACCCATAACTCTCATATAAATATCCATTGGATAGACTCGGAAACAATCACAAAAGAGACGGTAAATGACGTATTGGCAGATCTTGACGGAATTATCGTACCGGGCGGCTTCGGCTCAAGAGGTATTGAGGGTATGATACTTGCGGCGCAATATGCAAGAGAAAACTTTATTCCGTATTTCGGCATCTGCCTCGGTATGCAAATTGCGGTTATCGAGTACGCTCGCAATGTTGTGGGAATTTCCGATGCACATTCGGGAGAATTCGACGAGCTTTGCAAAAACAAGGTAATTGATTTTATGCCCGGTCAGAGTGATGATATTGACAAGGGCGGTACTCTCCGTCTCGGTGCTTACCCCTGTTGTATTCAGCCTAATACCACAATGGAAAAATGCTATAAATCCACCGAAATTTCAGAACGTCACCGTCACAGATACGAGTTTAACAACGAATACAGAGAAGCGTTGACATCGGCAGGTCTGACCCTCAGCGGATTATCTCCCGATGGCAGACTTGTTGAAACGGTTGAATTATCCGACAGACCGTTTTATGTGGGAGTTCAATTTCATCCCGAATTCAAATCAAGACCAAATAAACCTCATCCGTTGTTTGAAGGCTTTGTCGGTGCCTCTCTCGAAGGCAGGAGGAGTAAGCAATGATTAAAAAGCCCGATAGAAAAATAATTTTGGAAAACGGCTCTCAGTACCTCGGCACAGGCTTTGCTGACCAAAGCGACAAGGTTGTTGAAATCGTTTTTAATACCTCTATGGTAGGCTATCAGGAAATACTTTCCGACCCGTCATACACAGATCAGGGCGTTGTGTTTACATATCCGCTTATCGGAAACTACGGTATGGCTGACGACGACTACGAAACCGAAACCCCTACCGTAAGTGCTTTGATTGTCAGAGAATATAATCCCGAGCCGTCTAATTTCAGAAGCACGGCAACGCTTGAGGATGTTATGCTCAGATACGGCATAGCAGGTATTTCTCAAGTTGACACAAGAAAGCTTACACGTGAAATAAGAAATTTCGGCAGCTGCAAAGCTCTTTTGACATCTGCCGAAACATCGGTTGAGGACGGATTAAAAATTCTTGCAAGCACAGAAGTACCGCACGATGCAGTAAGCCGTGTCAGCCGAAAAAAGATTACGCCCTACAATGTTGATAATGCAAAATTTCACATTGTTGCCATTGACTGCGGAATGAAGCAAAACATAGTCAGAGAGCTTAACCGTGTCGGCTGCAATGTTACCGCAGTTCCGTTTGATACCGACAGCGAGGTTATAAAATCGCTCTCCCCTGACGGCATTTTCATTTCAAACGGTCCGGGCAATCCGACGGATGTCCCCAAGGTCATAAACACAATCAAAAGCTTGCGTGGATTTTGCCCGATATTCGGAATTTGTCTCGGTCATCAGATAATTTCGCTCGCATACGGCGCAAAGACGTATAAGCTCAAATTCGGACATCGTGGCGGAAACCACCCTGTTAGAAATCTTCTGACAAACAGAGTGGAAATAACCTCGCAAAATCATTCGTATTCGGTTGAAAAGAACAGCTTGAACGACACCGACCTTACCGTAACGCATATCAATCTTCTTGACGATACCGTTGAGGGCGTTGAATGTAAAAAAGATAAGGTGTTTGCCGTTCAATATCATCCCGAAAGCGCACCCGGTCCGCAGGACAGCACTTATCTGTTTGATAAATTTATAAATTTGATGGAGGAAAGCCGAAATGCCTAAGAGAACTGATATAAATAAAATTCTTGTTATCGGCTCGGGCCCTATTGTTATAGGTCAGGCAGCTGAATTCGATTATGCAGGCACACAGGCTTGCCTTGCGCTTAAAGAAGAGGGCTACGAGGTAATTCTCTGCAACTCAAACCCTGCTACCATTATGACCGACCCCACAATTGCGGATAAGGTCTATATGGAGCCGCTGACTCTTGAATATATTGCTAAAATCGTTCGTAAAGAGCGACCCGACGCTATTTTGGCGGGTATAGGCGGACAAACAGGACTTAACCTTGCAATGCAGCTTGAGGAAAAGGGCGTTCTTCGTGAATGTAACGTTGAGCTGCTCGGCACAAAAAGCGACAGCATTAAAAAAGCCGAGGACAGAGAGCTTTTCAAGGAGCTTTGCGTTAATATAGGCGAGCCAATTCTACCGTCCGAAATTGCTAATACTGAAGAAGAGGGCTTTAAGGTTGCGGAAGAAATCGGCTATCCCGTTGTTTTGAGACCTGCTTTCACGCTCGGCGGAACGGGCGGCGGCTTTGCCGAAAACAGAGAGGAATTTACAGAGCTTATAAAAAATGCGTTGGCTCAATCCCCTGTTCATCAGGTGCTTATTGAAAAAAGCGTCAAGGGCTACAAGGAAATTGAATATGAGGTTATTCGTGACTCAGAGGACACCGCTATCACAATTTGTAATATGGAAAACGTAGACCCTGTCGGAATACATACGGGCGACTCGATTGTCGTTTGTCCCTCGCAAACGCTTACAAATAAGGAATACCATATGCTCCGTGACAGCGCACTTAAAATAATCAGAGCACTGAAAATCGAGGGCGGATGTAACGTTCAGTTTGCGCTTGACCCGAAATCATTCCAATATTATCTTATCGAGGTAAACCCGAGAGTTTCACGTTCTTCGGCACTCGCTTCAAAGGCAAGCGGTTATCCGATAGCAAGAGTTTCCGCTAAAATAAGCGTCGGTCTGTGCCTCGATGAAATTCATCTTGCAAATACACTCGCTTCGTTTGAGCCTGCTCTTGACTATGTTGTAACGAAAATGCCACGCTTCCCGTTTGACAAATTCACAGATGCAAATAATTCTTTGAGTACACAAATGAAAGCAACGGGCGAGGTTATGAGCGTGGGCAGAACAATTGAGGAAAGCCTCTTAAAAGCTGTTCGCTCACTTGAAATAGGTGCATATCATCTCCATATAGCTAAATTTGACGATATGTCTACCGATGACTTGTGCGAATATATCAAAATAGGAACAGACGACAGAATTTTTGCGCTTGCCGAGCTGTTACGCCGAAGCATATCCGTCGAAGAGTTGAATTCGCTTACTAAAATCGACCTTTTATTCCTGAGAAAAATAAGGAATATTGTTGAAATTGAAAGAGAATTGAAAGCAAACATCGGTAGCATTGATTATCTTAAATATGCAAAGAAAAACGGATTTTCCGATATTGAAATCGGCTATCTCTGGGATATGACGCCGAGAGAAATTTTTGAATTGCGTAAAAAACACGGTATTATGCCGACATATAAGATGATTGACACCTGCGCCTCCGAATTCAAAAGCTATGTTCCCTATTTTTACTCAACCTACGAGGAGGAAAACGAGTCCGTTGTGTCCGACCGCAAAAAAATAATTGTTCTCGGTTCAGGTCCGATTCGTATAGGTCAAGGCGTAGAGTTCGACTACTCAACCGTTCACGCTGTAAAGACAATTAAGGAGGCAGGCTACGAGGCTATCATAATAAACAATAACCCCGAAACCGTTTCAACCGACTATACAACCTCCGACAAGCTCTATTTTGAGCCTCTGTGCGTTGAGGATGTAATGAACATTATAACGCTTGAAAACCCTGATGGCGTTATTGTTTCTCTCGGCGGTCAGACGGCTGTAAATCTTGCAGAGCCGCTTGACGAATACGGTGTAAAAATTATCGGAACAGACTGTGCGGCAATAGATAAAGCCGAAAACAGAGATTTATTTGAAAAGCTGCTTGTTGAGCTTAACATTCCGCAGCCAAAGGGCTGTGCCGTTACTAACATTGAGGACGGAATATGCGCCGCAAAAGAAATCGGCTTCCCTGTGCTTGTGCGCCCGTCATTTGTTTTAGGCGGCAGAGCAATGCAAATCGTCGCAAAGGAGGCTGACCTTCGTCACTACCTTAAAACGGCTGTTGAGATTGATGAAAACAAGCCTGTATTGGTTGACAAATATATCAAAGGTAAGGAGCTTGAGGTTGACGCCATCTGCGACGGAAAGGATGTATTTATCCCCGGAATTATGGAGCTTGTCGAAAGAACGGGCGTTCACTCGGGAGACTCTATGAGCGTATATCCAACCTTCAGCGTGTCGGATAAGGTCAAAAGCACCATCCTTGACTATGCAAAAAGGCTTGGCTTGGGAATCGGCATTGTCGGTCTTTACAACATACAGTTTATCGTTGATGAAAACGAGAATGTATATATAATCGAAGTAAACCCACGTTCGTCAAGAACTGTTCCTTTCCTTTCAAAATCTACCGGATATTCGCTTGCGGATATTGCGACTTATGCAATTCTCGGAATAAGCTTAAAGGAGCAGGGAATTTTCGAGCTTTATCCAAAAGAAAAAAATCGTTGGTATGTAAAATCCCCTGCTTTTTCATTCTCAAAGCTTCGTGGTATGGATGCATATCTTTCACCCGAAATGAAATCAACCGGCGAGGCTATCGGTTATGATGATAAGCTTCACAGAGCTATGTACAAATCACTTATCGCCTCGGGGTTAAAACTGCAAAACTACGGCACTGTTATCGTAACTCTTGCCGACGAGGATAAAGAAGAAGCGCTGCCGCTTATAAAACGCTTTTACGATGTGGGCTTTAATATCGAAGCTACTATCGGTACTGCAGATTTCTTAAAGGCTCACGGTATAAGAACAAGAGTTTTGAAAAAGCTAAGCGAAGGCAGCACGGAAATTCTTGAAGCTATAAGAGCAGGCTATGTCAGTTATATCGTGAACACAAGAGCAATTCTCTCCGGCGTTCACTATGAGGACGGCGTTGCAATCAGGAACTGTGCCGTTGAAAACGGAATTACAACCTTTACATCACTTGACACGGTTAAGGTGCTCCTTGATGTGCTTGAAGAAATCACAATGGGAATTTCAACTATTGACTCGTAGCTTGTGATAAATTTTCAACTCGATAGCTTTTACGCAAAAACAAACTCCCTCTTGCGAGGGAGTTTGTTGTGTTATATATTCTGTTTTTGTATTAAATTTAATCTTTAATTTGAATAAATTAAAGCATGCCTTTGTTTGACATATTATAAATAATCTGTGCTACTTCGGCTCTGCCTGCGTTGCCGTTGGGATTGAGGTAATCGGAATTGCCGATTATGCCGTTTTCAACTGCCCAAGCAACTCCTGCTTTTGCCCAAGGGCTTGTGTTTCCGCCGTCGGAATAAGCGTTAAGAATTGCATCAACGTCGCCCGAAGCTTCTCCGCCGAGGTATCTGCACAAAATCAAGCTTATCTGCTCTCTTGTTATATATGTGCCGACGCCAAAATTGTCCGCCGAATAGCCTGTAACTATGCCTCTATCCTTTGCCCAAGCAACCGCAGCAGAATAATATGCGTTTGTCGGAACATCAGAGAAGCCGCCGTTCTGTCCCTCATAAGCCGAAAGGTCAGCGCCTGCTATCCTCGCAAGAATAAGCACGAAGTCCTGTCTCTGAATATTGTTCGAAGGTCCGAATGTGCCGTTCGAATAGCCTGTGATGTAACCTCTTTCGAAGTTATACTTAACTGCATCATAGTACCAATCGCCCATTCTGACATCGGGGAATGACATTGTGGGCGCATCCCCTATCGCAACAAACTTAAATACGTTTTTGTTTGCATATCTTTCAGCTTCCGAGCCTCGATTTCCGTAAATCGTAAAGCCGTCAATAGTTTTATACTTATTTTCAATACTATCATAATAATATCCAAATGCTTCATAGCCGATTTCCGTTACACTTTTAGGAATAACAGTTTCCATAAGCGAGGTGCAATTCTCAAAAGCCCAATCTCCTATACTTGTTACACTGTCGGGAATTGTTATGCTTGTAAGTGAGGCGCAACCACTAAAAGCCATATAGCCGATTTTAGTTACACCGTCAGATATTGCTATGTTTGTAAGCGAAGTGCACTTGCCAAAAGCCCGAACGCCTATACTTGTTACACTATCGGGAATTGTTACGCTTGTAAGCGAGGTGCATCGAAAAAAAGCACTCAGACCTATTTCTGTTACACCGTTTCCGATTGTTACGTTTGTAAGCGAAGTGCAATCTTCAAAAGCACCACCTGCAATTGTTTTAGTTCCCTGTTTTATTGTAACGCTACCTGAAACATCATCTTTAGCTCTAACTAAATGATTGCCGATATATAATAGGCCGTTTTCCCAATTTGATTCATTGTTGTAGTAAGCAGTATTATCAAAAGCATAGGGATCTATTATCATTTCGCAATTCGGAATAGTAACGCTTGCAAGCGAGGTGCAATCTTCAAAAGCAGAAGCGCCTATATATGTTACGCTGTCAGGAATAGTTACGCTTGTAAGCGAGGTGCAATTCCCAAAAGCACTATTACCTATATTTGTTACACAATCGGGAATAGTTATGCTCGTAAGTGAGGTGCAATCTTTAAACGCATAATCGCCTATACTTGTTACCCCATCTTCAATTACAACCTTTGTAATTGAATTTCCCCATGATGGAACATCTTCCCAATAATAGTCTTTCATCTTACCGTTGCCGCTGATTGTAAGCACGCCGTCGCTGTCAAGCGACCAAGTACACTCGCCAGTTGTGCCGCTTTGAACAGTATCCGCCGCAAATGAATTTAACGCCATAAGCGGTACGCTTGTTATTATCATCAAAATCGATAACAATAACGAAATGATTTTTCTTGTCTTTTTCATTTTTATCCTCCTAAAGAAAATTTTTGTGTCATTGACATACTTATATTAACTCTTTGCCATTTTCGTTTCAATATGTTCGTGGTAAACAACAGTGTTTGCGTGGTAAAAAACATGGAATTATTTGGTTTTATGCTTTTGACAGCAATCGTAATTTATTGTAAATCAACAAATTCCGTTTTCGCACGGAGTAAAAAATATATCATACCGTAGGGACAACCGCATTTTCAACTCGATAGCTTTTATGCAAAAACAAACTCCCTCTTGCGAGGAAGTTTGTTGTGTTATATATTCTGTTTTTGTATTTAATTTAATCTTTAATTTGAATAAATTAAAGCATGCCTTTGTTTGACATATTGTAAATAATCTGCGCTACTTCGGCTCTGCCTGCGTTGCCGTTGGGATTGAGGTAATCGGAATTGCCGATTATACCGTTTTCAACTGCCCAAGCAACTCCTGCCTTTGCCCACGGACTTGTGTTTCCGCCGTCGGAATAAGCATTGAGAATTGCATCAACGTCGCCCGAAGCAGAACCGTTAAGGTATCTGCACAAAATCAAGCTTATCTGCTCTCTTGAAATGTATGTGCCTACACCAAAATTGTCAGCCGAATAGCCTGTTACTATGCCCTTATCCTTTGCCCAAGCTACTGCCGAAGCGTAATAAGCACCTGCCTGAACATCAGAGAAGCCGCCGTTCTGTCCTTCATATGCCGAAAGGTCAGCGCTTGCAATTCTCGCAAGAATAAGCACGAAGTCCTGTCTTTGAATGTTGTTTGACGGTCCGAATGTGCCGTTCGAATAGCCGGTAACATAACCCTTTTCAGCATTAAATTTTACGGCGTTATAATACCAATCTCCGCTTGCTACGTCGGGGAATGTCATTGTGGGAGCATCACCTATCGCAACGAACTTAAATCCGTTTTCGTTTGCATATCTTTCTGCTTCCGAGCCTTTATTTCCGTAAATCGTGAAGCCGTCAGTTTTAAACTTATTTTCAATACTATCATAATAATATCCAAATGCTTCATAGCCGATTTCAGTTACACTTTTAGGAATGACAGTTTCCATAAGTGAGGTGCAATTCTCAAAAGCCCAAGCGCCTATACTTGTTACACCGTTTCCGATTGTTACATTTGTAAGCGAGGTGCAACCGGAAAAAGCATAATTCCCAATGTATTTTACACCGTCGGGAATAGTTATGCTTGTAAGCGAGGTGCAATTTTTAAAAGCAAAATCGCCTATACCTATTACACCGTTTCCGATTGTTACATTTGTAAGCGAGGTGCAACCGGAAAAAGCAACTTCGCTAATACTTGTTACGCCGTTCGGTATTGCTACGCTTGCAAGTGATGTGCAGTTTATAAAAGCACGATATACTGTACCTGTTACGCTGTTAGGTATTGCTACATTTGTAAGCGATGTGCAAAGTTCAAATGCTTCAGATGCAATTGTTTTAGTTCCCTGTTTTATTGAAACATTACCTGAAATGTCCTCTTTAGCTCTAATCAAATGATTGTCGATATATAATAAGCCGCTTTCCCAGTTTGATTCATTGTTGTAGTAAGCAGTATTATAAAAAGCATCGTAGTCTATTATCATTTCGCAATCCGGAATAGTAACGCTTGCAAGCAAGATGCAATCTTTAAAAGCAGAAACGCCTATATATGTTACGCTGTCAGGAATAATTACATTTGTAAGCGATGTGCAACCGTTAAAGGCAGATCCTTCTATGCTTGTTACGCTGTTTCCTATTGTTACACTTTTAAGCGATGTGCAACCGTTAAAGGCAGATCCTCCTATGGTTGTTACACTGTTTCCTATTGTTACACTTTTAAGTGAAGTGCAACCGAAAAAAGCACCACTACCAATACTTGTTACACCGTTTCCGATTTTAACGCTTGTAAGTGAAGTACAACCAGAAAAAGCATCCCAGCCTATTTCCGTTACACTGTCGGGAATTGTTATACTTGTAAGTGAGGTGCAACCACTAAAAGCATTATCGCTTATTTTTGTTACACTGTCAGGGATTGTTACGCTTGTAAGCGAGGTGCAACCGTCAAACATATAATCGCCAATGCTTGTTACACCGTTTCCGATTTTAACGCTTGTAAGTGAGGTACAACCAGAAAATGCATACCCACCTATTTCCGTTACACTGTTGGGAATTGTTATACTTGTAATTAAGGTGCAAAATTGGAATGCGGAATCAGCAATGTTTTTTGTTCCTTGCTTAATTTCAATATTACCGGAAACATCCTCTTTTGCTTCAATCAAATGGTTGCCAATATATAGTAGGCTGTTTTCCCAATTTGATTCATTATTGTAATAAGCAGTATTTTCAAAAACACCTCTGCCAATACTCGTTACACTCTCGGGAATAGTTATGCTCGTAAGCGATGTGCAGCCACTAAAAGCACCGCCGCCGATTCTTGTCACACTGTCTGGAATTGTTATACTTGTGAGAGAGGTGCAATCCTCAAAAGCACACTCTCCTATTCTCGTTACACTCTTGGGAATAGTTATGCTCATAAGCGATGTGCAGCCACTAAAAACACCGCTGCCGATACTTGTTACGCTGTCGGGAATTGTTATACTTGTGAGAGAGGTGCAATTCTCAAAAGCACACCCATCTATTCTCGTTACACCGCTTCCGATCGTTACGCTTGTAAGCGATGTGCAACCACTAAAAGCACCCCAGCCTATTTCTGTTACACTGTCGGGGATTGTTACGCTTGTAAGCGATGTGCAACCTTCAAAAGCACCTGAAATTATAAAAGTTACTCTGTGTCCATCAATTTCTGACGGAATTTCAATTTCTGTTTCTGAGCCTTCATAGTGTTTGATTTGAGCAGTTCCGTCTTTCAGAAGATCATACTCATAATCTCCGCTTGACGCTGCAAATGAATTTAACGCCATAAGCGGTACGCTTGTTATTATCATCAAAATCGACAACAATAACGAAATGATTTTTCTTGTCTTTTTCATTTTTATCCTCCTAAAAAATTTTTGTGTCATTGACACACTTATATTAACTCTTTGCCATTTTCGTTTCAATATGTTCGTGGTAAACAACAGTGTTTGCGTGGTAAAAAACATGAAATTATTGGTTTTGTGCTTTTGATGTACTGTATATTGTTGTAAATCAACAAATTCCGTTTTTGTACGGTAGGTCGGTGAGATATAATTTCATTTCGTCAAAAATAATTTAATTTATCATCAAAATTTCGCCTCTTTTTTTCATTTATTTATACTCAGTTCATAATTTAATGTTTTAATATTGCAATTGGTCATTAAATTGACTATAATATTATGTGATTATTAAAAGAAACCGAGGAGAAGAAATGGAAAGAAACAAACTTGATCCCACCCCACAAGTACATCCGTACCCCGAAACTACAATGTTCGGCGCCGTTGAAATGGCTAAAAACACTTACCCGAAAGCTATTGCTTATGACTTTCAGGGCAAGCTTACTACATATACTCAATTTGTAAAGAATATTGAAGACGCCGCAAGAGGCTTTATAAAAAACGGCATTAAGCGTGGCGATAAGGTTACAATTTGTATGCCTAACACTCCGCAGGGAATTATTTGCCTTTATGCACTTAACAGAATCGGTGCTATCGCAAATATGGTGCATCCCCTTTCGGCGCAGAAAAATATCACTTTCTATCTTGATTTTTCAGAGAGCAAAATGATTCTTACTATGGATATGTTCTATGAAAAGGTCAAGGCTGCGGTTGACGAATCAAACACAAACGCAAGAATTATCGTTGCAAGAATTCAGGACGAATTACCGCTTCCGCTTGGCGTTGTTTACTGCGTTGCAAAGAACACAAAGAATATGAAATACCCCGACAGAAAGGGCGATTTCCTTTGGACAGACCTTGTAAAATCGGGTAAGGGCGTTACGCTTCCCCCTGTTGATTACAGAAAGGATGAAACTGCCGTTATTCTTTACAGCGGCGGTACAAGCGGAAAGCAAAAGGGTATTATGCTCTCTGACTTGAACTTTAATGCTATCGGTATGCAAATTGCTGAAATTTGCGGCGTTAACCTCAACGACAAGTGCTCGTTCCTTTCGGTTATGCCGATTTTCCACGGCTTCGGTCTTGGTATCGGTATTCACACAATACTTATTAACGGTGCTCGTTGTATTCTTATGCCGCAGTTTACAACCGATTCCTATGCTAAAACGGTATTAAAGAAAAAGCCCAACTTCATTGCAGGCGTTCCGACGCTTTATCAGGCTTTGTTTGAGACAGACCGCTTCAACGGTCAGGATCTTTCCTTCCTTGTCGGCGTATTCTCGGGTGGCGACGCATTGAGCCCTGAACTTAAGAAGAAAGCTGATAAATTCTTGAGAGATCACAACGCAAATATTCAAATCCGTGAGGGCTACGGTCTTACAGAATGTGTTACCGCAAGCTGTGTTACACCCTTTGACCGTTCAAAGCCCGGCAGTATCGGTCTCCCCTTGCGTGATACAACATATAAAATCGTTGAGCCCGGTACATTTAACGAGGTACCGCTTGGCAAGGACGGCGAAATTATTCTTTCAGGTCCTACTCTTATGCTTGGTTATCTTAAAGAGGAGCAAGAGACAAACGGCACTCTTAAATATGACGAAAACGGCACAAAATGGCTCTTCACGGGCGATATGGGCTATATGGACGACGAGGGCTTCGTTTACTTCAAGCAGAGAATTAAGCGTATGATCGTTACAAGCGGTTACAACGTTTATCCGTCAAGAATAGAGGATGTTATTGACAAGTGCCCCGACGTTAACTACTGCTGTGTTATCGGCGTAAAAGACCCCTATAAAATGCAGAAAATCAGAGCTTATATCGTTCTTAATGAGGGCGTTCCCGCAACCGCAGGCGAAAAAGAAAGAATTAAGGACTTCTGCAAGCCTTATCTTGACAGATATGAGTGGCCTAAGGAAATTGAGTTCAGAGACGCTTTGCCGAGAACACTTGTTGGTAAGGTAGCATATCATACACTTGAAGAGGAAGCAGAAAAGAATGGATAAGCCTAAAAGCAGAAAAAGAATCAGAAGATACTACGGAACGGCAAAAAGATTTATTAAGGTTATGATTGCGGTTGTCGCACCGAAGCTTATGAAAAATCTTCACGCAACGGTCGAGCCGTACACGCCTAAGCATGAAACCTTTATTATTATCGGAAACCATACGGACATATACGACCCCGGTTATCAGATGGTTGCGTTAAACAGATATATTCGATTTGTTGCTGCCGATTTTCTTTTAAGACTTAATCCGATTGCAAAATTTCTTCTCGGAACGCTTGAGGGTGTTATTGTAAAAGAAAGAAATAAATCCTCGGATATGTTGGTTGAGGAAATTCTCGAAAACCTTCGAGCAGATATTCCCGTAGGACTTCATGCTGAGGGTATGGTTACAACAAACGGCGAAACAGGCTATATTTCCCCCAATACAGGCAAGCTTGTTAAGGATTCCGGAGTTGCTCTTATAACATTCAGAACCGTCGGCGGCTATCTTCGCAAGCCGAGATGGGCTCACGTCGGCAGAAACGGTCCCGTTCACGGAAGGGTTGTAAACGAATACAGTCCCGAGGAATTGAGTAAATATTCCGTTGACGAAATAAACGAGATAATCAAGCGTGATATTTACGTCAACGCATATGAGGAGCAAAGAAAAAATCCTCACACCTATTCGGGCGAAAAGCTTGCAGAATATGCAGAGAGACTTCTCTATGTTTGCCCTAAATGCCATCAGGTTGACACGCTTCATTCAAAAGATGATGAATTCACCTGCGAATGCGGTTATACTCTGACTCAGGGCGAAGACGCTTTTTGGCACAGTGATAAAAACGAGGTCATCTTTGATAACGTTCTCGATTGGGACAAATGGCAGAGAAAGGAATGGAAAAACATTCTTCTGTCAGCCGATGACGGCGTAATTCTTTCTGAAGACGAGCAGACGGTTTCGACCGTTATTGATAACGAGCCTCACACTCTTTCCGAGCATACGACAATCAATCTTTACAAGGATCGCTTTGAGCTTGTTGAGGAAGATAGCACAATCGTTCTCAAGCTTGATAAGCTTAAAAGAGTTCAAAATGCTTCGACTCAAAACCTTGTTATTATTGATGAGGACTCAACCTATTATCTTTTATCTTCAAAACGTCCCCGTTCCTCCGATAAATATGTTGCCGCTTGGTACTATTTAACGGGAAGAGACTATAAATAATACAATACGCTCTCAATATTATGATTGAGAGCGTTTTTTAGCACAAAAACAGACCTGACAAAAGTCAGGTCTAATTTTTTATATTCAAATATTATCTCTTAAAGAGTTTTGACTTAACAACGCCCTTGGGGTCTTTAATCAAAAGAACTGCTGTCCAAACAACAAATCCGAGAGCAATTACAGAAAGACCTAAAAACGTGTCATTAAGCATATCCGAAGCCTCGGGAGTAAAATACTCACTGCCCATTTCGGCGTACTCGAATATTGCATCAACAAACCACATAATCGAAGCACCCCAGAACATCCAGCAAGGAACATCAAGGCGCAGCTCGTTCTTATCTGCGTTTTTATACCAAACAGCTGTGCATACCGCCGCAGCAATGGTTGTAATTAAAAGTGTCATAATATTTTCCTTTTATTCAGATATTTTGTCCGACTGTGTTTTTTCGGCTTTCTTTTCAATTACCGAAGAAACAACAAGCATTACGCACCAAACCGCAGTCACAAGCAATGCCATTGTAACACCGACAGTTGCCATTTCGTGCAGCATTTCAGCCGTGTCCTCGGGATTGCTCATAGCTGTCAGGAACGGGAAATAAGGAACAATTTCGCCGTGCCAAAGGTGTTCAAAGGCAAGAAGAAATGAGCCTCCCCAAAGGAGCTTAGTCAACCAACCGAGCTTTCTTGAAAACGGAATTTTGTTAGCGTTTTTGTTTTCAATCGTGCTGACGGCAGCTTCCTTTGCAACCGACTCCTCTTTCTTTTCAACTACTTTTTTTGTAGCCGTAGCAATAACCGCCTCGGCAACAGGGACTACAAAACAAGCCATATTTATATCTCCTTTTATTGTTTTATTTGTGTTATAATTTTCCGATTATATTCTTGCTACACCGGTAGCCTTTGCCGCCTCGGCAACTGCTTTTGCAACGGTTTTGCCGACTCTTTCGTCAAAAGCCTTGGGCAAAATGTACTCGGAATTGAGCTCATCATCCGAAACAAGAGAAGCTATTGCTCTCGCAGCGGCAATCTTCATTTCCTCGTTGATATCACTCGCTCTGCAATCAAGAGCACCTCTGAAAATTCCCGGGAACGCAAGAACATTGTTTATCTGATTCGGGAAATCGCTTCTGCCTGTGCCGACAACCGCCGCACCTGCTTTTTTAGCGAGGTCGGGCATAATTTCGGGAACGGGATTTGACATAGGAAGAACAATCGGCTTATCAGCCATTGATTTAACCATATCCTCGCTGACAATACCGGGTGCCGAAACGCCCACAAATATATCTGCGCCTCTCATTGCGTCGGCAAGAGTGCCTGTCTTTCTTTCGGGGTTGGTAAACTCTGCAATCGCCTTTTTAGCGTCGTTGAGAGTTTCATCGCCCTTGCAGATAATTCCCTTGCTGTCGCACATAATAACGCTCTTAATTCCCTGTGAAATAAGAAGCTTTGCAATCGCAATTCCTGCCGCACCGGCACCTGAAAATACTGCGGTGCAATCTTCAATTTTCTTGTCAACAACACGCAAAGCGTTGATAACAGCCGCCGCAACGACAACAGCCGTACCATGCTGGTCATCATGGAAAATCGGAATATCGGTTTTCTCCTTGAGCTTTCTTTCGATTTCAAAGCATCTCGGTGCTGAAATATCCTCAAGGTTTATGCCGCCGAAGGAGCCTGCCAAAAGTGAAATGCAATTAACAATTTCGTCAACATCCTTTGAGCGAACACAAAGCGGAATGGCATCAACATCGCCGAACTCCTTGAACAAAACGCACTTGCCCTCCATAACAGGCATACCTGCTTCAGGTCCGATATCGCCAAGACCGAGAACTGCCGTACCGTCGGTTACGACTGCAACCGTGTTCCAACGTCTTGTAAGCTCATAGGATTTTGAAATATCCTTTTGAATTTCAAGACACGGCTGAGCAACACCGGGTGTATATGCCAAAGAAAGAGCGTCCTTATCGTTCGCCTTTGCCCTTGTCTTAACCTCAATTTTTCCTTTCCACTCGTAGTGGAGTCTCAAAGATTCCTTTGCGTAATCCATTTTGCACCTCAAATATATTAAAAATTATATCTAAAACCTAAATTTCGGGAATGGAAACCCGTATTTAAGTTTAGTGTTCTATCCAATCTCTTGAACGCTCGACAGCACGAAGCCAACCGTGATAAAGCTCGTTGCGCTTTTCAATTTCCATCTTAGGCTCAAAGAGCTTATCAACCTGACGGATTTTTGAAAGTTCATCAATGTCTTTCCAGAAGCCGACAGCAAGTCCTGCAAGATATGCCGCACCGAGAGCTGTTGTTTCAACCATTTTAGGTCTGTTGACAGGTGTGCGGATAAGGTCGGACTGAATTTGCATCATAACGTTCGAAACAGATGCACCGCCGTCAACACGAAGCTCGTAAAGATTTATATCAGAATCCTGCTTCATAGCCTCAAGCAAATCTGTCATTTGAAAAGCGATGGCTTCAAGCACCGAACGGCAAATATGCGCACGGTTAATGCCTCGTGTAATTCCCACGATAGTTCCCCTTGCGTACATATCCCAATACGGCGCACCGAGACCCGTAAACGCAGGAACAAAATAAATTCCGTCAGCGTCGGGCACGCTTTCCGCCAATTCATCACACCTTGCGGCGTGGTCGATAACGTGCAAATCGTCTCTCAACCATTTAATAACAGAGCCTGCATTGAAAGCCGAGCCCTCAATCGCATAGGTTACTTTATCTCCGATACCCCATGCAACACCCGTAACAAGATTGTTATGGGATTCAACTCTCTTTTCGCCTGTATTCATAAGCAAGAAGCAGCCTGTACCGTAGGTATTCTTTGCCTGACCTGCCTCGAAGCAACCTTGACCGAACAAAGCGGCAGGCTGGTCGCCGATAGCACCTGCAATCGGTATGCCGACAAGGTCCTCAAAGCCGAGGATGCCGGGCTCAACCTTACCGTAAACCTGACTTGACGGAACAGCCTTAGGCAAAATCGACATGGGTATATCGAGCTTTTCGCAAATATGCTCATCCCAACAGAGCTTATCAACGTCGAACAGCATTGTTCTTGACGCATTGGAATAGTCTGTTACGTGAACCTTTCCTGCTGTCAAATTCCATATAAGCCAAGTCTCAACCGTACCGAAAAGAAGCTGACCCGCATCCGCAAGTATTCTCGCACCCGGTACATTGTCAAGAACCCATTTGATTTTTGTCGCCGAGAAATAAGCGTCAACCACAAGACCCGTATGGTCTTTTATGTACTTGCAAAATTCCTCGTCCTTTTTGAGTTCCTCGCATATGTCGGCAGTTCTTCTGCACTGCCAAACAATAGCGTTATAAATTGGCTTACCCGTGCCCTTATCCCACAAAATCGTGGTTTCACGCTGATTTGTTATACCGAGTGCCGCAATATCCGACGGATAAATTCGTCTTTCGCTGAGCACCTCGGTAACAGCCTGAAATTGTGAGAAGAGTATTTCCATAGGATTATGCTCAACCCAACCGGGCTTAGGATAAATCTGATTAAACTCGTGTTGTGATTTGAGAACGATTTTTCCGTTCTTATCGAACAAAATTGCCCTTGAGCTTGTCGTTCCCTGATCCAATGCCATTACATACTTTGCCAAAACTAACACCCCTGTTAATTTAATTATTGTTATATTGCTTATTTTTCAGCAATTTTACGTACCTTTGCATCATCGATTAAATTGTGAAGTCCTTGCCAATGGAAAATCCTGCGTCCGAACACAATTCTTTCGATATCAGACCTTAACCTTGACGGATTTGCCTGCTTCAAGGTCGCATATCTGACATGATAAATATTAAGATAATCATAATACTCTCCGAGAGAATACAAAAACCTATCATAGCTTTTGTCCTCGGGCTGCGACCACGCCGTTTCGCAAAATGCCGCTATTCTCGGGAATAAATTATAATCCGCTTTATTTCTCGTCTTAACATATTCCGTCCAAAGAGACGCCTCAACGCCTAAAATATGACCGCCTTCAATTTCAGGATTATACTCATAAACATTTTTAAGGCTGTTTGTACCGTGAGGAAAATCAAAATAATACGGGAATGCACTTGAATTTACAATCGTTCTGCCCGATTTCAGCTCATCCGAAACAATCTTTTTGTTTCTTTCAAGCGAGCAAGCATTCCAATAAATATTCTTATCAAGAAGCTCCGTTCCCGCATCCGACTCAAAGTTCCACATCATTGATGTATAGCCTTTTTCATTGAGATAACGGTTTACACGGGACATAAAGTAATTCTGCAATACGTCCTCGTTGCTTATCCCCTCTTTTTTCATCAACGCCTGACAGTTAGGGCACAGCTTCCAACGCATCTTAACAGCTTCGTCGCCGCCGATATGAATAATCTTATCGGGAAAAAGCTCCATAAGCTCGTCAAGCACATCAAAAACAAATTTATATGTACTTTCCTTACCTGCGCATAAAATATCGTGCTTAACGCCCCAATGAGTTGCAACGCTCAAATTCCTGTCAAAGCAACTCAAATAAGGATAGCAAGCAATCGCAGAAACGGTATGACCCGGAATATCAAACTCGGGTATTACCTTTATAAATCTTTCGTGGCAATACTTAACAATATCTTTAATCTGCTCTTGAGTGAAAAATCCCTCATAGCTCGTAAAGCCGAAATTCGTATGCGAACGCTTCTGACCTTTCTTGGTAAGCTCGGGATACTTCTTTATCTCAACACGCCAGCCCTGATCCTCGGTCAAATGCCAATGGAAAACATTGAGCTTGTGCATTGCCATAAGATTGACAAATCTCTTAATCTCCTTAACCGATTGACAATATCTTCCGCTGTCAATCATAAAGCCTCTGTATTTATACATCGGCATATCGTTAATTTCAAGAGCAGGTATTTTACCGAAGCCCTGTAAAAGCATTTGCTTGAGAGTCTGCAAGCCGTAAAAAATACCGCAATCGGTTTTTGCGATTATCTCAATAACAGAGTCCTCACAAACAATTCTGTATCCCTCGTCATCCTCAATTTCATCTGAATATGTCAAAATAATACAGTTTTCGTTTTTCTCTTCTCTGTGAAGTCTTATGTCAAAAGTCTTTTTGACAAAATCACGAAATTCATCAATAATAAGCGGTACCTTTGTAATGGTAGTTTCCTCGGTAAGGAAGAAGCCTGTGCGGCCGCTTTTAATAATTATTTCGTTCGGTTGAGGTATAATATTAAACATAAACATTCCTTTGATATAGGTTTTATATTCGAGTAAGAGTATTATATCAAATTTTTTTAAGAATAACAACAATAATGTTGTATTTTTCTATTGCATTTGAGAGCTTTTTATATTATAATAATTATGCCTTAATTAGGTCATGTACCGTGTTGGTCCTGTGCGACAGCGCTCTGTGAATCATGTCAGGCGAGGAATCGAGCAGCATTAAACGGTCAGCCTGTGCGATACAGTAAAGCCTGCACGGTGCATGACCGAGTTAAGGCTATTATTATGTAAAGGTGTGAGGAAATGTATCAGGTGCTTTACCGCAAGTGGAGACCGCAAGTGTTTACTGACGTTTACGGTCAGGAGCATATTACCGAAACCCTGATGAATGCCGTTGATACAGGCAGAGTGTCTCACGCCTACCTGTTTACAGGCTCACGAGGAACGGGTAAAACAACCTGTGCAAAAATTCTTGCAAAGGCTGTAAACTGTGAGCATCCCGTCAACGGCAACCCTTGTAACGAATGTGCTTCGTGCCGAGGAATTGACGACGGCTCTGTTGTTGACGTTGTGGAGATTGACGCAGCTTCAAACAACGGCGTTGACAATATTCGTGATTTGCGTGAGGAAACAAATTATATGCCCTCAAGCGTGAAATACAGAGTATATATAATCGACGAGGTTCATATGCTTTCGACAGGTGCATTTAACGCCCTGTTAAAAACACTTGAAGAGCCGCCGGAGCACGTTAAGTTTATCCTTGCAACGACGGAAGTACACAAGCTTCCCTCGACAATTCTTTCCCGTTGTCAGAGGTTTGATTTCAAAAGGATTTCTCCCGAGGATATTTCAAGCAGACTGAAATATGTTGCCGAGCAGGAAAATATCGACCTTACCGACGAGGGTGCAATGCTTATCGCAAGAGTATCCGACGGCGGTATGCGTGACGCTCTTTCTTTGCTTGACAGATGTGCGTCTTACGGCAAGAAAATAACCGAGGAATTGGCGAGCGATGCCGCAGGAATTGCAGGAAAAGAGCATATTTACTCACTTGTTAACGCAATTAGGGACAGAGATTGCACTTCCGCCCTTGAAATACTTAACAGCCTTTACGAAAATTCGTGTGATATGGAACGGCTCTTTTCCGAGCTCATATCACATTTTCGCAATATGATGATTACCCTGACTGTTCCCACATATAAAAGCTTGATTTTGGCGTCGGATACCGAAGCTGAAAAAATCAAAGCGCAGGCGCAGTCGCTTTCACTTGCTACCGTGCTTTCCGCTATGGAAACGCTCAACAACGCAATATACGATTTGAAAAAGGGCGACAATAAAAAAATAACCGCCGAAATGGTTATGATAAAGCTTTGCTCGCCCGAGCTTGTAAGCGATAACGCTGCTTTGCTTCGCAGAATTTCAGAGCTTGAAGCAAAAATTTCTTCGGGCAGCATTACCGTTAAAGCAGATCCGGAGAAAAAGGCGGAAAATCCGTTTTTCGCTCATAAAGAGCCTCAAAAAACAGTAGACGAAGCTCCGATTATCAAGGAAGAGCCGAAGCCGATACACGAAACGGTTAAAACGGAAATCCCCGTTTCACAGCAGGTTGAAGCTCCGAAGCCCGTCTCCCCTGCCGTTTCAAACAATGAAGAAATTAAGCCGTTTTTGAAATGGTCTGACATTCTGGATATTGTTCAGCAATCAGACCCGATGATTATGAGCTTTCTCAATAATTCAACCGCATATATTAAAGACGGTTGTATGTGCATTAAGCCGACAAATCCGATTTTGCAGCAGTTCATCACAAAGAAAGAACATTCGGAGGTTATTCTTAATGCTATAAAGGAAGTTACGGGGCAAGACTTGAAAATTTCCCTTGTAACAGACACACAGCCCGTAAAAAAAGAAAAAACACCCGTTGCGACGTCAAATTTGAGTCCTCTCGACTCTCTTTTTGAACGTGCAAAGGGGCTTGATATTCAAATAATCGAACAATAAGGAGATATAAAAATGAAAGCAAGAATACCCAATCAAGGCGCAGGCGGAAATATGATGAAAAAAATTCAGGAAATGCAGCAGAATATGCAGACTCTTCAGGAAGAGCTTGCAGTTGCAGAATATTCCGCTTCTTCGGGCGGCGGAGCAGTTGATGTAACAGTTAACGGCTCGCATGAGGTTAAAAAGGTTACAATTAAGCCCGAGGTTGTTGACCCCGAGGATGTTGAAATGCTTGAAGATATGCTTATTGCCGCACTTAACGAGGCAATGAGAAAGGCTGACGAAACAGCCGAAAGAGAAATGGGAAAGATTACCGGAGGAATTAACATTCCCGGTATGAACGGTATGTTTTAATGGCTAACTATGTCCCTGCACTTGATAGGCTTGTCGAGGAATTTCGTAAAATGCCGTCGATAGGAACAAAATCCGCTGAGAGATTGGCTTTCTATGTCCTTTCGCTCAAGGATAAGGATATACAGTCCCTTACTGATGCAATCACGAACGCTCACGACAAAATTCATCAATGCAAAATTTGTAAAAATCTCACGGAAAATGAGATATGCACGATTTGTGCGAGTGAAAAGAGAGACAGAAGCGTTATCTGCGTGGTTTCCGACCCGAGAGACGTTGTCGCACTTGAAAAAACGCACGAATACAGAGGACTTTATCACGTTTTGCACGGAGTTATCTCCCCTATGAACGGCGTAGGTCCCGAGCAGTTGACAATTAAAGATTTAATGTCAAGATTATCTGACAATACTGTTAAAGAGATAATTATGGCGACAGACCCGACTATCGAGGGCGAAGCTACGGCAATGTACATTTCAAGGCTTCTCAAACCCTTTGATATTACGGTTACACGCTTGGCTTACGGTATTCCCGTAGGTGCGGAGCTTGAATATGCGGACGAGGTTACTCTTTCCCGAGCTCTTGAATGGCGTAGAGAGATATAACAGGTAAGCTTATGAACGAAAACAGCAGAACAGTTGCACAAAATAAAAAAGCATATCACGACTACTTTGTGCTCGAAGAGTACGAAGCAGGTATTGAGTTGTTCGGAACTGAGGTCAAGAGCATCCGTCAAGGCAGAGTAAACCTAAAAGACGCTTGGTGCAGTATCGACAGCGGCGAAATATTCGTAAACGGTATGCATATAAGCCCTTATGAGCAGGGAAACATTTTCAACCGTGACCCACTCAGGAAGAAAAAACTGCTTATGCATAAAAAGGAAATTCATAAGCTATACGGCACAATCAAGCAGCAGGGCTTAACTCTGATTCCCCTCTCCGTTTATTTCAATAAAGGAAAGGCAAAAATCAAGGTCGGACTTTGCAAGGGTAAAAAGATTTACGACAAGCGTGATGTTGCCGCAAAAAAAGAAGCAAACAGATCCATTGACAGAGAAATCAAGGAACGAATGAGATAATTTTTCTCAAACCGTTTCAAGTGTTCATTTTTGATATATAATAATTTATATATATTCTAAAAAAATGGGGGCGAAAGGATTTCGACGGGGATTTTGATACGCAATAAGCGAGCGGTGGCGAGGAACCACCATAAAAGCCTCAAAGTTTAGAAATAAACGACAAAAACGAAGTTTTACTTGCTGCCTAATTAGGCGGCTGTTCCCTCGGGAAGTACTGCGGTCCCGAACGGAGCATCAAGTAGCAGTAAATGTGAATGAGTAACCGCCTTGTAGCTCATCACACACAACAGGGCTACCAAAATCAAACGCCTGTCGTTAGGCTTTTGACAGAGGGAATGTTAATATAGCGAATACGCTCGTAGAAAGTTGCGGGGAGAGATTTTCGGACGCGGTTTCGATTACCGCCGCCTCCACCAAGAAAAAAGCACTTGCTATCGCAAGTGCTTTTTTCAGTTCTATTCGCCTTACGGCGAGTTCTATTGCTACGCAGTGATATACGGCTTTCAGCCGAGTGTTATTGCCTTATGGCAGTTAAAGAAGCGAATAGAATATCACTGCGACGAAGTCGCAATATCACTTTTGCGAAAGCAAAAATATCACGCCGAACAAAGTGAGGTATATCACTAAAAATAATGAAAATGCGGCTGCCTGTGAATGTGAATTTAATATCCAACACGGTAGGGCGGTGGCTTGCCGCCGCCGTTGAATTGCTGTTGAAATATGCTAATTCACGGCTGAAACGGAATTGAAAAATTCCCACTATCCGTAGGGACAGGGCTCGCCCCTGTCCGCAACAAACCAACAAAAATAAAACAATTATCGGTTACTATTAAATTAAAATTTACATTAAACATTCAGCTCCCTCCTCAGAGGGAGCTGTTGAGCGTAGCGAAACTGAGGGAGTTATAAAGGTTATTTCAAATTATAAAAACTCCCTCAGTCATTTTTCTGTGGAAAAATGACAGCCCCCTCAAAGATGGGGCGAAGCACGAATTGAATTTGATATAGATTACGGACAGCCGCAAGAGCTGTCCCTACGGTATGACATATTTTTCAATTTGTGCGAAGCATCTGCTTCTTTTCACTTTTCACTCTTCTCTGCCCGACAGGGCATTTGCCACCGCCCTACAACATAGATATACAATTCACTCCGTGCGAAGCACCAACTTCTTTTCACTCTTCACTCTTAACTTTTCACTCTTCTCTGCCCGTCAGGGCTTGTCTCCCTGTCCCTACGGTCGCATAAAATTTCAAATTCGATAAAATCAGGCTCCCTCTGATGAGGGAGCCTTTGAACAATCAATTATTCACTTTAACAATAAGCTATCAGTTGAAATATCTCTTGAGAAGTCCTTCAAAAGCCTTACCGTGTCTTGCTTCGTCACGAGCCATTTCATGAACGGTATCGTGAATTGCGTCAAGACCCTCTTCCTTTGCTCTCTTTGCAAGCTCAAACTTGCCGAGTGTAGCGCCGTTTTCAGCCTCTGCTCTCATTTCAAGGTTTTTCTTCGTGCTGTCTGTAACAACCTCGCCAAGAAGCTCCGCAAACTTTGCAGCGTGCTCAGCCTCTTCATAAGCTGCCTTTTCCCAATAAAGACCGATTTCGGGATAGCCCTCTCTGTGAGCTACTCTTGCCATTGCAAGATACATACCAACCTCAGTGCATTCGCCGCTGAAATTAGCACGCAAGCCCTCAAGAATATCCTCGGGAACGTCCTTTGCAACGCCTACAACGTGCTCTGCCGCCCAAGATCTTGATGACTCCTCAACTTCCTTGAACATTGAGCCGGGAACGCCGCACTGGGGGCACTTTTCGGGGGGATTATCTCCCTCATGAACATAACCACATACAGGACATACAAATTTTTTCATTTTTAATTCCTCCAACAATTTAATAATTTATTATTTCACGGTTAACGCTTTTTACACTCTCCGCATTTACCGTAAAAAATTAAGCTGTAACCATCTGCTTCGCCGTCAAAATTTTGCAAACACATATTCATAATCGACGGATCAAGCGGCTCTGTCAACAAATCAAAATATCTTCCGCACAGTGTGCATTTGAAATGATAATGCTGATTTGTATTAGCGTCAAAATGCTCCTCCCCACCGAGAGTAAGACCGATTATTTTTCCGCTGTCACGAAGGACTGAAAGATTGCGATAGAGTGTTCCGAGACTTAAATTCGGAAGCTCGTCACGAACTGACATATAAAGCTCCATAGCGGTCGGATGGTCATATCTGTTTTTCAAATTTTCGTAAATCGTTTCTCTTTGACGGCTATAACGCTTTTCCTGCACCTTGTTCCTCCGTTAAATTTATTTCAATAACCGTTACTGAATTTTCGTCTTGCTAATCAGTAATGATTATCGTTATTGATATATTAGCACACTTATTTTCAAATGTCAACACTTATTTTTCATTTTTTTCAAAAATTAAAAACCGCCAATGCTAACTGAATTAACATCGGCGGTTGATTTTATAAGTTTATGTAAAATTACTGTTTAGCACCGTTATCAAACATCTCAAGAGCCTTAACAGAAGCGGCAAAGCAATTTGCAAGTCCGTTTGTGTTCATATTGTCATAGGTGTCTCTTCTTGTATGATAATAGTTTTCAAGCTTGTGGTTAAGACCCGTTACGCCCGTTGCACGGAAGCCTGCCTGTGCAAAAGCAGCGGAGTCTGTTGCACCGCCGAGGGGCGGAACCCAACCCTTTTTACACGGAATATCAACAGCCTTAGCAGCTTCCATAAACAGATCCGAAACATCCTTATCGGCTTTAACAGTACCGTTAAGGTCACGGTAGTTTGTCATAAGGTATTTGGGGTCGTAAATTGTGTCATATGAAATGATAAATGTCGGAACATCGTCAAATTCGCCCTGATGAGCCTCGCACCAAGCCTTTGCACCTCTGAGTCCTGCTTCCTCTGAGCCTGTAAGTACAACGCCAAGCTCGGTGTTTTCAAGCTCTATTCCCTCATCCTTGAGAGCCTTGAGAATTGCAATACCCATATAGCAGCCTGAAAGGTTATCGTTTGCACCGTCAACAACTCTGTTCTTGTTCCACATCCAATAAAGACCGACGAGGAACGGAACAAAAAGAAGTCCCCAAAGAGCAATCTTTGTCAAGCCTTCTACCGAGCCAACCGTGCCGAAAGCCCTGCCCTGTGCGCAAGCCATAATTGAAAGGACAAGATAGAAAACCGCACCGAGAGCACAGATAATAGCGTGTCCCTCAAAGCCTACACCGCCGAGTGCGTAGTTAACAGGCCACTCCCAAGCGGCGTCGGGATGTCCGTTAAATATAATACGGCGTTTAACCTCGCCTGTCGGCTTTTTGAGAGCCGTAACATTATGTCCTGTTTTTTCGGGGAAACATTTATCAATAAACTTTTTATACAAACCGAACTGCATAAGCACAATAAAGAGTCCCGCAACAATAAGAATTGCGGAAACAATCGGCGCTACAAAGAACAACGGAATTGCAAGAAGAACGAAAGTGATTGTAAAGTAAATCCAACCAAAGAATGAACCGGGACTTTCTTTGAACGACTCTACATCAGCTCTGTCACAGCCGCAATCATTTTTAAGAACATCAGCCATATACTCGCAAGCCTGCTGTTCGCCCTTAGAACCGGGATCTCTTTTTTCAAAGTCCTTACAGATATGTGTGATTTCATCAACCATATACTGAGCAGCTTCGTCTTTTTTGTTGATAATTTTAGTTAAATCCATAACCCTTGCCTCCTATTTATTATATAAACGGTATTTTATCATAAAAATAGTTGAATATCAATAAAAAATTGATTTTCTATTGCAAAAAAATTGTTTTTTTTATATACTTATATATATTTATAGAAAGAAGCATATAATTAAATGAACATAACACCGCAGGCGCTTGATTTTCTTTTTGAAAACAGGCTCAAAGACAGTAAAGAATGGTATAAAGAGCATAAAGATATTCACACGAAGCTTGTTGTTGAGCCGTTTCGTGAATTCGTTGTAAATATTACGCCGTATATGAGCGAAATTGACCCTGCAATCATATGCAACCCGAAAAAAATATCAAGAATATACCGTGACGCACGCTTTTCAAAGGATAAATCAATATTCAAGGACAATCAATGGTGCTGCTTTATGAACAGCGACAGAAAGGAATTGTACGAGGGTCTCCCCTCTTTTTTCTTTGATTTTTCTCCGAGAGGCTTCAAATACGGCTGCGGATATTATAAAGCCGGCAAGGGCAGTATTGAGGCATTACGCTCGCTTGTGCTTAAAAATGATAAGACTTATCTTGCCGCAAGAAAAACTGTCGAATCGGACAGCAGATATATCTTGGATTGCAATCCCTATAAAAAGGACCATTTCCCCGAGGCTGACGAAATCGACCGTTCGTGGCTTAACATAAGAGATTTTTGTGTTTTAATCGACAGCACGGACTTTGACCTGCTTTTCAGCGACAATTTAGCCGACGAAATCGGAAAGGAATTTATTAAATTAAAGCCTGTTTACGACTTCCTTATGAAAGCGGAGAGCAAAAATACCGAAAGAATGAAAAAATAAGCCTAAGAAGGGATAGCCATAAAAAACAATAAATTGAAAAAAGCAGTCAGCATTTTTGCCGCAATCGCAGATCTGCTGCTGTTTATCGTTAAAATATATATTGCAATCTCAACTAACAGTATCAGCATTTATGTAGACTCGTTAAACTCACTGGCGGACACCTTCGTTTGCCTGTTTGCGTTTATCGGGTTTATTATCAGTGCAATCGAGCCGAATGAAAAATATCCTTTCGGCTACGGCAAGGCGGAGGAGCTTATCAACCTGCTTCTGTCAACCGTGATACTTATGACGGGCTTTGTTTTTGTGTACACCTCACTTCAGAGGCTTATGTATCCCGTCCCCGTCTGGTACTCAACAAAATATGCCGCTACCATAGGCGGTACGGCACTTGTTAAGCTGATAATGGGCATTATTTTTAACCGTATTAACAAAAAGCATAAATCTGATATTATAAAGAATTTAAGTGTTGACAGCTTTCTTGATTTCTTTATGTCGTTCTGTATTGTAATTTCGTTTACGCTGACTTCAAAATTCGGCTATGCGATAGATTCCGTTATGGGTCTTGTCGCTGCGGCGATTGTAATTGTCAGCGGCTTAAAATCGTTTTCCGCCTCCTGTAAGGTTGCTATCGGGAAGCGTGATGACACTGCCTGCGAAAAAGCACAGGCTCTTATTAAAAATGTCAACGGCGTTGCGGAGATTAACAACCTTCAATGCCACACATACGGCGACAGAAAAATAATAGCTGCGGAAATAACAGTCTCGTGCAGCACCGCAAAGGAGACGGCGGAGCTTACGAAGCTGCTGAAAAATATCATAAAAGATAATTTAGGCTATGATTTACAAATAACCGTAGGAGGGGTTCTATGAGCGAAAAAGTCAAGGTCAAGGGAAAGCATAAGAAAAGGTTTTTGAAATTTTTGTGTATATTCCTGTGCGTAATAATCGTTTATGTTGCGGTTACCACCTTAATTACTGTAATCGGATTGAAAGCAAACAGGAATAAAATCAAGACAATTTCAAAGGTTACTTATGAAAATCAGCTTGTGCCCGAAAATTATGACAACGGCTGTTGGAACATCAAAACCGACAGGGATATTAAAGTAGTTCAGCTTACCGACGTGCATCTCGGAGGCGGCTACCTCTCAATTAACAAGGACTCGAAGGCAATCAATGCGGTTGCGGCTATGCTTACAGCTGAAAAGCCTGACCTTGTAATTGTTACAGGCGATATCTCCTACCCTGTTCCGTTCCAGGCAGGAACCTTCAACAATAAATCAGGCGCAGTGCTTTTTGCAGAGCTTATGGAGTCTCTCGGAATTTATTGGACAGCCTGCTACGGAAACCATGATACGGAGTCTTACAGCTATTATTCAAGAGAACAGCTTACCGAAATTTATTCAAGCGGCGACTTTCCGCATTGTCTTTTGCAGGCAGGTCCCGAGGACGTTGACGGATGCGGAAACCAAGTGATAAATATTGTAAATTCCGATAATGTAATCGCACGTTCGCTTATACTGTTCGACTCTCATTCGTATATCGACGGGGATGTTTTCGGAATTGCATGGAAATATGATAACATTCACGACAATCAGATTGAGTGGTATAAAAACACCGTTAAAGCTCTTACAGAGCAGAACGCACAGACTGTTTCCAAGCTTTCTGCCGACAGAGCAGCTCTGTATGACGCTTCCTCTCCCGTTAAAACCTCTGCATTTATGCACATTCCTCTCAACGAATATAAAACCGCTTGGAATGAATATGTTGACAACGGATATAAGGACGATGAAAACATAACCTATAACTACGGTACTGCAGGCGAAAGCGGTAAGGTTATTTATTGCGGCGTTCATGACGATATGCTCTTTGAAACTATGCTTGAGCTTGGCTCAACCGACTCTATATTCTGCGGTCACGACCATCTTAACAACTTCTCAATTAACTATAAGTCCATCAATCTTAACTACGGTATGAGCATTGACTATCTTGCTTACAGCGGTATTTCGAGAATAGGCTCACAGCGTGGCTGCGGTATATTAAGCATCGATACCGAGGGCAACCTAACCTCAAAGAACGAAAACTATTATCAGGATAAATATCTTTCGCCGTATGAAAAGGAAGATGTTACGATGCAGGAGCTCAATTCAAATATGCCGTAAGGAGTATATTATGCGTATTACCGATATTATCAGAAAAAAGCGTGACGGTCTTGCTTTAAGCGAGGAAGAAATATGCTTTTTCGTCAACGGCTATGTCAACGGAGAAATTCCCGACTATCAAATCGCCGCACTGCTGATGGCAATTTATTTCAACGATATGAATGACGACGAAACCGTTTTTCTCACAAAGGCGATGCTGAATTCGGGCGAAAAGGTTGATTTGTCAAATATTGACGGCGTTAAGGTCGATAAGCACTCAACGGGCGGCGTCGGAGATAAAACCACGCTTATTTGTGCTCCCATTGCCGCTGCTTGCGGTGTGAAAATCGCAAAAATGTCGGGACGGGGTCTCGGGCATACGGGCGGAACGGTGGATAAGCTCGAATCAATACCCGGGTTTAACACGTCTATTGACCGTGAGAGATTTTTTGAAACGGTAAACAAGACGGGAATTTGCGTTGTAGGTCAATCGGGCAACCTCTGCCCTGCCGACAAAAAGATATACGCTCTGCGTGACGTCACGGAGACCGTTGATAAAATCTGCTTAATTGCGTCAAGCATAATGAGCAAAAAATTGGCTTCGGGAAGCGATAAAATACTGCTCGATGTTAAGGTCGGAAGCGGCGCTTTTATGAAAGACCTTCCCTCCGCCGAAAAGTTAGCCGAAACTATGGTCAAAATAGGCAATAACGCAGGAAAGCAGACGAAGGCTCTGATTACAAATATGGATATTCCGCTCGGCAAAGCTGTCGGAAACAATCTTGAGGTTATCGAAGCCATTGAAACGCTTAACGGCAACGGTCCCGAGGACTTAACGCTTGTTTCCGTTGAGCTTGCGGCAAATATGATAAATCTTGCGACAGGCGAAAGCATCGACATTTGCCGTAAAAAGGCACAAAATGCGATAAAAAACAAATCAGCTCTTAACAAGCTTGCCGATATGGTTAAATATCAAGGCGGAGATGAAAGCTATATCTACGATACCTCACTTTTCAAAAAGGCAACGTATTCCCGTGATTTCATCAGCCGAAAAGACGGTTATATTGTTAAAACCGATGCTGAAAAATGCGGAATTGCCTGCGTATATCTCGGAGCAGGCAGAGAGAAAAAAGAGGATAAGCTCGACAGCACTGCCGGTCTTATTTTTCATAAAAAGACAGGCGACAAGGTTTCTTGCGGCGATGTTATCGCAACATTATATTCGTGCAACGACAGCTTATTTGACAGTGCAATAAATGAATTGTCAAATGCGTTCGAAATCGGCGATAAAAAGCCTAAAAAGCAGGAACTTATACTAAAAATAGCGGAATAGTGAAAAATGATAAACAAAATATAAACAATTTTTGTTTTTTGGATTGACTTTTTTCTGAATTTATTGTAAATTATAAGAGTATTATTTTGCAAAATTGTCCAAGCATTGAAAGGGGAAAAAACAATGGCAAAAAAAGAAAAGATTCCGTCAACACCGGAGTCACGTGCACAAAAGCTCGCAGACACACAGGAAGTTCGCAAGGCGTTCAAAAAGACATTCATTCCTGCATTGGCAGTTTGTCTTTCACTCTTGCTCATTTACTCTGTTTGCTACATATCATTCTTTGATCCTGAAAAAGAATTGGCTGAAAAAGGCGTTACTACCGTAAACACAAACAATACAGGTAACAACAGCTCTTCAAGCGGCAGCGCAGGCGGCAGCTCTTCGGGCAGTTCTTCAAATGACGCTGCTAGCGGCGACTCTTCAGCTTCGGGTAACGACGCAGCTGCTCCGAGCGGCGACGTTAAAGAGATTTCCGCTTCAAGCTCAACCGCTGATGTTGTTGCATATTTCAACACCGCAATCAACAAGGTTAAGCCCAACGCTAAGCAGATTACTCTTAACAAAGAAACAAACAGCAAGGCTGGCGAGGTAGAAGGTAACCTTCCCTCATCACTTATCAGCATGGCTAACTCGCTTATCGAAAGCAATATGGGCGACAAGGATCTTTCAAAGCTTGATCCCGGCATGGTTAACGCTACCACCGCAGATCAGAAGAACGCAATGTTCCCTGTTGAAAATGAAAACTGGTCAAGTAAGCTTACTGCTGACGACGTTGACAGTGCAACAGTTACAGATAACGGCAGCACATATGAAATCGTTATTAAGGTCAAGGCTGACGAGCCGAGCGAGACTACTGCTCACGGTCAGGGACACAACGGTAAGGTTTTCTCGGTAATTATGCCGACAATCGTTACAGATAACGCAGGTCCTGCAGCAAGCATAATCAAAGAGGTTAAAACAGGTCATAAAGACGGCTTAATTAAGGTTACTGTTGATAAAGCAACAGGCAATGTTACTCAGGCAAAATACCACTTTGTTTGGACTCTTTCACTTAAAGCATTGGGTGCATCAATCTCTATACCCTTCGGTCTTGATAAAGACTTCACTATTGCTTGGTAAGTACCGATAAACATCAAAAGCTCTCCTATTTTTGGAGAGCTTTTTTTCGTTTTTATTGTGTTATTTTGTTGACAATATGGTCATATATGGTATAATTATATTACTATATTATATATTTCATGAGGTGGAAGATTATGGCAGATAAGAAAACCGTAATGCTCACCGGTGGCTCTGGCAACATGGGCTTTGCCGGCTTCAAAGAGCTTTATGCGAAGAAAGACAAGTTCAACATCACTCTTCTTTTGAGAGGCAGTGAAAAGAACAGAGAAAAGTTCAAGGCTTACCTTAACGATCCGTCAGTTAGAATCGTTTGGGGCGACCTTACAAAGTACGAGGATGTTCTCGACGCTGTCAACGGCGCAGACTACGTTCTCCACGTTGGCGGTATGGTTTCTCCCACAGCTGACTGGAAGCCTTACAGAACACAGAAAACAAATATCGGTGCTGCTGAACACATCTGCAATGCAGTTAAGGCTCAGCCCAATCCCGATGCAGTTAAGGTTTGCTACATAGGTACCGTTGCTGAAACAGGCGACAGAAACTATCCTATCCATTGGGGCCGTTGCGGCGATCCGCTTAAGGTTTCAATCTACGACCACTATGCAGTTTCAAAGTGCCGTGCTGAGGCAGTTTTTGTTGAAAGCGGACTTAAAAACTGGGTTGTAATGCGTCAGTCAGGTATCCTCTACCCCAACATTCTTAAGAATATGGATCCGATCATGTTCCACGTACCGATTAACGGCGTTCTCGAGTGGTGTACTGTTGAGGACTCAGGTCGTTTGCTTGCTAACCTTTGCGACGAAGATGCAAAGGGCAACCTCGGCAGTGACTTCTGGAATCACTTCTACAACATCGGTTCAGGTAAGGAATACAGAATTTCTAACTATGAGTTTGAGTGCCTTCTTCTTGGCACACTCGGTCTTGCAGGCCCCGAAAAGCTCTTTGAGCCTAACTGGTTCATCACAAAGAACTTCCACGGTCAGTTCTATGCAGACGGCGACAAGCTTGAAAACTTCCTTCACTTCCGTGAAAATCTTCCCGTTAAGGACTATTTCAACCGTCTTGCTGATCAGGTTGAATTCTACTTCAAGATTCCGAGATATCTTCCGAAAGGTCTCGTAGCTGCTTGTGCTAAGCCCTTCATGAAGAAGATTGCTTCTACACCCGACTTTGGTACTCTTGACTGGGTTGCTAAGGACAACAAGGTTCGTATGAGCGCTTACTTCGGCTCAAAGGCTGAATGGGAGAAGATTCCTTCAAAGTGGGAGGACTTCGAAATCATCAAGTTTGATAAGGATAACAGCGCAGCTGAGCAGTTCAAGCTTGACCACGGCTATGATGAGTCAAAGCCCGAATCAGAGCTTGATATCAACGATATGAAGAAGGCTGCTGAGTTCCGTGGCGGTGAGTGCCTCTCCGACACAATGACTAAGGGCGATTTGGCTACAAAGCTTAAATGGAAATGCGGTTACTGCGGTGCAGAATTCGAAGCAAGCCCTGCTCTTATTCTTCTTGGCGGACATTGGTGCCCCGAGTGCTACATTCCGCACAAGGCTTGGGATTACGATGCAATCGCTAAGACAAACCCCTTCTTCGCACAGGTTTGGTATCCGAACCACACTAAGGATGAGCACAACAAGTATGATTTCGACGAGTTGTTCCACATCAACGGCGTTGCCTGGGATGATATTAAGCACTAATTACAAGCTTAAAATAACATTAACCGACTTGTGAAAGCAAGTCGGTTTTCTTTTACAAGTCGGTTTTCTTTTACCTGTCTCCCCTTTTGAATATAAAAAGGCGTTATCTTTCGATAACGCCTAAATTTATGTAGGTAATTATTCGCCCTTCATTTCAAGGAGCTTAACCTTACCGTCGAATGCAGCCTGAGAAACCTTAATCGAATCTGTGATAGCAGCTTTGATATCGTCCTCTTCTACACCTAACTCAAGGCAATACTTCTTGTCGATGAAAAGGTTGTAGTCCATGATGTCGGGAAGCTGCAACGGATCCATACCTGATTCAATGCCTCTCTTAGCGTAATCCTTAAGAATTCTACGCATACCGATTCTCATCATCCACGGAGCAACAGTAACAACCTTTCTGCCGTGCATTCCTCTTGCATCAAATACGATAGCAAGGAACTCAGGCCATGTCATGTTGTACATACCGATCGGGATTGCTTCAAAGCCGGTCTTACCTGCTTTGTTTTCAGCAGCACCTGCGATAACCTGACCAACCTGACGGCAAGTAAGCATTGCAGTACCGCCCTTCGGATACATGGTGAAAGGCCATTTGTCCATAAACTCAATCTGCTCAATAAGAACAGTCCAAACGGGCTTTCTGCCGGGCTGTGTGCCGAAGATGTAGGGAAGCTCAAGAACACAAGCTGAGAAGTTCTCGTCGCAAGCATCCTCGCAAACCTTCTCCTGAATCATTCTTGACTTCATATAGGGATTTCTCTCTTCAAGCTTCATATCGGGTCTTATCTTATTAAGATATGAGAAATAAGAACCGAGAACAACTGCTCTCTTAACGCCTGCTTTTTTGCAAAGCGGGAAAATTCTCTCAAGCGGAGCAATGTTAAACTTGTGGTAATAATCCATTACAGGATGCGGGAACTCAACTCTCTCGTCAACGCCTGCAGCGAAGATGAAAACGTCAGAGCCCTCGAGCATCTTTTCGATTTCTTCGTCCGACTTCTTATTGATGTCGCCGAAAATAATCTCCATCTCCTTAGGGATGGGTGCACCTTCCGGAAGAGGCGGAAGAGCAACGCTTGTTACCTGGTGGCCTCTTTTAATAAGAGTAGTTGCAGCTTCGCAACCAAGAAGACCTGTACCACCGATCATAAATACTTTCATAGTGGACCTCCAATATGTTTTTACGGGCTGTGCCCGAATGAATAACTTAGTTTTTTATTAGTCTTTGAATACGGGATCAAACAACGGGAGCTTTGAAACCTTCATAACGGTAGAGAAAAGTCTGCCGCCCTGAACAGGCATAATTCTTCCGAAGTAGTTCATAAACGCAGCGTCGAAGCCGTGAACTCCGAGAGGACGCTTGAGCTTAATATCTCTCATAATCATATTTACCATTTTATCGCAAGGCGTGCTTACTGCGTTGAGCATCTTTGTACCCTTGTCATCGGTTGAGCTCTGGTCTCTGAAAATGTCAGTCTTTGTAAAGCCGGGGCAAACGATACCGACATAGCACTTACCTCTCAATTCCTCTCTGAGAGCCTCAGAAAGAGATTTCAAAGCAGCCTTTGAAGCAGAGTAAACCGATGTACCTGCAAGCGTCATAAGAGCCGCAGAAGAGTCAACGTTGATGATTGCGGGTGTTGATGACTCAAGAAGCACCGGCAAAAGAGCATGGATTGAATAAACTGCCGAATAGAAGTTAATATCCATAGCCTTCTTTATGTAGTCGATTGTGTAATTCTGAAATCTGTCAAACTTGGGAAGAATTCCGGCATTGTTGATAAGAACGTCGGGATGAATGTTGTTATCTCTGAGATAAGTAACAAAATCAATCCAATTCTGCTCAACAGAAACGTCGAAAAGCTGATAAGAGAACTTGTCCGCATACTCGCCGAGCTCTTCAACAACCTTTTTCATTTTTTCTTCGCTTCTTGCAATACCGATGACAGTACAGCCGTGTTCCTTGATAAGACGCTCTGCAACGCCTTTACCCATACCGCCTGAAGCACCGGTGATGATAACAGTTTTGTTATTCATCCAATTAGTGTTCATAAGCACACTCCTTCATTTTTTATATCTTATATATTATACAACATAAAAAAATTTTTTCAAGAGAATAACCTAAATTTGTTAAAATTTCGTCAAAAAAAGTTATTGCAAAAATGATTATTTATGTTATACTATAAGAGCAAACAGAACAAATCCGAAAAAACACTGTGAAAAAGGTCAGTAGATTTACCGATTTTACGAATTCAAGAGAGAATTTGCATTAGCTGCGAGCAAATTTATTCTGACGGCAGATTGAAATTTCACTTTGGAGTGGTGTGGCTGAACTCTTAGTAGGTCACAACGGCAGCCTCCGTTACAGGCAAGGGAGTGTTAGCTCTTTTCCAATCGGGTGGTTTACGGTATTTTTCTCCGTCCCAATTTGGGGCGGAGTTTTTGTTTTGTTAATATGTTTATTTCAATATCGAAAGGAAGAGAAAAATGAAAGAACAACTCAGCAAAATTCACGAGTCTGCAAAAGCTGAATTAGCCGAGCTTTCAAGTATTCAAGAGCTTGAAAATTTCAGAGTACAGGTTCTTGGTAAGAAAGGCAAATTAACCGCTATTCTCAAGCAGATGGGTACGCTTTCCGCAGAGGAAAGACCGAAAATAGGTCAGCTTGCAAACGAAGTAAGACAGAGCATTGAGGAAATGCTCAAGGAGAAAACAACTCAGTTAAAGGAAAAAGAGCTTGAAGCGAAGCTCGCAAGCGAGACTATCGACGTTACGCTCCCCGGTGTTGTTGCACCTATCGGTCATAAGCATCCGCTTTCAATCGTGCTTGACGAGGTTAAGGACATATTTATAGGTATGGGCTTCCAGATTGCAACAGGTCCCGAGGTTGAATGGGATTATTACAACTTTGAAGCGCTTAATCTTCCGCCCGATCACCCTGCAAGGGATACTCAGGATACCTTCTATATTACGGAAAAGATGCTTTTGAGAACTCAGACCTCCCCTGTTCAAATCAGAGTTATGGAAAAGCAAAATCCGCCTATCAGAATCATCGCACCCGGCAGAGTTTACCGTTCGGATGCCGTTGACGCAACACATTCCCCTTATTTCCATCAGATTGAGGGACTTGTTGTTGATGAGGGTATTACAATGGGCGACTTAAAGGGTAATCTTATGCAGTTTGCAAAGCGTCTTTACGGCGAAAATACCGAAATTCGTTTAAGACCGCACCATTTCCCCTTTACAGAGCCGTCATGCGAAATTGACGTTACCTGCTTCAAATGCGGCGGCAAGGGCTGTCCTATGTGTAAGGGCGAAGGCTGGGTAGAAATACTCGGCGGCGGAATGGTTCATCCGAAGGTTCTTCAAAACGGCGGAGTTGACTCCGAAAAATACACAGGCTATGCGTTTGGTATCGGTCTTGAAAGACTTACAATGTTTAGATTTAATATTGACGATATGCGCTTGTTGTTTGAAAACGATATGCGTTTCTTGAGTCAGTTTTAAGGAGGTGTCGAAATGAATTTATCAAAAAAATGGATGAGCGATTATGTTACCCTTGATGTTACCGACAAGCAGTTTGCGGACGGTATGACCATTTCAGGCTCAAAGGTTGAGGGCTTTGAAAAAGAGGGCGAAGAAATTAAAAACGTTGTTGTGGGCAGAGTCGATTCACTCGAAAAGCACCCCGATTCAGACCATCTTTGGATATGTCAGATAAACGTCGGCACACCCGAGGATATTCAGATTGTTACAGGCGCACAGAACCTTAAAACAGGCGATATTGTTCCCGTTGCTATGGATAACAGCTACGTTGTAGGCGGACACCACATTAAGAAAGGCAAGCTTCGTGGAGTTGAGTCAAACGGTATGCTCTGTTCTCTCGGCGAGCTCGGTCTTACAATTCACGATTTCCCCTATGCTGTCGAAGACGGTATTTTCGTATTGGGCAACGATTGCGATTTAACGCTCGGCAAGGATATTCACGAGGCTATCGGTCTTGATGATGTTGTTACAGAGTTCGAAATCACTTCTAACAGAGCTGACTGTCTTTCAATTGTCGGACTTGCAAGAGAAGCTGCCGCAACCTTTGATGCAGAGCTTAAAGTTCCCACGCCCGAGGTTAAAAGCACTCACGGCGATGTAAACGAAATACTTTCCGTTGAAATTAAAGAGCCGTCTCTTTGTTACAGATACGCAGGTGCAGTTGTTGAAAATGTCAGAATTAAGCCCTCTCCGAGATGGATGAGAGAGAGACTTCGTGCTTGCGGAGTTCGTCCTATAAACAACATTGTCGATATTACAAACTATGTTATGCTTGAGTTCGGTCAGCCTATGCACGCATTTGACCTTAGATACCTTGACGGTAACAAGGTTATTGTACGCAGAGCTGAAAACGGCGAAAAAATCACAACTCTTGACGGTATTGAAAGAGAGCTTAACTCCGAAATGCTTGTTATTGCAGACGAAAACAAGCCCGTTGCCGTTGCAGGTGTTATGGGCGGCGAATACTCGGGAATTATGGACGACACAACTACAATCGTATTTGAATCGGCTATGTTCAACGGTGTTTCCGTAAGACGCACAGCAAAGGCTCTCGGAATGAGAACAGAGGCTTCTGCAAGATACGAAAAAGAGCTTGATGCAACAGGCTGCTTGCGTTCGCTTACCCGTGCTTTGCAGTTGGTTGAAATGCTTGACGCAGGCGATGTTGTCGGCGGCGTTGTTGACTGTGACCACAGCGATAAAACTCCCGTTACACTCCCCTTCAAGCCTGAATGGGTAAACAGCTTTATCGGTATCGACCTCACAGCAGACGAACAGAAGAAAATTCTTGAAAAAATCGGCTTTGAGGTTAAGGACGGTATGATTATTTCTCCGTCGTTCAGAAACGATATTGAGCATCAGGCTGATATTTCCGAAGAAATCGCAAGATTTTACGGTTATGACAAAATCCCCGACAGAGCACTTTCGGGCGTTGCCGACGGCAGATATACCGACGAGCAAATGCTTGAAAAGAAGGTAAACGAAGCTATGCTTTCGGCAGGATACTCGGAGGTTTGCACATACACATTTATCAGTCCTAAGGAATTTGACAAAATTATGCTTCCTAAGGACAGCGAGCTTCGCAACTGCGTTGTAATTTCCAACCCCTTAGGCGAGGACACCTCGGTTATGAGAACAACGGCAATCCCGTCAATTCTTCAGGTGCTTTCAAAGAACTATAACAACCGTAACGCAGAAGCTGCGATTTATGAAATCGGACCTGTTTATAAGTCAAACGGTACAGAGGAGCTTCCCGACGAGCCGTCGCTTGTTACAATCGGTCTTTACGGCGAAAAATACGATTTCTTTAATATCAAGGGCGTTGTTGAAACGGTTATGAACGCTGTCGGTATTAAGAATTATGATATTGACAGGCTTGTAAGCAATCCGATATTCCACCCGGGCAGAGCTGCCGTTATCAGCGTAAACGGTAAGGAATTGGCAATATTCGGCGAGGTTCATCCGAGCGTCAGAAACAACTATTCAATCGGCACTCGCTGCTATGTAGCACAGATTTCAATGGATGTTTTGTTTGAAAACAGACTTGTTGAAAAGGTTTATACTCCCCTCCCCAAATTCCCTGCTCTTACAAGAGATTTGGCATTTGTTTGCGAAAAGAGTATTCCCGTTGTATCGCTTGAAAAGGTTATTGCTTCGGCAATCGGCAAAACCCTCGAAAATATTTCATTGTTTGACGTTTACGAGGGCAGTCAGGTTGAAAGCGGTATGAAGAGCGTTGCGTTCAGCTTAAAGCTTCGTTCGGGCGAAAGAACCCTTACCGACGATGATGCAGACAGCGCAGTCGGAAAGGCTGTCAAGGCTCTTGAGAAAATCGGAATTAAGCTTAGAAGCTGATTTTGATTTAATAAATATCCTGTGTTTATGCACCCTCTTTTGAGGGTGCATTTTTGTTATGAATTTTACATCCAATGGTGTAGGGCGGATTTTTATGTGGCTGTTATCAAATTTGGAAAAATATTGAACCGTAGGGACAGCCATTGCGGCTGTCCGCAAACCGCAAAAGTTGGTAGCGACAGCGAGCCGTCGTGAGGGCGTTTACAACCGAACAGGCAAGCCGAGCGTGATTTTTGCGGAAAAGGAGGAGTTGCGTAGTGAGTGAGAGACAGCCAAAAGCCGTTGCGAACGATACGAAGCAAACGACGACGTGGTAGGGCGGTGGCTTGCTGCCGCCGTGGTAATTAACGAAAATACAATGACTATTGGGTGCTATCAAATTGAATTTTGTATTAAACATTCCGCTCCCTCGTCGAGGGAGCTGTTGAGCGTAGCGAAACTGAGGGAGTTAAAAAGGTTATTTCAAATTATAAAAACTCCCTCAGTCATTTTTCTGTGGAAAAATGACAGCCCCCTCAAAGATGGGGCGGAAGCACAAATTGAATTTGATATGAAAATCGGACAGGGGCGAGCCCTGTCCCTACGGATTGTTGGTATATAATGCTTTGCGGTTGAAACGATATTGAAAATTCCGCACAACCCGTAGGGGCGACCTGCGGTCGCCCGCTAATTCACAGCAAACAAAAAACGGGCGAACACAGTTCGCCCCTACGATATAATATAAAAATTTAATTGCTTGTAACCGTTGATTTGTTGTGATTTAGGACTAATTTTACTCCTTAAAAAATTTTCAAATCAATTTTTGAAACATTAGCGGAAAATTACATAGAATGTTAATGTGCAAATCAGCAACGGCTTATAAGCGGTGGCAAAAGCCCACAGAACAGCCGCTTTATTCGGGCTTTGCACAAAAATAAAGGGAAGCGTAATTGCTTCCCTTTCAATTATTGTTTTGCTTTTATCAGTCTTCGTTTTCCTCTTTGATTTTATCAATCGTTTCTTTGGAAATTGTCTGCGTTTCGCCGTGCTTAACCTGCGACATACAGAGAAGAGCAAGCGCAAAGCAAATCGGACAATAGATAAACAACGACCAATAGTTAACCTGACCGTCAGGCGTCATAAGCTTTGTAAGGTCAAACATACCGCCTACAAGCACAGGACCAACTATTGAAGCGGAGAATGTTGCCGTATAATAATAGCCTGTAAATGTGCCTACCCTGTCAAGACCGCCGATTTCAAGAACAAGCGGAAGCGTATTGATTGTAACAAATGCAATAAGGATACCGCCGCAAACGATTGCAATATAAAGAAGCGGATTCCATTTTGTAAGTGCGTATGTGAGGAAAAGAACGAGAACGCCTATCCAACCGGACATAATAGTCTTTTTTCTGCCGAATTTCTGTCCGAGCTTTCCAGCCGGAAGTGCGCCGATAACAGTAGCCGCAGCAAAGAGCGTAATTACAAGCGATGCGTCTGCCGAGGAAAAGCCTAACTCAGTTGTAGCAAATGATGTGAAATATGTGTTGATTGAGTCGGTAGCGTTCGAGTTGAAGAAAAGAGCGATAAGCATAAAGATAAGGCTCTTTTTCTCGCCCTTTGTGAGTCCCATTGACTTGATTGACTGCTTTTCGTCACTCGTGGGATTCGCCTTTTCGTAATCAGCCTTAATTCTAAGCGACTCTTCTTTTGTAATTCTGCTGTCAGGCTCTTTAACAAAGAAAAGAACGACCAATAAGCACACAACCATTACAACAGAGCCGAAAACGAACACGTTATTTCTAATCTGTGCTTCGGTTGCGTTAGGTGTGATAAACGTAATAATCTTTCCTGCAACAGTACCGAGAACAACGCCGATACCGCCCATAATATTGATTATCGCATTACCCTCGCCTCTGATTTCAGACGGAGTGAAGTCCGGCATCATTGCAACAACGGGTGAACGCCACGTTGACATAAGGAAGTTGAAAACTATAATGTCAAGCATCAAAATTCCAAGCACCTGTATTCTCGGAATAAAGATAAACAGCAACGCACAAAGCGGAATACCGTACATTAAGAACGGCTTTCTTTTACCGAATCTTGTATGCGTGCGGTCGGAAATCCTGCCGAATAACGGCTGAAAAACAACGCCGAAAACGTTATCGATTACCATAATAACACCGACTGCCGTACTTGACCAAGCAAGATTTGCGATTGTGCTGTTTTCCCTTAAAATAAGCGGAACGTAAGCATTGTAAATTATCCACGCAATTTGGACTGCCATAAAGCCGAAGCCTGTGAGCATAGTATGTGGATAATGGAGCTTACCGTTTGGTTTTGCACAGAAAAACTTGTTATCCATAACCCTTTTTACTCCTTTTTTATTCCCTTAGGAATAATATATGTCATTCGACAGTTTAATACTACCAAATTAAAGATAATTTTGCAAGAGTTAATCCTCAAGAATTACTTTAGATTTTTTCCATTTTTCGGAGCGTACATACCAAAGTCCGATAAACACGCTGAACACCGAAGCACAGCCTATCGCAAGACCTACTCCGTTAAAGCCCATATTAAACCAATAAACAGTCGCATACGCAAAAGGTACACGAATTATAATTGAATTAAAGAACGAGTTGAACAACGCAAACGAGGTATCACCTGCCGCAATGGCAAGTCCGTTAAACGAGAACAAAAATGCCGTAAACAGATAGTCAATGGCAATAAGTCTTAAATACGGAATACCCGTTTCAATGACCTCAATATCATCCGTGAACACTCTGAAAAGTATTTCAGGGAACGCTTCCACAACTACCATTACCGCTACCGAAAATACAAAAGCAAGCACTAAGCCTACACGCATGGTTTTTCTTGCTCTTTCGAACTCGCCTGCGCCTATATTTTGACCTGCCATTGAAGAAATAGCGTTTGAGAACGCAAGTCCCGGTAAAATCGCAAACGAGTTTATTTTACCGCCTATTCCCTGACAAGCTGCCGCAACCTCGGCATTCGGAAGTGAATTTACAAGTGCGGTAAGCGTCATAAAGGAAAGCGAAATTACAAGGCTTTGAATTGCACTCGGGAGACCTATTTTGAAAAGCAAAACAGCCTTTTGTTTTTCAATCTTAAAATCTTTAGCGGTATAACCCTTGAAAAAGCCTGTTTTTGACAAATATACAACCGAAAGCACAAAGCTTATAGCCTGTGCGAAAATTGTTGCGTAAGCAGCACCCGAAGCTCCCATGTTGAATTTACCGACAAGCACAACGTCAAGCACAACATTGATAAGTGCCGCAATCATTACAAAATACAGCGGTCGTTTAGAGTCGCCGAGACCTCTTAAAACAGCGCAAACGGCGTTGTAGCCGAACATAAACACTGTTCCTGCCATACATATATTAAGATACGAAAGAGTCTCCGAAAATGCGCTTTCGGGGGTTTTAAGAAGAATAAGCAACGGCTTTCCGACAAGGAGCATAAGCACGGTAATTACAATGCTCAAAACAAGATACAAGGTAGACATTGTACCTATTGTCTTTTTCTGGTCATCATATTTTTTAGCACCGAGATATTGCGCTACAAGTATCGTTCCCGATATAGCAAGTCCGCCTGCCGCACCCGTAATGAGAATATTGACCTGACCGCCGATTGAAACGCCTGTAATTCCCGCCTTGCCGCAAAACTGACCTACGACAATCATATCAACAACGCTGTAAAGCGCTTGAAGTATGTTTGACAAAAGAAACGGCATAGCAAATTTTATAAGATTTTTTGTTACACTGCCCTTTGTTAAATCTTTTCTGAACTTATCTGACATTCTATTGAAATATCCTTTCTTTCACAAAATAACAAGGACGGAAAATCCGCCCTTGCGATTATTTTTTCTTAGCTTTTCCGTAAAGCTTTCTGCCGACCTTACGAAGCTTAATGCTTTCGTTTCTGTATCGCTCGAAAATGATTTCGACAATTACAAATCCGACTGCGACCAAAACAGCGGCAACAATTCTGCCCTTTGTGACTGTTTTTTGATTTTTATCGTCCGTTGCCCTGTCGTTGAGTGAATTGAGAGCCTTTGACAGCTCATAATATTCATTTTCAAGAGCATTTGCACAAACAGAACTTGAAAGCACGTCTTTGCTGACGGTAAGCCTATTTTTTAGATTTGTTGCGGAATATGTGCTGCAAAGAGTGAGGTCGGTTTTCGAAGCCACATCACAAAGCTCCGAAAGTCTTGCTCTCGCATTTTCCGTACGCTTGGAATATTCCGAAAGCTGCTCTGTATTATCGGTAATTATAACGGAAAATCCCCTTGAGGTAACATCATCCCAATAAAGCTGTGTGTCCGCACGCTTACCGCTGAGGTTTGGGTCTGTCATATCGATAACGGCACGGACCTTGCCCTGCGCTTTCGCAACCGTATTCTTATTAAAGGTCATAGAATAAGCGTTTGACGAGCCGAGAAGCACACCTGCAACACCTGCGTTGACTGTTCTCTTTATATATGACCTTGATTTCCAAACGACCGTGCCCTTGAATTTTGAAAAAACGATTGGCATAGCAGACTTGCCCGAAAGCCATGAAGAAATCTCTTTTTTGCCTGCTTCAAGCATAAGCACGCAGGAATTAAGACGGTTGTTATCGCTGAGTAAGGTGTATATTTCGTCTTTATACTCCCAAGCGTTTTCAATTAACAAAACGGTTTTTCCGTCAACCGCCTGCAAAGCCTCCAAAAGAGTCGGGATTTTATACTCTGTCGCTGTTTGCGACACTCCGCCCTTACCGTTTTTAAGGAAATACTCACGAAGCTCATAAATTCCCGTTTCGGAAACAGCTTTATTTACCGTATTGCCCTGTGAGTCAACGCACATTCTTGAAAGGTTGTCGTCCGACATCAAAACAAGCTCGCCGTCGGCAGTTGCTTTAACTCTTACAGCTACCATATCCGCACCCTTTTGAACAGCGGAAGCGATACCCTCTATTGAGTTTTCGGGATAATGTGCGGTATCCCCGTATTTCGATACACAGATAAGCTTTGTAGGCTCATTTCTCAAGGTGCTGACGGTTTCCTCGGGAGAAGCCGCATAAGCCGAAAAGCCCAACGAAGAAATAACGGTTATTACACATAAAGCAATTAAAAAAATGCGTTTTCTGACCTTCGTCATCTTTTATCTCCTTAAAGTATAGAAAAATTCAGTAATATTATAGCAAATAAAAAATATTTTTACAAGTGGTCAACAGTATATTTTGACAGCCTTTATAAGACGTTATACAATATTTAGTATAAAAATAAAAGTGCACAAAATTTTTTAGTTATTTTTTAACTCAATAGCAACTTTTCCGTGTTGATTAAGGGAATTTTTTGTGATAAAATAGACACAAATTTTTGTGAGTGGGGAAGTATTATGCCTTTTAATGAGAAATTCAAAGAACTCCGACAGTCAAAGCTGCCGCCTCTTACGCAGACGGACCTTGCAAACGTGCTCGGAATGACACAGAGAAAGATTTCGTTCCTTGAAACAGGCGCAACAGAGCCGTCCTTGAGGGACTTAAAGGCAATTTGTATGTATTTTCAGGTTTCGGCAGATTATTTGCTTGATTTACCTAACACACTTGAAAGAAAATAATGACTAAAAAGCAGCTCACTCTTAAATCAGTCGAAGCATTAAAAGAGGCATATCCCGAGGCAATTTGCTCACTTGTATATTCAGACCCACTACAATTACTTATTGCAACAAGGCTTTCGGCACAATGCACGGACGCAAGAGTAAATCTTGTTACTCCCGAGCTTTTCGGTAAATACAAAACGCTTGATGACCTTGCAAATGCAGAGGTTGAGGACGTCGAAAGGATTATACGTTCCTGCGGATTTTATCACGATAAGGCAAGAGATATTGTCGGCATAGCTAAAAAAATCAAATCAGATTTTAACGGCGAAGTCCCCTCCACTATTGAAGATTTAACTTCCTTGCCGGGCGTCGGAAGAAAAACCGCCAATCTTATTATGGGCGACGTTTTTCATGCGCCGTCAAGTGTTGTTACAGATACACATTTAATCAGAATTTCAAACCGCATAGGTCTTGTTGACACGAAAGACCCGAAAAAGGTTGAATTTGAATTGAGAAAGCTCCTGCCTCCCGATGAAAGCAACGATTTTTGCCACAGAACAGTGCTTCACGGCAGAGCTGTATGCACCGCAAGGAAAGCGCATTGCGATATTTGCACATTAAAGGATTTTTGCAAGAAAAAGATATAAAGATATAAGGAAAAACATATGCTCAATCTCAACCCGTCGTATTACGGTTCGGTGTTCGTAACGCCGAAGATAATTGTTGAAAAGTATATAAAAATGGCGAGCTTTTGCGCCTTGAAATCACTGCTTTGGATACTTAACAACCAAGGCGGTAATTTTTCTGTGGAGGAAATCGCAAAGGCAATAGGCTCTTCGGTTGCAGACACAAACGAAGCTATTGAATATTGGGTAAACGAGGGAATACTCATAAAGAACGGAGAAAGTGCCGCTGCCCCCTCTCCCACCGTCAGCGACTCGCATCTTAAATCGGAAGAAGCTGCGAAGAAAACCGAAAAGGAAGAATCTAAAAAGGCTGAAAAAGCACCTGCACCCGAAATAAAGCTTGTCCGCCCGACCTATGAGCAGGTTGTCAAGAGAATTGCGGAGGACGAAAATATTGCAGGGCTTCTCAACCAAGCACAGATTATGTTCGGCAAATCTTTGGGATATAACAATCAGTCAGCTATTATTCAGATGTATGACGATTACGGGCTCGGCATTGACGTTATACTTACTCTTATACAATATTGTATAAGCACAGGCAAAAACGCAACAGCATATATGCTCTCAATAGCAAAGAAATTTTATGACAAGAACATAGACACACTTGAAAAAGCTAACAAATTTGTTGACGACAGCAATAAGGTTATCGTCATTTACAATGAGTTTTGTCAATTCACAGGCTTTTCCGCACCGAAGCCTACACCGTCACAGACTGATTACTTTATGAGCTGGAACGATATGGGATTTTCGGTTGAAATGATGGTATTGGCTTACAATGAAACTCTTGACCGCAAGGGTAAAATCAGCTTTAGCTACACAAATAAAATTCTTGAAAATTGGCATGACAGCGGCTACAAAACGCCCGAGGACGTTGAAAACGCAAAGGAAGCGTATAAGAAGCAAAAGCAAGGCACCTCCGAGCGTTCGTACGACATTAACAAGGCAGTTGAGCAGGCTACAAACGGCGAGCTTGTATATAAGAAGAAAAAGAGGGATGTAAAATGAAATACTCCAACAAAGCAATTTCCGACGCTTTGAGCGTTATAAACTCACGCAGAAGAAACGCCGAAGCAAAGGCAGAGGAAAGAGCGATAAATTTCAAAACCGAGCATCCCGAGCTTGCTGAAATCGAGCGTGAAATGGCTGATACGACTCTCGGTCTTTTTAAGGCAATCAGTAACTGCCCCGACCCCAAAAAGGTTGTAAACGAGCTCAAAGAAAAAAATCTCGGCTTTCAAAAAGCAAGAAAGGCATTGCTTGAGGCTTGCGGAGTAGATGAAAATTATCTGAAACCCGATTACACCTGTAAAAAGTGCAATGATACGGGCTATCACGACGGCAAAATGTGCGAATGTCTTGAAAAGCTGCTCAAAAAAAGTGCTTTCGACGAGCTTGCACAGGCTTGTCCGCTTAAAATTTCAAAATTTGAGGACTTTGATCCGTCAATTCAGAAAACTGTGTCGGCTAAGAAAAAAGCAACCGATATATTAAAGTTTTGCGAGGAGTACGCCAACGATTTCGATACCGACTCACCCAGCCTCTTCCTTTACGGCGAAACAGGCTTGGGCAAAACGCATCTTTCACTTGCGATTGCAGGCACGGTTATAAAAAACGGCTACGGTGTTGTTTACGGCTCGGCTCAGAATTTATTTACAATGCTTGAAAGAGAACGCTTCGGCAGAAGCGAGGACCCCGACGGCACAACCGAGGAAAAACTTTTATGCTGTGATTTGCTCATTTTAGACGACCTCGGCGCAGAGTTTTCAACGCAGTTTACCGTCGCAGAGCTTTACAATATAATCAATACAAGAATGGCAAAGGAGCTTCCGACGATAATCAACTCAAATGTTCCGATTGAGGAATTAGAAAAGCGTTACACCTCGAGAGTAACCTCACGAATTATCGGCTCTTATCAAATGATACAGTTTGTCGGAAATGACGTAAGACAATTAAAGAAATAACATAACGACACAGATACTTCAAAAGAAGCGTCTGTGCCGTTTTTATTGTAATATTCTATTCTTCGTTGCCTTTGTCCGATTCGTCCTCTTCAACCTGATTTTTTGCACTGAAATAGCTTGCAGTACAGAAGCCGACGCCTACGACAGCTACTACAACGCCGACAATAGCAAATATATTGCCTATTGCAGCCACGGCAACGCCGAGAAGTGCGATTGAAATTCCAACCTTACTCAAAAGGTCGTGTAAAATCCATTTGTCCATATAACCGTCTCCTTGCTGTTTTGTAATACTATAATATCATAACAGCTTATTGAAATAAACTATTATAATATACAATAATTTCAAAATTTTATTGTGTAATTGCTACAATCATATTTTTTCAAAAAAATTATAAAAAACATCTTGACAAAAAACTGTTTATAAACTATTATGTAACTGTACTAATTGTAATAGCACAGTTAATACAGTAATTGTGGAGGTGATGATTTGCGTGTTTTCATTGATTACCGTTCACGAACTCCGATTTATGAGCAGATAAAGGAACAGATAATAAAGCTTATAAATTGCGGCGAGCTCAAAAGCGGTGATCAACTTCAATCGTTACGGCAGCTGTCGTCAGAGCTGTCAATCAACATCAATACGGTTAAGAGAGCGTTGTCCGAGCTTGAAGAGCAAGGAATTGTATATTCAGTTGCCGGAAAAGGAGTTTTCATAGCGGACAAACCGAATTCCGACGCATTTCTTACTTCTTCGCTTGAGACGGTTGAAACGGCAATAACAAACGCCAAGGTTTTAGGCGCTCAAAAATCCGAAATTCTGAAATTGATTGAAAATATTTATACAGGAGATGATTAAACAATGATAGAAATCAAAAATGTTACTAAAAAGTTTGACAATTTTGTTGCTATCGAGGACATTAGCTTTAATGTTGAGCCGACCTCTATTTACGGTCTTATAGGCTACAACGGCGCAGGTAAAACGACCTTGCTCAAAACCGTTGCAGGCATATACAGAGCCGACGGAGGCGAGGTTTTGCTTGACGGTCAGCGTTCCTTCGATAATGACGACAACAGGAAGGATCTTTTCTATATCCCCGATGACCTCTACTTCCCGCTTAATTCAACTCCGCTTTCAATGGCAAAATTCTATGCGGACTATTACCCGAATTTCCATATGAAAACATTTGATAATCTTATTGAGGTTTTCGGTCTTGATAAGAAAAAGAGAATCAGAGGCTTTTCAAAGGGTATGCAAAGGCAGACGGAAATTATTTTAGGTCTTGCGGCAAATCCGAAATATCTTTTGCTTGACGAAACCTTTGACGGACTTGATCCGCAGAAAAAAGAGATTTCCAAAAAGCTCTTCCTTGAATATATCGCACAGAGCGAGGCTTCGATTATCATTTCCTCGCACAACCTTACAGAGCTTTCAAACCTTTGCGACCATGTCGGTCTTATCAACGGTAAAAAGCTCACAATGGACTGCTGTGTTGACGATATTTCACAGAACTACTGCAAGTTCAGACTTATCTTTGACAGAGATATTAAAGAATCGGATTTTGCAGGCTTGAAATACAAGTCGATTGATATTGATTCAAAGATAGCAACAATTATTTTCGAGGGCAATGCCAAAGAACAGGCAGAGAAGCTCAAGGCACTCAATCCGATTGCCATTGATGAGTATAAGCTCACTATGGAAGAAGTATTCTTAAATGAAATGGAGGACAAGAAATATGATATCACCAAGATATTCGAATGACAGAGTTGACGCAAATGACTTGAAGAGAAGCTTTATAAACATTCTCCCCTGTTCGGTGGTTGCGTTTTTAGCTCTTATAATGTTCCATGTTCAGCCCGTACTTTCTTATGTTTTTTCAGAGTCGTTCAAGACTGAAAAAATGCAAAAAGACGTACTCTTCTATTTTCTCGACTCAAACAATGTATTTCCAAGCTTTATACAAATCGGAATGGTTCTTTGCGGAATGCTTATGGCATTTTCTCTGTTCCAATTTCTGCTTAAAAAGAAGTCGGTAAACGTATATTTGAGCTTCGGTATGACACGTTCAAAGCTTTATATCAACAGACTTTTTGCGGCAGTTCTTTCGCTCTTTGTCGCAACATTCATTCCCACGTTTTTAACCTTTATCATTAACCTTGTAAGCTTCGGTGCAAGCTCTGCTCTTACAAGCCTGTTCTGTTATATGTTCTTAATGGAATTTGTCAGCGGTCTTGCAGGATTTGCTCTTGCTTCGGCAGTAATGACATTTTCAGGCTGCACAATTGAAGCAGTTATTACAGCAATTGGTTTATCTGCACTTCCGACATTCATTTCGGGAACGATTGACAATTTGTCAACTATCGTAAGAGGCTACGTCTACAATGCAGGTGCCGATATAGCAAGACGCACCGGCGGAAATCTTTTCAACATTTGGACTTTTGCACTCGATACCGAAAATCTTAACGGTAAAGCAACCGAGTTCACTTCTGAAAAGACCTTCGTTCTCTTGGGTCAGCTTACTAAGAAATCCACCTTCAAGGCTTTTCAATGTGTTGATATGGAAGTGCTTGCCCCGATTCTTATGTGGCTTGCAATAAGCATTATCCTTATCGGCATCGGAACAGTCTTTATGAACA
>OBCQ01000011.1_pt1 | contig 69090 bp, 56 predicted proteins | sample 1517991 | NCBI WGS metagenome assembly OBCQ01 (sample SAMN03418263, study PRJEB22391) | human gut metagenome | biome: human-gut; feature: organic feature; material: feces | host: Homo sapiens | place: Tanzania | collected 2013-01
ACGGTATAATCGGCAATTCCGATTACCTCAATCCCAACGGCAACGCAGGCAGAGCCGAAGTAGCGCAGATTATTTACAATATGTCAAACAAAGGCATGCTTTAATTTATTCAAATTAAAGATTAAATTAAATATCAAAACAGAATATATAACACAACAAACTCCCTCTTGCGAGGGAGTTCGTTTTTGCATAAAAGCGTATCAAGTTGAAAATTTATGTGACCGTAGGGACAACCCTTGCGGCTGTCCGACAAAGGCTCCCTCTGACGAGGGAGCTGTCATTTTTCTTTTGAAAAATGACTGAGGGAGAGATAACGAAAGTTTGATATTTATTGCTTTCTCTCCTTCCGTCACGCCTGCGGCGTGCCACCTTCCTCGTCAGAGGAAGGCTTTATTCTGTGAGCATTTTCATTTGATGAAAGCCGTAGGGACAGCCCTTGCGGCTGTTCGCAATCCGCAAAAGTTGGTAGCGACAGTGAGCCGTCGTTTTTTTGGAAACAAAAAAATGACTGAGGGATTTTTACAAAATCATATAAAATCAACCTTACAATCCCTCCGAGTTGCCTGCGGCAACCCACCGTCTCACCTGCCGGTTCGGTCGGTGCTTCTGCATTAAATGCAGAGGTCTCCACAGGAGACCCGCACCCTTTACACAAGGGAGGCTAAATATGCGGTTGTCCGTGAATTTGAATTTACAACCAACCGCTCTATGCTGTAAAATTAAATTTCTGCTTTCTTTTTCGGCAATGAAACGAGCATAACAGTTCCGTTTTCGGTGCTTTCCTCGGCTTTGACCGTACCGCCGTGAAGCGAGGCGATTTCCCAAACCAGTGCGAGTCCCAAACCGACTCCGCCGTGCTCTCTGCTGCGTGATTTATCGACACGGAAGAACGGCTGAAAAATACTCTCCCTGTACTGCTCGGGGATGCCGAAGCCGTTGTCCTTAACTCTGATAAGAACATCATCGTCCTTTTCGCTGACGGAAATTTGCACCCTTGAATTCGGGCGATTATATCTTATTGCGTTTTCGGTAAGATTGAAAATCATACGGTAAATGAGCGTATCGCTGCCGATTATCGTGGCGTTTCCGTCGTGCTCAAGAGTAACGCCCTTATCCTCGGCAAGCGGAGTGAGGTCTGCGAAAATCTCCTCAATCATAGGCGAAAGCTCAATTTCATCATTGCACGGTACGGTATTGAGCTCGCTCATTTCAAGCAGAATTTTTGTCATCTGCGACATACGTTCCGTCTGCTCCTGCAAAAGAGATAAAAATTCAGCTGTTTCGGGCTTCAAATCGCTGTGCTCAACGGGAAAAAGCTCAATTTGCGCCTGCATAAGAGCAAGCGGCGTGCGTAATTCGTGTGCGGCGTTGCCCGTGAACTGCCGTTGTGCCGTAAAGCCCTCGTCAAGTCTGTCAATCATACTGTTAAACGACCTGCTGAACTGCTTGAATTCGGGTAAAACGTCCTCGCTGACCTTCATATCGGATAAATTGCTCGGCTGTACGTTTTCGACCTGTGATGCAAAGCTTTTTAACGGCTTGAGTGCGTGTCCGCTGACGAAATATGCAAGTATTCCGCCGAACAGCGTAACGGCAACCGTGATATACCAATTCGTTGTGCTGAAGGACTCCTGTGCTCCGTTGACGATTATTGTCAGGTCGGGGTCGGCCTTTTTGCTTTCGGGGTCAAAGGAGTCGGGCTCGCCCTTTTCAATATCGGAATAGGACGATAAGCCGTTGACAATCGACTCCATATAATGCTTACCCGAGAAGCTTATCAGACAATTCATAAGCACGCAGGTTATGCACACAAGGGCGGCTGTCATCAGGGTAATTCTCCATTGCAAAGAAAGCTTTTTCATTTATTTCCCCTCCATAACATATCCCTCGCCGATGCGGTTGCTTATCGGGTCATAGCCGAGAGCCGTGCGCAGCTTTTTTCGAAGTGCCGAAATATGTACTCTTATTGAATTGCTGAAATTGTCAACACTGCTGTCCCAAACGTGTTCAATCAGCTCCTCCTGACTTATAGGACGACCCTGATTGAGCATAAGATATTCAAGTATGCCCGTTTCCTTACGGGTTAAGGACAGAGCCTCGCCGTTTACGGACGCTTTTCGTGCCTTTGTGTCAAATGAAAGCTCACGGCAGGTTAAAACAACGTCGTTTTGGGTGAAACGTCTGAGCGTGAGATTGCGTATCCTTGCGGCAAGCTCGTCCAAATGAAACGGCTTTGCAAGATAATCGTTTGCGCCTGCGTCCAAGCCTGCAACCTTGTCGGCAACCTCGCAGCGAGCCGATAAAATCAGCACCTTTGTATCAAAATCGGTTTCACGAAGCGTTTTGAGAACACTCATACCGTCCTCGCCGGGTAGATTGAGGTCCAATACAACAAGGTCGAATTTTTCAACTGCGAGCAGCTCCGTTGCGGCTTTACCGTCATAGCAAAAATCCACGCTGTAGGCAAGACGCTTCAGGCTGCGAACAATCGTGTCGCAAAGAGCCCTTTCGTCCTCGACAACCAAAATATGCATATAAACACTCCTAACGCTGATTTTTTTAACATATATTATATATTATTTATATTGTAGCATACCGAGAAAAAACAAAAAAGTATATTTTGAAAATTTACTGTGAATTCGGTTTGATATATAAAAGGGACGGTGTACGCTGTCAGAATACACATTACAGTTACATTTTTAGCAATTTCAGATGAATTTACAGTCGTCCGAAATTGCGAAAAAACACGAAAAAAGTGGTTATTGTACATTTCGCCGAAAAATCGTCTAAAACTTCACAATCTTTTTCTCGAAAATAGCCTAAAAACATTCACTGAATGTCAAATCAATATATATGGTTTGGTAAAATATATATAATTTTAAGGTGGATAACTATCTTAATCTATTGTTTAGTTAATAAAACGTACACAATCCGTGAATAAATACAGAAAAAGGGAACGGAGGAACTGAAATTGTCTGATTTAAGGTTTATTCAGTCGTCATTTACGGGCGACGGAGTGTTTCGGGATAAGAAGGCTGATTTCGAAACGACCTATATTCTTAAAAAGCAGATGAAAAGCCTTTACCCTGCCGGCGGCTATACCGTTGTCGGTCAGGTCGGAAAGGGAGACGAGGAAATCGGCGTGCTTGTTTCTAACGAGCAGGAGGAAAAGGTATACAAGCCGAGCAAGCCTGCGTTTTCCTGCGTTAAGGGCTATATCGAGGTCGGCGACGGCAAATACATAGCCGTTGTCAAGAGCGCACTTCTTATGTGGCTTTTGTATTTGTTGATTGCGGCGGCTGTGATTGTCGGCTTGGCACTTCTCATTAAGAATTTCGTACCGTCGAAGGACGATGAGCAGACAACTACAAATCCGATCGGCGTAATCGACCCGAACGCAGTTTTGGGCAACGGCGAAATATCGGTACCCGTCAAGACGGACACAAAGGGTGCGCAGATTAAAATAAACGGCATCCCCGAAATGAAGCTCAAGGCAGGCACAAAGGAGCAGACCTTTGTTTTCTCAAACCCCGAGGAAAATCCCTGCTACTTCGTTATTGAAATTGAGCTTGCGGACACGGGCGAGATTATATACACCTCGAACCTGCTGCCACCGGGATATTCAATTTCGGCTTTCACAATGAATAAGGCTCTTGAAGCAGGAACCTATAACGCAATAGTCCATGTTAAGACCTTCAGTTTCGACAGCGAGCAGAGGAAGCTTAACAATATGGATATTAAAACGACGATAATCGCTTCTTAATAATTACTATACTATTATATATTGATTTTTGGAAAGGAGTTGCAGTTAATGCAAAGGGATAAGAAAATTAAGCTCGGAAAAAGCATAACTGCTTTGCTGTTGAGTATCGTGCTGTTGGTAACCTCAGTACCGTTTACTTTGGCGGCAGGTCCGGGTACATACGACCCGATACCGACCTTTAACGACGATGATGCACGTGAGGTGTCGGCGTCAATCAATGCCGATGGGGGAATTTCGGTCAGCTTCCCGGAGGCTACTGTCAGTGTGCTTAAAAAGGCAAAAACCATTTCAGGCTATATGTTGGAGCTTGTTGACCTCGGTACATACACAAGCCTGCATACGGATACGGTTATATTGCGTAAAATAGTTAAGCCGACAGGAACGGCACCGTATTCGGCTGAAATCACAAAGGCAGAAATCAAACAGAAATTGAGCACGGGACTTTTAGAGGATCACCGCTACAATGTGTCTGTTGTGGCATTTGACAGCGAGGGTTGGTTCTCTGAGCCTGTAAACTCTTATGTTTCCGACGTTCCGACTTTCATATATGATGAGAGCGATTATGCACCCGTTACACCGAACGCATACGCTGCTCGTGAAATTCTTACATTTGAAAGCAAGTCGGACGACGACAACCACGGTACATATTCCTCCTACGGAACAACAGAGAGAACGCAGGACGATAATAATACCCGTGGTAAATCCGCTTCGTTCGACTTTATGCAGGAGGGTAATCATCTTACCTACGGCGGCAGCACAAATGACGTCGGCGCAAAGAAATATACCTATGACGCAAGCGGCAACCTGACTGATTACAGCAGAACAAAAGGCTATGCAATGCGTATTGAGTCTGCTCCCACGGAGACTGTTCCGCAGGTATTCGACGTTGCTTGGAGCCGTCAGACATGGGATCCGGCAGGTGCTTCCGAGGTTTGGTTCTATGTTGACTTCTCACAGGTCAGCGTAACGGGACTTTCCTTCCGTTTGCGTTCAAACGATAAGTGGTTCGCACAGGACTACGATAACAGCTATACAGATGCTAAAAACGCCTTCAACAGATACGGCGATATAATTTACTCGACTGTCGGTGCGGCTATCGGTGCTTCAAAGCCGGGATACACGGGCGAAGCTCCCTATTTGTATCTCCAGCAGGCAGACGGCGGTTGGAAAAAGGTATTGCTCAGTGCAGACGGTACGGTTGACCTTGACCATTTCTGCGGATATGTAAGCGTACCGCTTAAATTTATGTGCTCCGAGACGGATTCTATCGTTACCGCTTCCAACACAGAGTTCGGAACAACCACCCCGAGAATAGACGGTAATCCGATTTATCACGGTAACCTTATCAACAATAAGACTGCCGAAAGAGCAAATAAATATTATAACGATGTAATTAAGCTTGCAAATCCGGTAGTGGTTGACCCTGCGGGAACATCTATTTCGGATGCGCTTCTTGTAAGACACTATGCCTTTACGGTTGACAGACCCGGTACATACAGCCGTTACTATGTCGACGGCGGTATGATGCTCGCACCTTGCATGGCCTCCTCGGACGGAAGCAAGACGACAGCAGAACTTCCCAAAAAAGCGTACATTGATGCCGACGGAAACGTTGTAAACCGTGAAAACGGCTATAAGGCTATCGAGGATATTATGTCCGCAGGCTTTAAGTTCACGGGCTGTACGGCAGATTCGGCTAATCCGAGCCTTGAAACAAGCCAGAACAGCATAGGCAAAAAGATTTTCCTCGATAACGTATTGTTCTACCGTACAGACGGTCAGCAGTACAGCGAAAACACACTTAACGGAGCAGTAAATATCGGCTCCCCTGCTAAGAATTATTACGATCAGGAAACTGAAATTCCGCGCGCTATATTCAATGCTTGCCAAAAGTATATTGACGACCCCGACTGGAGCGACTACCGTGCGGTAAAATACATTGACTCCCTTATCGCAGGCTACAAGAAATCAATCAAGGACTACAATAAGACGGCAACCGAAAAGATTGACGCTTCTTTCCTTGAGGACGCTAACCTTGACGCTAAGGCAACGGCTCTCGGTATGGCATCCGTTTGGGAGAAATATAAAACGGCAAAGGCTGAATGCGAAGCGGCAGGAACGCTCGGCTCTGAAAACTCGGGTGCTAACGATATTATTTGGAAGCTCGCAAGAGACCTTGACAAAATACCGAATATTACCGATTCGATAGCCGTAACGGACGAGGTAAAGGCGGAGATTACAAGAATTTACAAAGTATATTCAAAGCTCAACCTCGGTCAGCTTGATTTGCTCGGCGATGTAGCGGAGCAGAAGCTTCTTGACTACTTCAACTACTTCCAGAACGTTCTTCAGGCAAACAGCGTAGTTGTAGGACAGAAGCTTACCGATAACCCGTTTGTACCGTTCAACACATTTGAAAATCTTACGCCGGGCACAAATGCTTGGAGATTTGAAAATGCAAGCAACGCAGGTACCTTGAATGAGGACTATAACTACAAAAAGGGCTTCATAACCTGGACGGGTTCGTTTAAGTCAATCAGCGGACACAGCAGCCACGGTCAGGAGTCCACCTATTGGGGCGACAATGAGACAGACCAGCTCAAGAATCCTATTTCAATGAGTGAAATCAAGCAGTACGGCGGCGAGGCTTATATCTCCTCAAATAACGGTGCACAGGGAACTAAGGGTGCAACTCTTACAATTAAGAATAACCTTTATGACGCAAACAGCGGTTATTTCAACAATATGAGCTTCACGAAGGACTGTCAGGACTTCTCGAAATATGCTGACTTGGTTAAGAACAACATGGGAACCTCCGATGTTAAGCTCGGAGACCTTTCAAAGAAGTTTACCGACACCCCGGGAGCTATTCCGCTTTCACTTGTTTTCTATGCGGACTTCTCACAGCTTAAAAATTACAGCTTTACCGTTACAATAGGTGCAGGCTATGACGGCTCACCGAACAACTTCGGCGTAGACCTCGGCAGCAGCTACAGTGACAGCTATCTCTATCTTTTAAGCCCGACGACGGGTGAATGGGTCAAGGCGACGAACGAGACTTCGCCGAGAATGTATAACTTTACTTCGGACTACAGCGCAGATACCGACGGCGACGGAGTAAAGGACTTATCACTTCACAACTATAAGGGCTATATAATGATTCCGCTTTTCCACTTTAAGCGTGGTCTCGGCGGCTTGATTACTTCAAACGCAAAGCTTGATGAATCGGCAGAGGCACTCAACTCCATTTTCCGTGTTAATATCGGCGTTGCTCCCGTATCGGCGGAGGATGCAAGGGATATGGAGGGCAAATCCTTTACGATTGATAACGTCGGCTTCTCTTATGACAAGAATTTCTATTCGGATAAGGCTGCGGCAAGAGGCATCGACGATAAGAACTTCGATGAGCTGCTTCAGGTTAAGGCTTTGCCGTCAGAGGTATTCGAAACAAACGTTTCAAATATCGACGTTTACGGCACAGGCTTTGCAACAGAGGTTGTAAATGCAAGAGCACTCTATAACTCACTCAGTGATTATCAGAAAACTCTTGAGTCTGTTAAGAAAGCAGACACTCTTTTGAAACAATATGAGGCATGGGTTGCAGACACAACTCTTAAACCCAAGCCCATACTTGATAAGGACTCTACGGGAATAGACGAAACGCTTTCAGCGATTAACGCTTTGCCGTCAGAGGTAAAGGGTACGGCAAAGAGCGATACGGTTACAGGACCTGATGTTCAGTACCCCGGAGGACAGAACGGCTTGCCATATCCGGGCTTCGTAACGGCTGCTGACGGAAGCGTTGCAGTCAACTATGCGGCTTACGGTATAACGCAGGCACAGGTTGATGAGATAATCTCGATTTACGAGGAGTCGTACAAACGCTTCAGTAATGATAAAAAGGCTTTGCTTGACGTAAAGACCTCGGCGACGGATACTTTGACGCCTGCCGAAAAGCTTCAAAATGCGTACCTTGCGGCTAAACGCTGTAAGCTCCTTGAGGAGTATCTCACAGAGATTAAGGCGTTCCAGACAGAGGTTCAGGGAATGTACACAAGATACGACGTCAACGGAACGGTAATCAATTTGCTGACACTTGACGGCGACGGTGTTACAAAGCTTGAAAACGCAAAGAACAGCTATCAGACACTTCCGTATTATGCAAAGCTTCTTATGCAGGATGCAACTGCAATGCCCGCTGTTTATACACAGTTCGCAAACGCTTCAAAGGCGGTTTCGAAGGTTTTGAGAAACGGTAAGACATATACGGACGTTATCGGTGCGACAGGAGCGATTGACGGCGGTGTTGTTAAGCTTTCAAAGGAATACACGGCGTTGTTCAATCAGACAAAGGGCACGCTTGACGCTCAAACGCTCTTCACAGCCTCCGACCTTGAAAAAATCAAAGACACCGTTGACGAGTATAACAGCTTTATAAGCGCTTACGCTAAAATCAAGCAGCTCTATGACGGCGAGACGGTAGGCTCTACCGCAAATCCCGAAGCTGCTTACGGTATCGAGGATATTTTGAGATTGTTCCCGAGATATAACGCCGATACAACAGATAAAACGGTATATCTTTCAAAGAATAAGCTGAGTGAGACGGATACATATTCAGTAACCTACTCAGAACAGCTTCCCTCGGCAACAACTGTTAATACGCAAATCAAATTAACTTCTACAAATGGACAGTTGCTGAACGCTCTCGGCGAGAATGCAGCATATAACGTTAAAGTTACCGTAAACGGCAGCACAAAGACATACAGTGCGGCTGATTTGACGGCAGGAGTTAAATTGAGCGATGTTGCCAATAATACTCTTACACCGGGTGCTCCCTTAACTGTAAATGTTGAGGTTTCCGTACCTGCAGAGCTTGCGGTCGCAAACGCAATTTCCGATAAGCTTGTATTCACCTACACGGATGATGCGGGAACGGTGCTCAAGGACAGCACGGGCAAGGAGCTTAAAAAGACGCTTGAGGTTATCTACACTCCCAACGACGCATATACGGTTACAATTCCTGCGGAATTTAACGTAGCGTGGGACGATTCAACAGACCAAAGCGTAGATTGTAAGGTTTCGACCTCACTTAAAGCAGGTGCAAAATTGAATGTTGCAGTAACGTGTGACGGCACGCCGACTTCGGCAGGAGCTTACACAGGCGCAGGTCAGCTGACCTCTTCAAATCCGTCGTTCAACCTTACTTACAACTACAAGGGCTTTGACCCGAGCGACTTTACAGGTATCAACACCGACGTAGGACTTAACACCACACCGTATCTTACAGTAAGCGGTTGGGATGCTGTTCCGGTCGGCGAATATAAAACAACATTAACTTATACGGTCACTTACACTGACGCAACACCGTAATAAAGAAGGGAGTAAACAAAGATGAAGAAATTTTTATCGGTTGTTTTCGCATTGATTTTGGTTAGCGTGTGCGTTTTGCCTGCCTTTGCTGAATCAATGATTATTTCAACCGGCAGCGGCGTAACTGATGAATATCAGCTTACATTCCCGGCAGACACAAACATTCCGTGGGAGTCGTCATCGTACGCTCTCGGCTCGGTTACGGCAACGGTTATGCGCTTGTCGCCCGGCAAGACGGTTAAGGTTTCGGTAGCTTCGGCTAACGATTACAGCCTTGTAAGCACGACTTCTGCTTCGAGCAAAATCGCTTATACGCTCACAGGCGCAGATGCAATCGCATTCTTCGCAGGCGATTACGACAAGAGCTTTCCGCTTTCAGTTTCAATAGCGGACGCACAGTGGCAACAGGCTGCATCAGGCGAGCATACAGATGTTCTTACTTTTACAGCTGAATATACAAATGCTTAATTTGAAAGGAGAAATAGACATGAAAAAAGTATTGTCAGTAGTTCTCGCAGTAATGATGCTCGCTCTTATCGCAGTTCCGAGCTTTGCTGCAACTGTAACAACCGCAGGTGCAACAGATGTCATCGTTAAGACCTCAACAACTAAAGAGGACGGCACAAGCGGAGAAAACTATTCAATTGAAATTCCTGCAGATACAGTAATTCCGTGGGGCACAGAGGCAACAGATGTCAGCTACACAGTTGAAGCACACCTTGCAAGAAACAAGGGCGTTAAGGTCGCTGTAGCAGGCACAGGCGCAATGAAAACAACAGACGGCGCATATTCACTTGCATATACTCTTGAAGGTGCTGACGCTTTCCTTGCAACCTCGCCCGTTGTTTATGACGAAGCAACAGATTCAGGCGTTAAGCAGGACCTCAAGGTTAAAATCGACAGCGTAAACTGGAAAAAGGCAGTAGTTGAGGAGTATTCGGATACACTCACATACACCGTTTCGGTTGAGGCTATATAACAGGCGAAGGGAGATAAACCGAAATGAAAAAGATAGTTTCTATCATTATTGCAGCTCTTATGCTTGCAAGCATTTGCGTTCCCTCATTCGCAACCGACATCACAACTAACGGTGGCACAGGCGATGCAATCGTTAAGACAAAGACTGTTGACGAAGCAGGCGAAAATGCTGAAAAGTTCATCGTTACAATCCCCGCAACAACTGAAATTCCGTGGGGCAAGGCTTCTCAGAATTTGACTTACAGCGTTGAGTCACATCTTGGCTACGGCAAGAAGCTCACAGTTAACGTTTCAGGACACGACGTTATGACCTACACAGTAGGCGCTGATTCAATGACACTCGATTACACATTGGGCGGCACAACAGCTTTCACAGCAGCAGGCCCCGTTGTTTATCCGGCAGTTGAGCAGACAATCAACGTTAATGTAGCCGACAGAGCTTGGAAATCAGCAGTTGTAGGCGAATATCAGGACACACTTACATTCACAGTTGCAATAGCTTAAATTTGATGAGAGGTGCTTAAAATGAAAAAAATTCTTTCAATTGCAGTAGCAGTTCTTATGATAGCTGCTATTTGTGTACCTTGCTTTGCGGCAACAATCGACAAGACAACACCCGACGGCAAGGGCACAGCACAGGTTAAAACAGATATTTCAGCTGTTACGGACACCGGTACTTTCGTAGTAACAATCCCTGCAGAGATGCCTATTCCGTGGAACACAGCAAACACAGACAGCGCAACAGATTTCACATATTCTGTTGAAAGCCAGCTTAAAACAGGTAAGGTTATTCAGGTTGACGTAGCACAGAACAGTGCTAATATGACATCGGCAAGCGGCGCAACACTCGCTTACACAATCACAGGTGACATTACAGCTGTTAAGACAACAGCTCCCGTTGTTGCGGCAGGCACATTCGTTAAGACTGTAACCGTTAATGTTGCAGGCACAGCATGGGCTAACGCAGCTATCGACGAGTACAGCGATACACTTACCTTCACAGCACAGGTTGTTGCAGCTTAATTTATAAGGAGAGTTTACAATGAAAAAAGTAATTTCTATAATTCTTGCAGTTATGATGCTCGCAAGCATTTGCGTTCCTTGCTTTGCAACCGACATCACTAAGGACACACCTGCTCCGCAGGAAGCAAGACCCGACGTTAAGACAAAGCTTACAAAGACTGACGGTTCTGACGCATACACATACACAGTAACTATCCCTGCTTCCGTTGAGGTTGCTTGGGGCGACACAACAGCACAGGACGCTAAATACACAGTAACATCACAGCTCAAGCTCGGTGACACACTTAAAGTTAAGGCTGAAGCTAACGATGGCGGTAAGATGACAAACGCAGGCACTGCTTCTACTCTTACATTCACAGTTGCTAACGGCGAAGAGGCTGTTTATAACGAAGTAAACAACGCTGTTGATTCAGCTACCACCGTTACAATCGCAGACTTCTCCGGAGTACCGATTGCAGAGTATACCGGCACAATGACTTATACAGTAACATACACAGCAGCTTAATTGCAATTTGGTATTATAAGGAGGTGGTTTCATGAAAAAGGCTTGCAGCGTGATAATGTGTCTTATTTTAGTTTTGACCATGCAGTTCGCAGTATTTGCCGAAAACGTGAACCTTAGCACAATAGTACCTGATTCGCATGAAATTACCGTAACCTTTAACGAGGGAGGCTATGTCCTCCACTCGGGACAGAGAATGACCAGCGGAGACAAGATAATCGTCCCCCGTTTTGACGGAGTAACGCTTGATATTATTGCTAAACCCGACGCACACCTTGAATCTGTTTTTGTAAACGGCGAGGATGTAACCGCACAGGTTGTGAACGGACAGCTCAAGCTTGAAGACGTTGTAACGGACGTTGACATTAACTTTGTTTTCGTTGAATGTAATGACCCGTCTGTTACCGATGACCCATGCGTAAGAATGAGTCTTAAAGGTAAGGTCTATAAAGGTGAGGATGTAATGCCCTCGGCAAAGCTCGAATTTGACTTCGGCGAATTTGAAGCGACAGCCGACAAAAAGGGCGCATACAAGCTTGATGAAATAAAGGACGGCAGACATACCGTTTCAATTTACGACAAGGACGAGAACCTTGCAGGCAAACAAGCTTTTGTTATCAGCGTAAGCGATACGGCTACCGAAGTTTCGGTTGTTACGCTTGACGACGGAACAAGAATTGTTACCGTGCCGAAGGACACTTCGGAGCTTTGGCTCAATTTTGTTGTAAATGCAGACGGAAGCGTTGATATTATCCCGTCGGGACCCGATGGCGAGGAGCCTACTCCCACGCCCACGCCCGATCCCACACCGACACCCAACCCCGATAAGGATAAGGGCGATATTATCAAGGACCATCCGATTATCTCAAAAACAGGTGCTCTTATAAAGGAAAACCTTGTGGCAACCTTTGTTCTTGCACTTGACGGCTTGTTCATTTTGTTCTTTATCCTTTGGCGTAAAAAGCGCAAGGACGAAGAAGATGAAGGTGCAAAAGTTAACTAAAACTAAAGCATATTAAAACCCCTGACCTCGTGTCAGGGGTTTACTTATTAGTCGGCAAAATGATTACAACTGCGATTTTAGCTTCTTTTTAAGCTCCGACAGCCTTGTACGCACGGTTGATGGGGCAACGCCCTGTATCTTTGCGATTTCTCTGCTTGACCAACCGTACACTTTCAGCGTTACAGCCTCCCTGTCCGCTTCGTTGAGGGTTGAAAGCAGGTCCTGCATTTCAATTGAGGTTATGTCATCAAAGGTTTCTGTTGTCTCCTTGATATTCATTTCCTCAAGTGATTTTTGAAGCTGTAATTTTCGCAATCTGTCGTTGAGTACGTTTTTGGCAATTTTGAAAACCAACGATTTTTCGTTTTTGATAAATTCGAGAGAGGGGAGGTACGCCCAAAGCTTCATAAAGACGGTTTGAGCCAAATCCTCTGCCTCATTTTCATCAAAACGTTTTGCAAAGTATGCGACAACGCTTTTATAGTATTGTTCGTATATTCTCTTAAAGCATTCAATATTATTCATCGTTTACCTGAATATCCACGCCTACTTGCGAGTTTGCGTTTACATAGCCGTATATGCATTTCGGGCATTCAATACTTACGCCTGCATAGAATTTAATCTTTTTTGCCAAAAGCTCCGTCTCGGTAATGTCGCTTTTGAGCTTTATCTCAACGCCTGCGACCAATGCGGTTTTTTCGGGAAGATTTTTAATTGTGTCCCTATCTATTACAGCCTCAACGGGGTAAGTTTTCAAAACTGCGTCGTCGGCAATTTCAATCGGTTGTCCGTTTAATGAGATAAGCTTACAGCGAGCACGCTTTCTTTTTATGAGCATCCCGTTTACATACAACTCGGGCACTTTTTCTCTTGTTTCAAGAATGCAAGAGCCGTTTACAATAAAGATCTCGCCGCCGTTTGTTTCTTCGTCGGTAAGGATTGCGGTACCGTTTATTATACGGTATTTCTGTCCTTTGTCGAGCTCGATTATCCGTGCTACATTTTCCGTGCCGATGTCTGTATAAGCCGCAGTCCATTCCGCACTTCGCTCCTTAGGGATAATAAGAACAGCAACATTTTTTATGCGGCGTATTTTTTTAAGACTGTCGGCGGTGTGTCCGCACAAGTCGAGAATCGGTATATTTTTATAGGTCTTTTTGAACATAGTATTTTCTCCTTTTGCTTTTTGAAATGCATTTCACCTGATAAGACGTGCGAAAAGCGAAAAGTGTCGGAATTTTTATAAATAATTTTCGGTTGCACGATAATTTTCTGTGTGTTAAACTAATTATATAACAAATTTAGGAGTTTTGATATGGAAAAAGGTAAAATTCTCAATTCAAATCAGCTCAAATTGATAGCGATACTTGCAATGACGGTTGACCATATAGCTTGGGCGGCTTTTTCGGGCTATCCGACGGAAGTTTTACCGCTTGTAATGCATATAATCGGCAGACTTACCTGCCCGATAATGTGCTATTTTGTCGCAGAGGGCTATCACTACACCAAAAACATAAATAAATACACAGCAAGGCTTTTTGCGTTTTCGATTATCTCGCATTTTGCTTATATTTTCGCATCGGAGGGCTTTGTTGACGCAAAATCGTTTATCCCGTTTTATTACGGAAATTTCTTAAATCAAACAAGCGTTATGTGGTCGCTTGCGTGGGGACTTGTAATGCTTCGTGTGGCAGATTCAAAGAAAATAAAAATGCCCGTAAAGGTGCTTGCGATTATTTTAATCTGCGTTGTAACCCTGCCGAGCGATTGGAGTTGCATTGCCGCACTTTGCATTATGGCGATTGGCACGAACAGAGGAAATTTCAAAAAGCAAATGATCTGGATGATGTTCTATGTATGCCTTTATGTTGTGGTGTATTTCTTCGCAATAGATGCGGTGTACGGCATTTTACAGCTCGGTGTTGTGCTTTCGATTCCCGTGCTTTCAATGTACAACGGCAAAAGGGGAAGCAACCCTAAAATCAACAAGCTTATGAAATGGTTTTTCTATATCTATTATCCGTTGCATTTGGGAATAATAGGACTTTTGAAGTATTATTTTTAACAGAATGTAAACTTTACGTATTGACATTGTTAAAATGTTGACATTTACACTTTTTCGGTTTTATAATAAAAGTGTTGAGAGGATTTCTCACGATATATAAAAACATATAAATAAGTGTAAAGGAGTCAGAATTATGGCTAACAGATTTGTGCTTAATGAAACAAGCTATCACGGCAAGGGCGCAATCAACGAGATTGCAACCGAGGTTAAGGGCAGAGGCTTCAAAAAATGCTTCGTTTGCTCAGACCCCGACCTTTTGAAGTTCGGCGTTACCAAAAAGGTTACCGATGTTTTGGAAAATGCGTCGATTGACTACGAAATTTACTCACAGATTAAGCCCAACCCCACGGTTGAGAATGTTCAGACAGGTGTTGCGGCATTCAAGGCTTCGGGTGCTGACTGCATTATCGCAATCGGCGGCGGCTCGTCAATGGACACAGCAAAGGCTATCGGTATTATCATTGAAAACCCCGAATTTGAAGACGTTGTATCGCTTGAAGGCGTTGCTCCGACAAAGAACAAATGCGTGCCGATTATCGCAGTTCCGACAACAGCAGGTACAGCGGCAGAGGTTACAATCAACTATGTAATCACAGACGTTGCAAAGAACAGAAAAATGGTTTGCGTTGACCCGAAGGATATTCCCGTTGTCGCAGTTGTTGACCCCGATATGATGTCCTCAATGCCTAAGGGACTTACCGCAGCAACAGGTATGGACGCTTTGACCCACGCTATTGAGGGATATATCACAAAGGCTGCTTGGGAGCTTTCCGATATGTTCCACCTCAAGGCTATTGAAATCATTTCAAGATCGCTTCGTGGCGCAGTTGAAAACACCGCAGAGGGCAGAGAGGGTATGGCTCTCGGTCAGTACGTTGCAGGTATGGGCTTCTCAAATGTCGGCTTGGGAATTGTTCACTCAATGGCTCATCCGCTCGGCGCAGTTTATGACACACCTCACGGCGTTGCAAACGCTATAATTCTCCCGACCGTTATGGAGTACAATGCTCCCGCAACGGGCGAAAAGTACAGAGATATTGCAAAGGCAATGGGCGTTGAGGGCGTTGACGCAATGTCGCTTGACGAGGCTCGCAAGGCTGCCGTTGACGCAGTTAAACAGCTTTCAAAGGATGTAGGAATTCCTGCAGACCTCAAGGATATTGTTAAGCCCGAGGATGTTGACTTCCTTGCTCAGTCGGCTTATGATGACGCTTGCCGTCCGGGTAACCCGAGAGATACAAGCGTTGAAGAAATCAAACAGCTTTACCTTTCACTTATGTAATTTCTTAATATAAAACAAAGCACCGAACACGAAGCGTTTGCCTCTGTGTTCGGTGCTTTTTGTATATCGTTACCCCAAATTATGTTTGTCGGTAATTGATACTGTCGGCTTTGAATAACCGCCGATATTGAAAACAATAATTTCGTTTTCGTCCTTTAAGAGCGTGCCCGGTATGTAGAGCGATTTTTGAGGTCCAACCTTCCAAAATCTACCGAGATTGAAGCCGTTTATGTAAACACAGCCTCTGTTGAAGCCGTCAAGATGAACAAAGCAATCTGCTTTTGAGACGGTCTTGAAGCTGCCCTTTAAGAATACAGGCTCATCCTTTTTAACGCTTGATGAATATTTGAGCTTGTCGAGATTGTCAAGCGGAAGAGTCCATACGTCATAGCCCATAAGGCGTTGAATACCGAGGTAAATATCGGAAATACCCTTGCGGTCAAGCATATTTTCGCCGTAGTTTACTCTGCCCATTGTATCGACAAGAACGCCGATTTTCCTCTCGCCCGAAAGTGCAGGCATAAGGAACGGAGAGCTTTCGCCCTTCTTTTTCTTGAAGATGACGTCCTTTAATGTGGTCTTGCCCTCAACGGTGTAAAGAGTGCGGTCAATGCTCGTCTTTTTCTCCCCGTCAAAATAAACCTCTGCGAAGTCGTGGACATTCTTAACGTACATAGGCGAAGCGCTGTACTTGCCCTTTAAGGTTGTTTCATAGTAGATAAGACCGAAGTTCTGACCGAAATATTCCATTCCCTCGGGAACGGGAACATGGTGCTTTTCGCCGATGTTGTCGAGGTTTTCAAACAACGAAGCGGTTTCGGTAAGCTCTACCTTGCCGATTGACTGAAGCTTCGGACTTTCTGGAAGCTCGGGCGGTTCAATTCCCTGTTTTTCGCACAAAAGCTTTCTTACAGCGTGATAAGCAGGTGTGTAGTCGCCCCATTCGGTAAGCATTGCGCAGTAGTCATAGCTTGTAACCGTCGGCTCGTAGCCGTGACCCTGATTTTGGTTAGCTCCTGCGGTAAAGCCGAAGTTTGTGCCGCCGTGGAACATATACATATTAAAGCTTGCGCCGTTATCTATAAAGCCTTTAATTTCATTTACGATTTCAAGTGAATTTCTTGTGTGGTGTTTGTCTCTCCAATGGTCAAACCAACCGCACCAGAATTCGCCGCACATATTAGGGCCGTCGTTTTCAAAGCCTTTGAGAACATTGAAGGCTGTCCTTGAGCGTGAGCCGAAGTTCAAAACCTTGTAAATATCGGGCAAAGAGCCGCCTGAAATCATATTGTTTGTGTTTCCGTCGGAAGTAAAGAGCAAGCAGTCAATTCCGCAGTCCCTTGTGAGCTTTTCAACGTAGCGGAGATATTCCTTATCGTTGCCGTATGAGCCGTATTCGTTCTCAACCTGCATTGCGATTATGTTGCCGCCGTTTGACTGAAGATGCGGAACAAGTCTCGGCAAGAGCTCCTTGTAGAAACGCTCAACGCATTTGAGATAATCGGGATACATACAGCGGATTTGCATATTTTTATCCTTGAGAAGCCAAGCAGGCAAGCCGCCGAAGTCCCATTCCGCACAGATATACGGACCCGGACGGACAATGGCATAAAGACCTGCCTTTTGCGCAATTTCAAGATATTTTTCAATGTCGAGAATACCCGAAAAGTCAAATTCGCCGGGCTTTTTCTCGTGCAAATTCCAACAAACATAGGTTTCAACCGTGTTGAAGCCTGCCGCCTTGAGCTTTGTCAGGCGATCCTCCCAATACTCGGGAACGGTACGGAAATAGTGCATAGCGCCCGAATATATGTCAAAGGGCTTTGAGTCCATATAGAATTTCTTGTTCTTTATTTCAAGCATATTTTAATCCTCATTTATAGCTTTTTGAGTAACTTCCTGCATCTGCTCATATTTCTTTTCAATATCGGCAACAAGCTTAAATTGGTCTCTGCAACGGACAAGGTTGTGCTCGGGATATTCCGTTTTGAAATAAACGTCGCCGTCGAGATAGTCTGTCAAAAATCTCATACCGCATTCAAGAGTCATAAGCTTTGCCGAGAACGGAAGATAGAACATTTCCTTTTCGGTAAGGCTCTTTTTAGCGGTGGAGAGATAGCCTCTTGTGTAAGCCTCGTAAAGCTCAAGACTCAACGAAACCTTTGAAAGGTCCTTTTCGTCCTCACTTGCGGTGTTTGCGCCGAAGCGGATACTGTCGCCGAAGTCATAGAGCGAAAGGCCGGGCATTACGGTGTCAAGGTCGATTATGCAAATGCCCTCGTTGGTTTCGCTGTCGAACAAAATATTGTTGAGCTTTGTGTCATTGTGAGTAACACGAAGCGGAAGCTCATTTTTTTCAAGCTCTGCAAGAAGCACCTTTGTATCTGTCTCCCTGTCGAGAACGAATTGAATTTCGTCCTTAACGCTTGAAGCTCTGCCCGAAGCGTCTCTTTCAACTGCCTTCAGGAAATCGTTAAATCTTGAATATGTGTTGTGGAAATTCGGAATAGTCTCAAAAAGCTTGTCAATCGGATAGTCCGAGAGGAGTTTTTGGAAATTGCCGAAGGACTTGCCTGCGTTGTAGAAAACCTCGGCAGAGTCGATGATATTGCAGGTGTATGCGTTGTCAATGTAGTCATAGCATCTCCAGCAATCGCCGTTCGGGTCAACAGCATAGTATTTTCCGTCCTTCGCAGGCAGAAAATTAAGCGTGCGGCGTTCACAGTCGCCGAGCTTATTCTTTATGTGTGAGGTAACGCCGACGATATTAGACATAAGCTTGTCGGTGTCCTTAAATACATAAGTGTTGATTTTCTGAAGTGTGTACCTCTTGGGACAGCCGTCGCCGTCCTCAAAGCTGATAACATAAGTAGAGTTTATATGACCGTCGTTTTTGACCTTGTAGCCGACATAGCTGCCGTCAATGTTAAACGAATCGGCAATAAACTCTATATCAAAAGGAGCTTCCATATATTTACCTTCCCCAATAAATAGTATTGTTACAATTATATTACCTTTTCTATAATAAGTCAACAAAGTTTGTGCATTGTGTCAAGAGTATTACCCGTAAATAAATTTTATTAACAAAATAGCTCTTTACACAACGGAATATTTACTGTAAAATATATGTGTAAATTTATGTAATCCGCACGGCTAAAATCCGTGGCGGAGGTACGGAGGAATTTGAATGAAACCGGTTTATAAGAGAATACTGTTGAAGTTAAGCGGAGAGGTACTTGCAGGCGAGCAGGGACACGGCTTTGACTTTGACGTTATAAGCTCCGTTTGCGATTGGGTCAAGAAGTGTGCCGATACAGGCGTGCAGATAGGACTTGTTGTCGGCGGCGGAAATTTCTGGAGAGGTCGTTCAAGCGGAAGCATGGACAGAACAAGAGCAGACCATATCGGTATGCTTGCAACTGTAATGAACTCGCTTGCACTTGCGGACACACTTGAACAAAAGGGCGTGCCGACAAGGGTTATGACTGCTATCGATATGCGTCGTATCGCAGAGCCGTTTGTAAGGGATGAGGCTGTCAGACACCTTGAGGACGGTAAGGTTGTAATCTTCGGCTGCGGAACAGGCAGTCCGTTCTTCTCAACCGATACGACAGCGGCTTTGAGAGCAGCTGAAATCGGCGCTGATGTAATTCTTAAGGCGACAAACGTTGACGGCGTTTACGACAAGGACCCCAACAAGTATTCGGACGCTGTGAAGTACGATACGCTTTCACATTCCGAGGTTTTGAACAAGGGACTTGCGGTTATGGACAGCACGGCGGCTTCACTTTGCAGGGATAATAACATTCCGATTTTGGTTTTCAATCTTGAAGACCCCGAGAATATTCTCAGAGCAGTAAGCGGCGAGAGCGTCGGAACTTTAGTTAAATAATAATTTCAGGAGGGCAATAATAATGCAAGAGGTATTTGATTTCGCAACAGAAAAAATGGAGAAGTCCATAAAGGCACTTCACAATGAATTCGTTACAATGAGAGTGGGCAGAGCGTCTCCCGCTGTTCTTGATAAAATCGTAGTTGACTATTACGGCGTACCCACACCCATTCAGCAGATGGCTGCCGTTTCGGTTCAGGAGGGTGTAAACCTTATCATTCAGCCGTGGGATATTTCAACGCTCAAACCCATTGAAAAGGCTATTCAGACCTCGGATTTGGGAATTAACCCGACAAACGACGGCAGAGTTATCAGACTTGCTTTTCCGCCTCTTACCGAGGAAAAGAGAAAGCTTCTCTGTAAGGACGTAAGCAAGTATGCCGAGGAGTGCAAGGTTGCTATCCGTTCTATCAGAAGAGACGCTATCGAAAAGCTCAAAAAGATGAAAAAGGACAGTGTTATCACTGAGGATGACCTTCACAACGGCGAGGATAAAATTCAGAAGATTACAGATAAGTTTGTAAAGGAAGCTGACGAGCTCGCTGCCAAAAAAGAAAAAGACATTATGGAAATATAATCTGCCGAAAGCCCCTCTTTTGAGGGGTGTTGTGCGATTATCGGTTTTTTATGAAAGGCGGTTAATATGGACTTGAATAATTTACCGACCTTTGAGGTGTTGCCGAAGCATATCGGTTTTATTATGGACGGCAACGGAAGATGGGCAAAGGAAAGAGGCTTGCCCCGCTACAAAGGACATATCGAGGGAGCTAAGACGTTTAGAAAAATAGGCGAATTTGCAGGCGACCTCGGAATTAAATATCTTACCTTCTATGCGTTTTCGACGGAGAATTGGAAGCGTCCGAAGGAAGAGGTCTCCGCAATAATGGATTTGTTCAGAGAGTATCTTAAAGAGCTTGACGAACGCAAGGCGGAGAATGAGGAAAAGGGTATTCAGGTGAATTTCATCGGAGACAAGTCGGGACTTCCCAAGGATATACTTGCGATGATGAAATACAGCGAGAGGATAACTAAGGATAAAACAAAGGTTTACCTCAATATTGCGGTAAATTACGGCGGACGGCAGGAAATCGTACATTCGGTGCAGGAGCTTGCAAAGCAGGTCAAAAAGGGCAAATTAAAGCCCGACGACATAACCGAGGAAATGATTTCCGACAATCTTTACACGGCAGGTATGCCCGACCCCGATTTGATAATCCGCCCAAGCGGCGAGAAGCGACTTTCAAACTTCTTGCTTTGGCAGGCGGCTTATGCGGAGTTTTGGTCGTCGGATGTGCTGTGGCCGGATTTCACGGAAGAGGATTTGGTCGAGGCTCTTCGTAATTTTGAAAAAAGAAACCGCAGATTCGGCGGAATATAATTTTTGTGTGGATTGAGGGATTTTTATGCTTAAAAGAACGATAACCGGCATTGTGGCGGCGTTGTTCGCAGTAGGCGTGCTCGCATTCAGAGATACGCCCGCACTTTCGATTGTTGTGGCGATTTTTACAGTTATCGCCGCAAGGGAGATAGAAAAAGTAATAGGAATCAAGAACAAGGCAATATACTATATAAGCCTTGCGTTTTCGGGACTTGTTCCGTTGTTCTATGAGTTCAGACCCGAGCTTGAGCAGAGGGGAATTGTCATTCCCGTAACGGCAGTAGTCGTTATTTATTGCGTTGTTTTGTTTATGCTTATGCTCACGGACTTTGAAAACACAAAGTTTGAGGAGGTTGCCTCGGTCATTATTTCGACAACCTTTGTACCGTGGAGCTTTTCGACGTTCATCTTCTTAAACGATATGAGCGAAACATATCCCGACAAGTTTGATTTCCACTACGATTTGTTCTTTATATTGCTCGGCTTGTTTGCCGCTTGGCTCTCGGACTCGTTTGCATATTTTTCGGGAAGATTTTTCGGAAAGCACAAGCTCTGCCCGAAGATAAGTCCCAAAAAGACGGTTGAAGGTGCGATAGGCGGCATTGTCGGTGCGGTTGTAAGCAATGTTGTGCTGTTTACCGTCTTTGACAGATGCTTCTTCACAGTACATACAATCGGATACGGTTGGGTTATATTGGTTTCGCTCGCACTTGCCGTTATCGGAATATGCGGCGACCTTACCGCTTCGGTTATAAAGAGAAATTTCGGAGTAAAGGACTTCGGAAATCTTTTCCCCGGACACGGCGGAGTTATGGACAGATTTGATTCTGCCTTATTCGTACTTACAATGCTTTATGCATTCATTACTTTATATGGAGTCGTTTGCTGATGACTGAAAATTTATCGATTTTAGGCTCAACGGGTTCAATAGGTAAGCAAAGTCTTGATGTCTGTCGCAAATGCGGTTACGGCGTCAAGGCTTTAACTGCTTTTTCGAGTGTTGATGAAATCGAAAAGCAAGCCCGTGAATTTAAGCCCGAAAAGGTTGCGCTTGTTGACGAAAAGGCGGCAGCCGACCTTAAAATTAAGCTTGCAGATACCGATATAAAGGTATTAGGCGGTATGGACGGCGTGTGCGAATGTGCTGAAATTCAGAGCGCCGATACCGTGCTTAACTCTGTTGTCGGAATGGCAGGCTTGAAACCTACGCTTACCGCAATTTACGCAGGCAAGAAAATTGCACTTGCGAATAAAGAAACGCTCGTAGCAGGCGGTCAGCTTGTGATGAGTGAGGCTAAAAAGCACTCGGTTGAAATTTTGCCCGTTGATTCCGAACATTCGGCAATATTTCAGTGCTTGCAGGGTAAACCTACTAACAAGGCTTTGAAAAAAATAATACTCACAGCCTCGGGCGGACCGTTTTTCGGCAAAACCGCAGAGGAGCTTCGTGATGTTACAGTAGAAAAAGCGTTGAAGCATCCGAACTGGTCAATGGGTGCAAAAATAACCATTGATTCCGCTACAATGATGAACAAGGGTCTTGAGCTTATCGAAGCGGTTTGGCTGTTTTCCGTTAAACCCGATGATGTCGATATTGTCGTTCACAGGGAGAGCATTGTTCACTCGGCGATCGAGTATGACGATAACTCTGTAATAGCTCAATTAGGACTTCCCGATATGAGAATACCGATTCAGTACGCATTGACTTATCCCGAGCGTTTTGAGTCGCCTGTCGGAGAACTTAGTCTTTCACAGATAGGCAAGCTCACGTTTTTTGAGCCTGATTATGAAACTTTCCGTTGCATAAATCTTTGCAGAAGGGCAATAAATATGGGCGGACTTTATCCGGCGGCGGTAAACTCTGCGAATGAGCAGGCTAATCTTATGTTCCGTCAGGGCAAAATCGGATTTTTGGATATTGCCGACAGGGTTGAAGCGGTGCTTGAAAAAACTCCGCATTACGATAATTATACTTTCGAGGATATACTCGAAATTGACAAATTTGCAAGAGAAATAGGTGGTTAAAATATTACTTGAGATTACGGCTTCGGGTGTTTGGTCAAAGGTGTGGACTGTTGCGGTTGCGCTGTTGTTCTTCGGCGTTATTATTATGATTCACGAATTCGGACACTTTATCTGTGCGAAGCTCTGCAAGGTAAAGGTCAATGAATTTTCAATCGGTATGGGGCCTGCTCTTTTCAAAAAGAAAAAGGGGGAAACGACCTATGCCGTGCGCTGTCTTCCGATAGGCGGATATGTCAGCATGGAGGGCGAGGACGAGAACAGCACCGACGAGCGTGCGTTTAACAACAAGCCTCTTATACAGAGAATTCTCATTGTTGCCGCAGGCGCAATAATGAACCTTATACTCGGCGTAATCATTATGGCGGTATTGTTGTCAACCACAAAGGACTTGATAGGCACAAATACCATTCACAGCTTCTATGACGGCGCAACAAGCGTTAATTACGGATTGCAGGCAGGCGATAAAATCGTCAAAATCGACGGTCATAGGGTCTTTTCCGAAAGGGATTTAAGCTTCCTTATGGGCAGAAGTCAGGACGGCGTTATTGACTTTACCGTTGAGAGAAACGGCGAAAAGGTCGAGCTCAATGACGTTAAATTTCAGACGACCGAGCAAAACGGCGTAACACTGATAACCTATGATTTTATTATCGTAGGCGAAAAGCCCACGTTTAAGAGTGTTGTGAAAAATTCGTTTACGCAGTCGGCTTCTATCGCAAGGCTTGTATGGCTGAGTCTTTTTGATATTGTAACAGGCAGATACGGAGCTTCCGAGCTTGCAGGGCCTGTCGGTACTGTCGATATAATCGCTGATGTTACGGCGGCTGCGGCGACTGACAGAAATATGGATAACCTGCTGTTTATAATGGCGCTTATCACGATAAACCTCGGCGTAGCAAACCTTTTGCCGTTACCTGCTCTCGACGGCGGCAGACTTTTCTTCCTCATAATCGAGGCGATAAGGAGAAAGCCGATAAACCCGAAATACGAGGGCTATGTTCATGCGGCAGGCTTGGCATTGCTTATGCTTTTGATGGTGTTTGTAACCTATAATGATATTGTAAGAATTATTCGTTCATAAAAGGGGTGTAGGATATGGAACGCAGATTTACAAGAACTGTTAAGGCAGGAAACGTTGAAATAGGCTCGGGCAGTAAAATTACCGTTCAGTCAATGCTCAATGTTCTTGCTCACGATATAGAGGGAAACGTCGCTCAGGCTGTTGAGCTTGAAAAGGCAGGCTGTGAAATTGTCCGCCTGACAGTACCCGATATTGAGGCTGTCAAAACGCTTTATGCCGTAAAAAATGCGGTTAAAATACCCGTTGTTGCGGATATTCATTTTGACTATAAATGTGCGCTTGAAAGCGTGGCGGCAGGCGTTGACAAGATAAGAATAAACCCCGGCAATATCGGCTCGGATGACAGAATTAAGGCTGTTGCGGACGCTTGCAGGCAGAAAAATATTCCGATAAGAATAGGCGTAAATTCAGGCTCTCTCGAAAAGGATTTGCTTAAAAAGTACGGTCATGTTACACCTGAGGCATTGTGCGAGAGTGCGTTGCGACACGCTTCTTTGCTTGAAAAATTCGACTTTAACGATATAGTGATTTCGATTAAATCCTCCGATGTGCCGACTATGGTTGCGGCGTACAGGCTTGTTGCGCAGCAGTGCGATTATCCGCTTCATCTCGGCGTTACGGAGGCAGGCACCCGTCATATGGGTATGCTTAAATCCGCCGCAGGCATCGGTGCGCTCTTGCTCGACGGAATAGGCGACACGATAAGGGTTTCGCTTACGGCTGACCCCGTTGCGGAGGTTGCGGCAGGCTTCGATATATTAAAGGCGGTCGGCATTAAAAAGGACTGTCCGCAGATAGTTTCCTGTCCGACCTGCGGAAGAACGAAAATCGATTTGATTTCCCTTGCGGAAAAGGTCGAAAGGGAGCTTGCAAATGTCCATAAGCCGATAAAGGTTGCTGTTATGGGCTGTGCGGTAAACGGCCCCGGCGAAGCAAAAGAGGCTGATATAGGCGTTGCGGGCGGCGACGGCTACGGACTTATTTTCAAGCACGGCGAGATACTTAAAAAAGTTCCCGAAAACGAGATTGTCGAGGAGCTCTTAAAGGAAATAGACAATTTATAACTAAAGATATTTACATTAAGGATTTACATATAATATGAATGGATTTTACGATTTGTTTGCAGACTTTGCAGACGAGCTTACGAAATATGACAGGGCACTTAAAAATGCGAAAATTTTGAGATTGCTCAAAAGCAGTGATGAAGCAGGCGACAGCGTTACGGCGGTCGTCTTTTTCCCTATACTTATGTCGGAGAAAACAGTCGGTACGATAGACAGAATCATTGCAAACGGACTCGGCATTTCCGATTTTTCAATCGAGCCTGTTTTTGACAGCTCACTTTTGACGAATAAATATGACGGCGAATTGCGTGAGATTATAAAGCGCAGAGTTGTTGTCGCAAACGGCTTTTTGGAGGATTGCGTTTTCTCTTATGAGAACGAGGGCGAGCTCCATATTAAGCTTGCTCACGGCGGCAAGGATGTGCTTTGCTCGGCAGGCTGCGACAAGGCGGTTGAGAGGCTTCTCAAGGAACGCTTCGACACGGATTTGAAGGTGTTTATCGAGCAGGACGGCGAAACGGAGGACTCGGCGCAGACGCTTATTCAGAAGCAGCAGAAAATCGACGAGCAGATGCGTGAAAAGCAGATTAAAGCAAAGCCCGTCAAGAAGGACGAGCCCTTGAAGGCTGAGGTTATCGAGGAGGGTTATCCCTACTATACCGACAGCTTAAAGGTTATTTACGGCAACAAAATCAAGGGTGCGCCTATGAAAATGGCGGATATTACCTCTGCCGATGACCGAGTTACCGTTTGGGGTCGTGTATTCGGCTTCGAGTCTCGCCTTACAAGAAACGGCGACAAGTATATAATTTCATTTAATATTACAGACAATACATATTCGTATTCGGTGGTCATTTTCGAAAAGAAGGACTACTGCGACGATTTACTTGAATATATTTCAAACGGCAAATATGTTGTTTTGGCAGGCTCAATGTCTTTTGACAAGTACAGAGGCGAAAATGTTATCAACCCGAGAAGCATTTGCCTTGTTGCTCCGATTGAAAAGAAGGACAACGCTCCCGAAAAGAGAGTTGAATTGCATTTGCATACAAATATGTCGGCAATGGACGGAATGACCCCTCCTGCAGAGCTTGTTAAAAGGGCGATAAGCTGGGGGCACAAGGCTGTTGCAATTACAGACCACGGCTGTGTACAGGGCTTCCCCGATGCAGCGAACGCCGCAAAGGGTAAGATAAAAATCATCTACGGCGTTGAGGCTTACTTTGTTGACGATATGAAAAATCCCGAAGCGGAGATTAAAGATTTGCCCACATATCATATGATAATTCTTGTTAAGAACTCGGTGGGACTTAAAAATCTTTATAAGCTTGTTTCAATGTCTAATATAAAGTATTTCTACAAGAAGCCGAGAATGCCAAAGTCCGAAATCTTAAAGCACCGTGAGGGCTTGATAATCGGCTCGGCGTGCGAGGCAGGCAATCTTTACAGGGCGATACTTGACGAGCTTCCCGACGAGGAAATTGCCGAGATAGCTTCGTTCTATGATTACATTGAAATTCAGCCGACGGGCAACAACAGATTTATGCTTGCGGCTCATTCCGACCCGAACGCAAAAAATCCCGAGAGAAATAAGAGATACGATAAAATCACTTGCGTTGAGGATATTGAAAACATAAACCGCCGTCTTATATCCATTGCAGACGGCTTGGGCAAGCCTGTTGTGGCTACGGGCGACGTGCATTTTCTTGACCCCGTTGACGCACAGTACAGAGCTATCCTTATGGCAGGACAGGGCTTTGAGGACGCTGACAACCAAGCGCCGCTTTATTTCAAAACAACAGAGGAAATGATGTCCGACCTTGCCTATCTCGGCGAGGAGACGGCGAAAGAGGTCGTTATAACAAACCCGAATAAAATCGCAGATATGATAGAAACGCTTCGTCCGTTCCCCGACGGTACATATCAGCCGTCCATTGAGGGAAGTGAGGAGCAGCTTCGTGAAATCTGTTGGGCAAAGGCGAAGGACTGGTACGAAAAAGACGGAGTTGTTCCCGAAATCGTAACAAACCGACTTAACAGAGAGCTTGATTCAATCATTGAACACGGATTTGCCGTGCTTTACATAATCGCACAAAAGCTTGTTTGGGACTCAGAGGATCACGGTTATCACGTAGGCTCGAGAGGATCTGTCGGCTCGTCTTTCGTTGCGACAATGGCAGGAATTTCCGAGGTAAACCCGTTAGTTCCGCATTACAGATGTCCGAAGTGTAAATATACACAGTTCTTTGAGCATGGGGAATACGGCTCGGGCTTTGATATGCCGCCTGCAAAATGCCCCGAATGCGGTACTGATTTGATTAGAGACGGTCACGAAATTCCGTTTGAAACCTTCCTCGGCTTCCACGGTGACAAAGCACCCGATATCGACCTTAACTTCTCGGGCGAATATCAGGGTAAGGCGCACAGATACACAGAAGAGCTGTTCGGCTCAAGCCACGTGTTCAAAGCCGGAACAACCGCATCTGTTGCAGATAAAACCGCTTACGGATTTGTAAAAAAATATCTTGAAGCAAAGGGTAAGACCGTTTCAAGAGCAGAAGAGGACAGGCTCACGGTTGGCTGTACGGGAGTTAAGAGAACGACGGGTCAGCACCCCGGCGGAATGGTCGTTGTGCCGAATGCGTATGACGTATATGATTTCACACCCGTTCAGTACCCTGCCGACGATACAACGAGCGATATGGAAACCACGCACTTTGACTTCCATTCGCTTCACGATACTATTCTCAAGCTTGATATTCTCGGACACGATGTTCCGACGCTTTATAAGCACCTTGAGGATTTGACGGGCATACCCGTAATGGATGTTGATGTTTGCGACCCGAAGATAATCGGTCTTTGCACAAGTCCCGAGCCGCTTGGCTTGAAGCCCGAGGACATTGACTGCGAAACGGGTACGCTTTCAATACCCGAGATGGGAACGCCGTTTGTACGTCAAATGCTTATCGAAGCTCAACCGCACACGTTCTCCGACCTGTTGCAGATTTCGGGACTTTCGCACGGTACGGACGTTTGGAACGGTAACGCACAGGACCTTATCAACAACGGCACATGCACGATTTCAGAGGTTATCGGCTGCCGTGACGGTATTATGACATACCTTATCCACGCAGGACTTGAATCGAGTATGGCGTTCAACATTATGGAGAAAACGAGAAAGGGTATTGTCGCAAAAATGGGCTTCCCCGAGGGCGCAGAGGAGGCAATGCGAGCTTGCAACGTACCCGAGTGGTATATGGAGTCCTGCCGTAAAATCAAGTATATGTTCCCGAAGGCTCATGCGGCGGCATATGTTATTGCGGCACTTAGACTCGGTTGGTATAAAATATACAAGCCGCTTGAATATTACACGGCATTTTTGACCGTGCGTGGCGGCGACTTGGACGCCTCAACCGTTATAAAGGGCAGAGATGCAGTCCGTCAGAAGATGAAAGAAATTGACCAAAAGGTCAGAGAAAAAACAGCTTCGGCAAAGGATAAGGATCAATACACCGCCTTGCAGGTCGTAAACGAGATGATGGCGAGAAATATCGAGCTGCTTCCCGTTGACATCTATAAATCAAAGGCGAAGGATTATATAATCGAGGACGGGAAAATCCGTATGCCGTTCGGAGCACTTTCGGGAGTAGGCGACAGTGCGGCAATTCCGCTTGCTGCGGCAAGAGAGGACGGCGGCGGAGAGTTTGTGTCTATCGAGGACTTTGCCACAAGGGCGAAGGCAGGAAAATCTACGATTGAATTGCTCAAGGAGTGCGGTGCGTTCGGTGATTTGCCCGAGTCCTCGCAGCTGACATTGTTTTAATAAGCGGCTTGCTTGAAAGGCGGATTTATATGAGAGAAAAACTGATAAAATATCTTGATAAGGCATTTATATCGCTTATGGCAATCAATCTTGTATTGGTTGTCCTCGGCAGTGCGTTTATATTGTCCGACAGGGTGTTTGTAAAGAATGCGGAAAAGACTAAAGGATATATTTCGCACGTTGAAAAGCAGGATGACGGCAATAAAAAATATATGATTTTTTATTTGGCAAACGGAACCCGATACACAACGGAATATAAATTTGCCGATAAGGACACATATATCGGCGAGGAAGTAAACGTCTATTACAATCCCGAAAACGCAGAGGATATTTATATTAAGACAAAGACTGTTTGGTATGTGCTTGCTTATCTCGGCTTGGGACTTGCCGCAGCTGAAGCAATCGCATATTTGCCCTTGAAAAAACGTGAGGTGCTTTATAAAAATAACGTAAAAGCCGTTTGCCGTGTGATTGAAGTCAAGCCGTCTTGGTTTACGGGCAAGATAATTGCTTGCGACAGCTCAAGCGTTAAGGGGAGAAACGGTAAGCCGTTTTTAAGCAAAGCTGTAAGCAAAAAATACGCAAAGAGCGTTAAAAATAAGTCGCTGACTGTATATTATCATCCGAAAAATCCGAACATATATATTGTTGATACAAAATAATATATAATTTATTTCTTGCGAAAGGGGAAGTATTATGACAGCATTATGGATAATTCTCGGCATTATTGCGGCTCTTATCGTCTATACGCTTATAAAAGCGGCGTTTTGGAAGTCAAAGCCTGCCGAAAATGCGGAGAAGCAGGAGCCTGAAAGGGTTGATTTTGACCGCTATTGCAAAAATTTGAGCGACGCTATCAAAATCAAAACAATTTCAAATTACGACACGAGCTTGGTCGATTGGAATGAGTTTGATAAGTTCCACAAATTCTTGGAGGAACGCTATCCGCTTATCCATAAGACAATGACAAAGACCAAAATCGGCGATGCAAGCCTTGTCTTTAAGTGGGAGGGCAAAAACCCGTCGCTTGACGGCATTGCTCTTTTGGCACATCAGGACGTTGTGCCGATAAACGAGGGCACTTGGGACGATTGGGAGCACGATCCGTTTGAGGGCTACAATGACGGCGAGTTTATCTGGGGCAGAGGTGCTCTCGATATGAAAAACCATCTTATTGCGGTTATGGAGAGCATAGAGCAGCTTATCGCCGACGGCTATGTTCCCGAAAGAAGCATATATATCTGCCTCGGACACAACGAGGAAGTTGTTGCCGCACCCGATAACGGTGCAAAGCAGATTGCTAATTATCTCAAGGAGCAGGGCGTTCATCTTGAGGCGGTCGTTGACGAGGGCGGAGCTATTCTCCCCGTAAATATAAACGGTGTTCTTGACTGCAACCTTGCAGGCGTGGGAATTGCCGAAAAGGGAAGCATAAACTATGAAATAAGCGTCAACGCAAAGGGCGGACACTCCTCACAGCCGCCCGAGCACACGGCTATCGGTCATCTTGCGGATGTTATCAAGGACTTAGAGGGTCATCAGTTCAAGGCGAGTATGTCGAAGGTTGTTTATGACCTGTTTACGCAAATCGGTAAGCGCTGCACATACCCCGTAAGACTTGTGGCGTGCAACCTCAATATATTAAAGCCGATAATTCTTGCGGTAATGAAGAAAATACCGCCTGCGGCTTCGCTTATTCGTACCTGCACGGCTGTTACAATGGCTTCGGGAAGTCCGCAGTTCAACATTTTGCCGCAAAAGGCTACAATTACCGTAAACTTCCGCACAATGCCCGGCGTTACATTCAACGACGTCGAGGAGCATATCAGGAAATCCGTCAGGAACAAGGATATTGATATTAAATTCCTTGTCGGTAAAGAGGCTTCAAAGGTATCTCCCACCGATTCAAAGGCTTATTTGACAATCAAAGAGCTTTGCGAGAGCGCAGACAGCAAAAACCTTGTTGCGCCGTTCCTTGTTATGGGCGGCACGGACTCTTGCAACTATGAGTGCGTATGCGATAACATTTACAGATTTTCGCCGTTCGTTTCGGATACAAAGCTTTTGCTCTGCACTCACGGAACAAACGAAAGACTTCCGCTTTCCGCTGTTGAGGGTGCGGTTGCATTCTTTAAGCGTTACGTTAAAAAAATGACTCAGGACTAAAGATTTATAACAATAAACGGACATTTCTGTTGGAAGTGTCCGTTATTTTTTACAATTATTGCGTTTATACGTAAAAAAATTGAAAAAACAGTAGCATTATATATTTTTTTCTGTTATAATATCAACGGTTAATTCTGTCAATGGGCATTTATGCTCTTTTGACAACCATATTTAATTAGTTAATATTTTTTGGAGGTATGTAAAATGGCAAACAAATGGGTTTACATGTTCAGCGAAGGCGACATGACCATGCGTAACCTTCTCGGCGGTAAAGGTGCTAACCTTGCTGAGATGACAGCTATCGGTCTTCCTGTTCCCCAGGGCTTCACAATCACAACGGAAGCTTGCACACAGTACTATGAAGACGGCAGAAAAATAAACGACGAAATCATGGCTCAGGCTATGGAAGGCGTTAAGAAGATGGAAGAGATCAACGGCAAGAAGTTCGGCGATCTTAACAATCCGCTTCTCGTATCGGTTCGTTCGGGTGCTCGTGCATCAATGCCCGGTATGATGGACACAATCCTTAACCTCGGTCTTAATGATGAAGTCGTTGCTGCTATGATCGCAGGCAACCCCGATCCTAAGTTCGAGAGATTCGTTTACGACTCATACAGAAGATTTATCCAGATGTTCTCAGACGTAGTTATGGAAGTTGGTAAGAAGTACTTTGAGCAGCTTATCGACGCTATGAAGGAAAAGAAGGGCGTTGAGTATGACATCGAGCTTACCGCTGCTGACCTTAAAGAGCTTGCAGAGCAGTTCAAGGCTGAATACAAGAAGCAGCTCGGCGAGGACTTCCCGTCAGATCCGGTTACTCAGTTGAAGCTCGCTATCGAGGCTGTTTTCCGTTCATGGGACAACCCCCGTGCAAACGTTTACCGTCGTGATAACGATATTCCTTACTCATGGGGTACTGCAGTAAACGTAATGCCCATGGTATTCGGTAACCTTAACAACGAATCAGGTACAGGCGTTGCTTTCACAAGAGATCCTGCTACAGGCGAGAACAAGCTTATGGGCGAGTTCCTTATCAACGCACAGGGCGAGGACGTTGTTGCAGGCGTTCGTACTCCCATGCCGATTGCTCAGATGGAAAAAGAGTTCCCCGAAGCATACGCAGAATTCCTTAAGGTTTGCGATACTCTCGAAAACCACTATCACGATATGCAGGATATGGAGTTCACTGTTGAAAACAAGAAGCTCTATATGCTCCAGTGCCGTAACGGTAAGAGAACTGCACAGGCTGCTCTCAAGATCGCTTGCGACCTCGTTGACGAGGGACACAAGACAGAGGCTGAGGCTGTTGCAATGATCGATCCCCGTAACCTTGACACACTTCTTCACCCGCAGTTCGACGCTGCTGCTTTGAAGGCTGCTACTCCTATGGGTAAGGGCCTCGGCGCATCTCCCGGTGCTGCTTGCGGTAAGGTTGTATTCACAGCTGACGACGCAGAAACTTGGAATGCAAAGGGCGAGAAGGTTGTTCTTGTTCGTCTTGAGACTTCTCCTGAAGACATTACAGGTATGAAGGCTGCTCAGGGTATCCTTACAGTTCGTGGCGGTATGACCTCTCACGCAGCAGTTGTTGCTCGTGGTATGGGTACTTGCTGCGTATCAGGCTGCGGCGATATCGTTATGGATGAAGAAAACAAGAAGTTCACTCTCGGCGGTAAAGAGTTCCACGAGGGAGATTATATTTCAATCGACGGCTCAACAGGTAACATCTATGACGGCGTTATCCCGACTGTTGACGCTCAGATCGCAGGCGAGTTCGGCAGAATTATGTCTTGGGCTGACAAGTACAGAAAGCTCAAAGTTCGTACAAACGCTGATACTCCGGCTGACGCTAAGAAGGCAAGAGAGCTCGGTGCCGAAGGTATCGGTCTTTGCCGTACAGAGCATATGTTCTTTGAGGCTGACAGAATCGCTGCTTTCCGTGAGATGATTTGCTCGGATACAGCTGAGGAAAGAGAAGCTGCTCTTGAGAAGATTCTTCCTTATCAGCAGTCAGACTTTGAGAAGCTCTATGAAGCTCTTGAAGGCTGCCCCGTAACAATCCGTTTCCTCGATCCGCCTCTCCACGAGTTCGTTCCCACAGAGGAAGAGGACATCAAGAAGCTTGCTGACGCACAGGGCAAGACAGTTGAGCAGATTAAGGCTATCATTGCTTCTCTTCACGAGTTCAACCCGATGATGGGTCACCGTGGTCTTCGTCTTGCAGTTACTTATCCTGAAATTGCAAAGATGCAGACAAGAGCAGTTATCCGTGCTGCTATCAACGTTCAGAAGGCTCATCCCGATTGGACAGTAAGCCCCGAGATTATGATTCCGCTTTCATGTGACGCTAAGGAGCTCAAGTTCGTTAAGGATATAGTTGTTGCTACTGCTGACGCTGAAATCGCTGCTGCAGGTTCTTCAATGAAGTACGAAGTTGGTACTATGATTGAGATTCCGAGAGCTGCTCTCACAGCAGGCGACATTGCTAAGGAAGCTGAGTTCTTCTGCTTCGGCACAAACGACCTTACTCAGATGACTTACGGCTTCAGCCGTGACGACGCAGGTAAGTTCCTCAACGCTTACTATGACAATAAGATTTTCGAGAACGATCCCTTTGCTAAGCTCGACCAGACAGGCGTTGGTCAGCTTATGGAAATGGCAGTTAAGAACGGCAAGGCTGTTCGTCCGTCACTCCACTGCGGTATCTGCGGTGAGCACGGCGGCGACCCGTCATCAGTTGAGTTCTGCCACAAGATCGGTCTTGACTATGTTTCATGCTCACCGTTCCGTGTTCCGATCGCTCGTCTTGCTGCTGCTCAGGCAGCTATCAAAAGTAGGTAGGAGTTCTCTTTCCTTTGAATTACCGCTTGGTTTCAAGGAAGCAGAAGCCTATCGAAAGGCTAACGGACAGTATTTAAGGAAAAATCAATGGAGAGATACCACCGTAAGGGTGCTTATCGACCTTGATTGAAAACCGAACTATAATAAGCGTATCATTAGAAATAGTGATACGCTTATTTTTTATCTCTTTGCAAAGTTGTTCTTCCCCCTGCTCTTTTATATAATAAGATTAGCAAGGAGGTCGAGCGTATGAAAGACAAAACCACTCATCTATATGTAGACAGTCACGAAAGGAAGCTGATATTGCATAGCCTTGTGGAGCTGAAAAACGCTCTCATACGGCAAGGCAGATATACGGACTGCATTGACGAACTCATTTTCAAGGTAGCTAATGCACCCGTCAAGAAAATGAAAATCGAATATGTCTAAGGCAATTCAAGAGTGAGCCGCTTATTCTTTTCCATAAGAGTAAGCGGCTTTTTTGCGTTCTCTGTACGATTTACATAGCCGCCTTGACAAAGCGGCTAAATCTATGCGAAAGGAGGACGCAGCTATGTCATATTGCAAAGTGATTGCTCTGACCAATCAGAAAGGCGGTGTTGGTAAGACCACAACGGCGGTCAATCTGGGTGTGGGTCTGGCGAAGCAGGGAAAAAGAGTGCTGTTGATTGACGCCGATGCACAGGCAAATCTCACAATGGCTCTGGGTTACAGCCGACCAGATGATTTACCCATTACGCTCTCCACAATCATGCAGAACATCATAGACGATAAATCTTTTGATGTTTCGCAAGGGATTTTATCCCACAGCGAAGGCGTTGACCTGCTCCCGTCAAACATTGAGTTATCGGGCTTTGAAGTAAGGCTAATCAATGCGATGAGCCGTGAGCGTGTTTTGAAAACCTATGTAAATGAGGTTAAGAAAAACTACGATTATGTGCTTATCGACTGTATGCCGAGCTTGGGTATGATAACCATTAACGCATTGGCGGCGGCTGACAGCGTGGTTATCCCAACACAGCCCCACTATCTTTCTGCAAAAGGCTTAGAGCTGTTGCTTCGCTCCGTGTCAATGGTCAAGCGGCAAATCAATCCCAAACTCAGAATTGACGGTATCTTAATGACAATGGTTATGCCCCGCACCAACATTTCAAAAGAAATCACGGCGACGGTCAAGAACGCCTACGGTCAGAAAATCAAGGTATTTGATACCGAGATACCTCATTCTATCCGTGCTGTGGAGGCAACCGCAGAGGGTAAAAGCATTTTCGCTTACGACAAAGGCGGCAAGGTTGCCGCTGCGTATGAACAGTTCTCAAAGGAGGTGGCAGAGCTTGGCGAGAAACAGAGAAACCAAAATCGAGCTGACCGCTTACGATGACCTGTTCCAGACGGACGAAAGCCGTGCGGAAGCAGCTTTAAGCAAGATACGGGATATTCCCATATCGGAGATTGACGAGTTCCCAGACCATCCGTTCAAGGTTTTAATGGACGAGGATATGGAGCAGCTTGTCGAGAGTATTAAGCGGAACGGCGTAATGACCCCTGCTACCGTGCGTTTGAAAGAGGACGGGCGGTATGAGCTTATCAGCGGTCACAGGCGCAAAAAGGCTTGTGAGCTTGGGGGGCTTGAAACCCTCAAATGCGAGGTCAAAGACCTTACCCGTGATGAAGCCATTATCATTATGGTGGAGAGCAATCTGCAAAGGTCTGTTATTCTGCCGAGTGAAAAAGCCTTTGCCTACAAAATGCGGCTTGAAGCGATGAAGCGGCAAGGTCAACGAAGCGATTTAACTTCGTCGCCATTGGCGACTAAGTTACAAAGTGGGCGTTCCGATACGGAGTTAGGCGAACTTGTTGGCGAGAGCAAAGACCAAATCCGTCGTTTTATCCGCTTGACCGAGCTTGTACCCGAAATTCTCCAAATGGTAGATGAAAAGCAGATTGCTTTCCGTCCTGCGGTGGAGATTTCCTATCTTGCCGAGGAGCAGCAATACACCTTGCTTGAAGCGATGAGCTATAACGACGCTACTCCCTCATTGGCGCAGGCTATCAAAATGAAAAAGTTTAACCAAGACGGAAAACTGACGGACGAGGTTATCCAATCCATTATGGAGGAAGAAAAGCCAAACCAAAAGGAAAAGCCTGTTTTCCGTGATGAACGGATAACCAAGCTCATTCCGAAAACCGTTCCCAAAGGACAGGAAGCGGATTTTGTTGTCAAAGCGTTGGAGTTTTACAACCGACACCTGCAACGGAACAAAGCGCACGAAAGATAGCCGCACACCGAGGGCAAGGTCTGCCTGTTTGCGTGAATAGCCGCATTTTGCGCTTCCCCCTCTCCACACCTCACCCCCTAACTACTGCCAAGACTATCCGAGAAAAGAATAGCTGCAATATCTCGCAAATCGGTTTGTACCTTTGAGAGCTTCCGCTGTTTTTCATATAATGAAGCCGTAAAGGAGGTCGAAATGATGAGAAAATCAATATTTGCAGTGCTTCTTGCGCTGATAATGCTGCTTGGCGGCTGCTCCAATGTTTCAACAGCCCCCACACGAAATGATGAAAACGAGCTTGTGACGGAAACCGAAGCTGCTGCCGAAGCCGAAAGCACCGAGAGCGTTTCTTCCTCGGAAAGTAATGAGAGCAAAGCTCCAGAAACGAGTGCAGCGCTTGAAACTGCCGCAGAGGTAACGGAGTGTGAGCCTGTTCAGAGTGAAACGGTAAAGCAAACCGAGCCTGTCAAGCGGATTGAAGCAGAAACACCTGCAACAAAACCCACTACGGAAAATTATAATCCGCCGTCTGCGGAAACGCCGACACAAACCGCTTCCGAAAACACAAAGACAGCCTATGATTTTGAGTTCGATATGGAAGCGATAAAGGCGGATTGTATCAACATCGGTCAGTCAATGGGGCTTCGTTTGGATACCTCTCTCACTCCGAGCAACGCAAGCTGGTGGAATCCCGTAACGGCATCACGGAGCAATCAAGGCGAAGCCTTAAAGCAGAGCATTGAAAGCTATATCAAGTTTCATACCGCTGAAAATCTCAGCGCATACGGAATTGATGAAATCTCAGATTTTAATATCTGCTGCGAAGCAAAAGGAAACGGCGAATATCTGGTTTACTTCCTTTTTGCATAAGCGGCAGCAAGGCTTATCCCTCTGTTTCAAAAATAGGGGGATTTTTTATACCCAAAATCAAGAAAGGACGGTTTAACAGTCTATGAAAACAAAGTTTAAGAAGAACGGAAGGCGGCTTCTGGCAGCTATCCTCTGCCTTGTTATGGCGGTTATGGCATTGCCGATGTCCGCCTTTGCGTGGACAAGCGAGGAAGGCGTTAGCTGCACTTCCTCATTCGGGGACTACTATGTCGGCTCTGACGGAGGATACTATCGCAGCAAATCCTCTTATTCGTTCATCGTGTACAACAGCGACGGCAACACCTCTGTAAGGACAATCAGCGCAGGCAACGCCAAGCGCAAATACTTGATGACCGACAGCAGCGGAACGCACCAAGTTTACTGCGTAGAGTCTGGTATTGACTTTAATACGGGAAACAGCTATGTATCCCAGAACGGAAAAAACAGCTCCTATTTTCGCAAGCTGCCGACCGAAGCACAGTTCGGCGTAATGATGGCTCTGATGTACGGTTGGCACGAGGGAAAATTCTCGCCCGTTGCAGGCACGAACACAGATGATTATGCGTTTGCTACCCAGACGATTATCTGGGAATATCAGCAGCAGCTCCGCACAAGCCCGTCCGACCTGCACAGCGCAAACGGCATTGATGCGGACACTTACCGCTATTCCCTAAAGGGCAGACCTGCCGAGAAGTGTTATGACTGGATTTTGTCGCAGATGGCAAGTCACTACACCATTCCGAGCTTTGCCGCAAGAAATCAGAACAAGGCAGACACCTATACGCTCAAATATAATCCCGACAAGCAGAATTACAGCTTGACCCTTACCGACACAAACAACACCCTCGCCAATCTAAGCCTTTCGGCAAGCGGCATTAAGGTGTCCAGAAGCGGAAATCAGTACACCTTTACGAGCGACAAGATGATTACCTCACCTATTACCGTATCCACACAGAAAGCCGTCAAGCTGGATTGTGACGAAATGCTTATCTGGGGCTGCGTAGGCAAGCAAACAATGGTTTCGGGCGCTTCCGACCCTGTATATTTCTACTTCAAGATTGATACCGAAACCTACGGAACGGGTCTTATCAAAAAGACCTCGGAGGACGGTGTTGTATCTGGCATCAAATTCAATATTTCTGGCAACGGCGTAAATCAAACCGTCGTGACCAAAGCAGACGGCACGGTAGATATTTCTTTGATGCCGGGGGTCTACACCGTCACAGAACAGCCGATTGACCGATATGAGCCGCAGAGCGTTCAGAGAATTACTATTGTAAGCGGTCACACCTCTACCGTGACCTTCAGCAATACGCTGAAGCGTGGCAGTCTGGAGATTATCAAAAGCTCCGAGGACAATCTGGTGGAGGGCGTGAAATTCCATCTTTACGGCACATCTTTGAGCGGTCTGCCCGTTGATGAATACGCCGTGACCGATGCAAACGGTGTTGCACGGTTTGAGAATGTGCTTATCAGCGGCGCTGACCCCTACACCGTAGAGGAAATTGACACGGCGGTGCGCTATGTTATTCCCGCTTCTCAGACAGCGCCTATCGAATGGGAAAAGGTAACGAGCCGCAGCTTTACAAACACTCTCAAAAAATTCAATGTGACCGTAACGAAATCCGATGCGGAGATGGGTACGGCACAGGGCGACGCTTCTCTTGCAGGTGCAGTCTACGGCATTTATAAGGGCGAAGAACTCATCGACACCTACACGACCGATAAAAACGGTCAGTTTACAACGAAGTATTATGTGTGCGGCAACGATTGGACTGTCCGAGAAATCAGCCCGTCCGAGGGCTATCTGCTCGACAGAACAATCCATAAGGTTGGCGCAGAGCCAGAGCTTTACACCGTGGAGTTTAACTCTACCGCAAATGATGTGACCGAACAGGTCATCAAGGGCAATATCGCCATTATCAAGCATACCGACAACGGCGAAACGCAGATTGAAACGCCCGAAACAGGCGCAGCCTTTGAAGTATTCCGCAAGGCGGCAGGCAGCTTTGATGCTGCAAAGGAAACCGAGCGAGATATTCTCACTTGTGATGAAAACGGCTTTGCCCAGACAAAGGATATGCCTTACGGTATCTACACCGTCCGCCAGACCTCTGGTTGGGAGGGTCGTGAGCTGATGAAGCCCTTTGATGTGTTTATCAGCAAGGACGGTCAGACCTACCGCTATCTTATCAACAACGCAAACTTTGAAAGCTATATCAAGGTCGTGAAGAAAGATGCGGAAACGGGCAACACCATTCCGTATGCAGGCGCAGGCTTCCAGATTTACGACCCGAACGGAAACCTTGTGACAATGACCTTCACCTATCCAGAAGTGACGACTATTGACACCTTTTATACCACAGCCGACGGCGAGCTTATCACGCCGCAGACCTTGGAATACGGCAAGGGCTATTCTCTGGTTGAGGTACAAGCGCCGTATGGATATGTGCTGAACTCCGAGCCTGTCTATTTTGATGTGATGCAGGAAAACTCCGAGATTGACAGCGGCATTACCGTTATTGAGGTGGTACGCTCCAATATGGCGCAGAAAGGCACGATTACCGTATCCAAATCGGGCGAAGTGTTCAGCTCCGTCAATGAAGCAGGCGGCTTGTATCAGCCTGTCTATGCGGTGCGTGGGCTTGAGGGCGCAGTCTATGAGATTACCGCCGCCGAGGATATTTATACTCTGGACGGTACGCTCAGAGCTTCTAAGGGCGAGGTTGTCGATACCGTTACCACGGGCGCAGACGGTACGGCGGTAAGTAAGGAACTCTATCTCGGAAAATACGAGGTCAAGGAAATCACTGCTCCGTTTGGAATGGTGCTGAACGAGGAAATTCACGCCGTTGAGCTTGTATATGCGGGTCAGAATGTCGCTGTTACCGAAACCGCTTCCTCTTTCTATAATGAAAGACAGCGTGTGGAAATCGACCTTATCAAGCGCCTTATGACGGACGAAGCCTACGGCATCGGCAAGAACGGCGAAATTTTTGATGTAACCTTTGGCTTGTATGCGGAAAAGGAACTGACGGCGGCAGACGGCATGGTTATCCCCGCCGACGGACTGATTGAGATTATCTCTCTTGACGGGAACGGAAGCGGCAAGGTCAAAACCGACCTGCCTATCGGAAGCTACTATGTAAAAGAGCTTGCGACCAATTCCGCATATACCTTAAACGGGCAGAAATATCCCGTTGTTTTCGAGTATGCGGGACAGGAAACGGCTACTGTTCACATCACAGCCAACGACGGCGAAGCCATTGAGAATGACATCATTTACGGCTCTGTAAGCGGTAAGAAATCCGACGAGGACGGCAACGCTCTCGGCGGTGCGGTTATCGGCATTTTCAAGACAGGCACAGAGAAATTCACAACCGAAAACGCCATCCAGACTACCGTTACGGCTGCTGACGGCAGCTTTTCTTTTGAAAAAGTGCCGTATGGAACTTGGGTCATCCGTGAAATCGAAAGCCCGACAGGTTTTGTACTCTCCGAGGAAGAAATCACGGTCACAATCGGTGCGGTTGATGAAGTCGTGGAAATCGAGTTTGTCAATTACTTCATTAAGGGCAATATCGAATTGACTAAGGTCGATAAGGACTACCCCGACAACAAGCTCATAGGGGCAGAATTTGAGGTCTATGCCGATACCAACGGTGACGGCAAGCTGGATAACGGCGATAAACTGCTTGGAACAATGACCGAGCTTGACGGCGGCGTTTATCAGATGAAGGAGCTTCGCTACGGAAAGTACCTTGTCCGTGAGAAAACTGCGCCGACAGGCTTTGTGCTTGACGAGAATGTATATTCCGTGTCCATTGAGGAAAACGGCAAGACCTATATCGTTGAAAACGAGGCAGGCGTGGGCTTTGTCAATGCGGCGCAGAAAGGCTCTCTTAAAATCGTAAAGACTTCTTCTGACGGTAAGATTGAGGGCTTCTCATTCCGTGTGACGGGTGCTGACGGCTATGACCAGACCTTTAAGACCGACAAAAACGGCGAGATTTTTATTGAGGGTCTGCGAATTGGCGAATACACCGTATCCGAGGTAAACGACAGCGTTTCCGCAGGATATATCCTGCCTGCCGACAAGCAGGCTACGGTCAAGGTCGGTGCTACCACCATCGTTGAGATGCACAACGAGCTTCGTGATACCCCGAAAACGGGCGATGACTTTAATCTTGCTTTGTGGGTAAGCCTTGCGGCTGCTTCCGTTATGGGCGCAGGCGTTCTTGGCTTTGTAGGCTTTAAGAAAAAGAAAAAGGAGGACTGATTTATGGAAGCAAAGACCATTATTGCAATCGTGCTTGTGGTGTTTATCGTAGGCGCTGCGGTATGGCTGAATATCCGTAACAGAAAGAAGTAACAAGCGTCGGGGCGGCTGAAAAAGCCGCCCCTTTGCTGTTTATGGAGGTAAATCTATGAGAAATCTCAAAACCATTGAGGGCAAGGTCAGAGCCGTTCTGCAAAAGGACGAGGAAGCCCGAAACGATGATATGCTGCTGTATTTGAAGGTCTGCAACGGCTGTCTGAAAGATACAGGGGCAATGCCCTTTGCCGAGGTAATAGCTCAGTATAAATATCTGGGACTGCCGAGCTTTGAGAGCGTCGGCAGGACACGCCGTAAATTACAAGCGCAATATCCAGAGCTTATGGGAAACGCCCGTGTAAGGCGGCTTCGTGCCGCAGGCGAAAAGGCGTACCGCAAATACGCAAAGGAATGAGGTGCAAGATGGAGGAAAAACGGATAAACAGCGGTTATGAAATTATAGAGAGCCATACTATCGGGAGTAATGAGCTTGTTATCGGTCATAACGACAAAGCACCCAACCCCTATGTGTGTTGGTACTGCAAAAACGGCTCGGATTATTTCTGGGGATATTACTGCAATCAGTTGTCCGAAGCAAGGAAAAAGCTGAATGAACGCTATCGGCGGGAGTGCCGTATGCCCTACAATCAGCCCGATAAAAGCCAGAAAAGCCGTGATGACCGTGAGCGATAAAAAGGTATATGACTGTAAGACCTGTCCTTACCCCCGATATAAGGACGGGTCTGTTATTTTCTGCGATGTCTGTATCCGAAAGATTTTAGATGAGCAGAAAGAGAAAAAAGAACGAAAGGAGCAGCCGAATGAGTGAGGAAAAGAGAAAACTCGGTGATTACGAGATTATCCAGAGCATCTATATCGGAGATAAAGAGGTCGTGTTCGGCGTAGACAAAAAAGACCCGTATCCCTTTATGGTATGCTGCTGCGACTATCACAACCCTCTGTCAGCGGCGTGGCCGACAGAGGGTGTTGCTTCGGACGATTATCTGGAAGCAATGCAGATTTTTGTTGACCGAGTACAGTCGCAGATTGACCGCACCAAAGAGGAGCTTGCCAAATTTCCCTTTGACAAGACCGTGTTTACAAAGGAGCATTGTATCCCCGATGACGGTATGCGTAACATTGTGGGCAAGGTCGTCATTATCAATTCCGAACCGAAACGCTATGAATATCAGCATCCCGCCTATCAGCTTGTGTTGGCTGACGGAGGAAACGGAGCTATCGGCGGCAGAGGTCGGGCGGTGTTCGGCACTTGCCTTGCCACAGGCGAACAAGCCAGATGGGAAAGGTACGATGTGCTTGGAGAAATCAAGCCCGAATGTATGCCCGATTGGGCAAAGGAAGCACTTGCTAAAATCAAGGCGCAGGAAAAAGAGAAAAAGCAGAAAAGTCGGGAGGAACGCTGATATGGAGATACGAGCATTAACCCCTGCCGAGCAGAAATACACCTATGCTCAGAGTATGCAGCTTGAGGGACAGACCGCCAATATCGGTCATCTGCGTGGCGATTTTGACAGCTCTGGATACGGCTTTTATACCACTTGGACGGACACCCGAACACAATGGAAAACGGACGAGTTCAAGGCGGAGTTTGACGAGGTTATCAATGCTCTGCGCTCCGATAAATACGGACTGCTGAAAAGCCGTTCCTCTATGAGTGCGTTTGCAAGGCAATATGCGGATAGCGCCTTTAAGGGGAGCTATTGCACGGAGTACGGTTTCCGTGTCGATACGGAAAAACACGCCTATCTGCTGCGCTGCAACCCCACAAGGGGCGACTACAATTTTTACTGCTACTGCTTTGTAAAGGAATGGCTTGATAAGCACATTCAGAAAGCCGAGCAAGGTATTCGATTTATTGACCCGAACTATAAGGAACTGTTCCGTATCCCCGACGGCGGCAGGATAATCGTAACGAACTCTTGGGGAGAAAAGCGAGAATATTCCTGCCGCTTTATAGATGAATGCCATACCGAGGTCGGCAACAACATTTTTCATATCTGCGAGTTTGCCGAGCGTATGCAAAAAAACGGAGCGACCTACGAGCCGAAACAGGCGGAGCAGCCGCCCCAGAAATCTCCGAGAAAAAACGACTATGAACGATAAAGGAGGATTGCGATATGGCTGTTAATCAGAAAGCCGTCAAAGTCTTGAACAAGATTTTGGAAGCAGGCTTTACCGATGAAAAAGCAATTTCCGCTATGACGATGGACGATATTCTCTCTATGCAGAGTATCACGGTTGCGGACATTGCCCTTATCAACGACCTGCAAAAGAGCATTAAAGCGAACAAGGTCATTTCCTTTCTCGGCGGTGCTGCCGATGAATAAGAAAGACCAAATAAGGAAAACGGAATAAGGAGGTGCAAATTCAATGGCTGCGAAGTATCAGCTAATTACGGAGCTGTATCGGCGCACAGGTATTGCGGTTGCAAAAAATCCGCAGGCGTGGCAGAGCTTTTTAGCTGCTGCTTGCCGCAACTATAAATGCCGCTTTGATGAACAGCTTTTAATCTATGCACAACGCCCCGACGCTATCGCCGTCGCAGAGCTTGACACTTGGAACAAGCGCTTTAAGCGTTGGGTAAACAAAGACAGTAAGGGTATCGCTGTTTTCGACCCGAAGGGTCGCAGGAATACCCTTAAATACTATTTTGATGTTTCGGACACGCACGACGGATATTACGGCAGCCGCCCCGTCCCGATATGGCAGATGAACGGACGATATGAGCAGGCTGTTATTGAAAGGCTCTCCGACAGGTTTGGTAATACGGAAAGCACCGACCTTGCTTCTGCCCTAACGGAAACGGCAAAGAACGCCGTTGAGGATAATCTGCAAGACTATTTCTCTCAGCTCAAAGGCTTCATAAGGGACAGCTTCTTGGAGGAATTGGACGACCTTAATGTAGAGGTCTGTTACAGGCGTTTGGTAACAAACAGTGTTGCATTTATGCTGATGAGCCGCTGCGGTCTGGACACGAATGAGCATTTTGACCGAGAGGATTTTGAGGGCGTTATCAATTTCAATACGCCTGCGACTATCAACGCCCTCGGCATTGCCACAAGTGATATTTCCGAAATGGTGCTCAAAGAAATTTCTCTTGCGATACAAAATCTGCAAATCGCAGAGAAAGGCACAAATCGCACCTTTGTACCAGAAAGCAAAAGCCAATATAATAAAGGCAGAATACAACCCGAAAGGAGCGAAAATTATGAACGAAATCACTTACAGCAGGCAGGGCGATTATCTTATTCCCGACCTGACATTACCGACCGAGCAAGAAATTCCGCTTGGCAGATACGCACAGATGCACAGGAGCTATCTGGAGCAGCACAAGCGAGTGACCTATCTCAATCTGCTGACATCGGGCAAACTGAACGAGCATCTGTATCAGACAGAGCAGACGGCTCTCCAGAGGTTGGAGCTTCTGACGAAGCAGCTTTCAGCCGAACAGGGCGTGACGGAGGAGCTGAAAGAGAAAGCCCCGATGCAGTGGGTACAGAGAATGAACAACATCCGCAGCCAAGCGGAGGAAGTGATTATGACCGAGCTGATTTACAAGTAAGCGTTGCCAATGCCGATGAGATCAAGGTCAATCTTCCTACCGTAGAGGAACAAATCGAAATGATAGCTGAAGCAGAGGACGAAAAATCCTCTGCTTTTGCTGTTTCACAGGAAGATATAGACTCTGTTCTGACAAGAGGAAGCGGCTTTCAAGACGGAAAATACCGTATCTACCGTCAGTTTCAGAAATATGAGGACAGCAAAAGTAATATTGCTTTTCTCAAAAAGGAATACGGCATAGGCGGCGGAACGCACCTTTACCCCGACGGAACAAACGGCGGCGAATGGCACGACGGCAAAGGTATCGGCATTGAAAAGCACGGGTCATATACAAATCCAGACCTGCGGCTCAGTTGGTCTAAGGTTGAAAAGTGCTTGCGTGAGCTGATAAAGGCAAACCGCTATCTCAATCCGAAAGAAAAAGACCATTATGCCGATTATCTGGAGAGCGTGTCAGCTCCCCAATATGAGGTTAACGCCCAAAGGAAAATGGCAAGGCAGCGTTTTATCGACGCTCATCGTGACCTGCCGCCTGCCGACAAACGGGATACCCTTGCCCTGCGACTGTCGGACTTTATCCGTGACTTGGACGGGTACGAAAAAGACCTGTTATCCAATGTGGAGCGTTCTGACCTTGCCGATGTTACGGCTGAGCAGATGGAACAGCACTTGTCCGACCCCGCTACCGTTCAACAGCTCCTTGATTTTCTGACCCAGATACAATGGAAAACAACATCGGTTTTCAGCCGCAGCAATGCGTGGAAATTTTCCGAAGAATTGCGGGAGCTGTATCCGCTTCGCTATCTCTACAACGAGGGCGATGTGGTGTATATCGGTGCAGATAAGTACGAAATCACAGATTTTGACGAAAACGCCGTGTCGCTCCGAAATGCAGAGTTTCCGTTGTTCGGCAAGGAATACAGCCGAGAGGATTTTGAGGAAAAGCTCAAGGAAAATCCCGCAAACGACCATCTGAAAGTTGTCGTGACCGAGAAGCAGCGGACAGAAGCGCCGTCCGAGAAAAAGCCAGACGGAATACAGTTTTCTATCGGCTTTTCCGAACACCCTGCTTTTTACGACAGGCAGCTTAATGACCGTTATACGGATTTGAGCTTTGCCCTTGGAAACAAGCTGCTCGGTGTTCTGGACGAAAAGCAGCACCGAGAGCGTGAAAGCAAGGAAATCGGTTGGTATCACAAGACGGATTTTGAGATTACCGCCACCGTCGGCGGCGAGGACTTTCACTATGAGGGGCGCTTTGATATTGGTGACGGCGAGGGCGACCTTATCGCCCACATCAAGAATTATTATGATTATTGCCTGTCGCCGCAATGCCCGTTTATCCCCGAATGGAAGCGACAGGGCGAGGATTATTACCGAGAACGGATGGATAGTCTGCGCTTGGGGCGTGATGTGTTTATCCCGTTTTTGGAGCAGAATACCGAGCTGACGCCAGAGGACGAAAAGCTCCTTGCTGAGATTATGGCTACCGAAAGCGACTGGTACAGGAAAGCCGAAGAACCAGAACAACCGTCTGCGGCAGATGAGATGATTGCCTATGCGGAAAAGGTTGCTTCGGAATATGAATCTGAGCCGCAGGAGGAACGCTTGGAGATTTTGATGACCTCGGATGCATTTCCCGACCCCGAAGATGTTTATGCTATCTGGGATAATGTCCGAGAGAAATATTACGCCGATGATTACGGTAAAATTCTGACCTATCCCACAGAAGAAGCGGCAAATGAGGGCTTGGCGGCAGTCAAGAAAGCGGTTGCCGACAAAGAAGCCGAGGAATGGCTGTATGTGGAACGGGCTAAACAAGGTTTAGATCCCGTTCCCACACAGGACAACGCCGACCTAATCGGCAAGGAAATCACAATAGACAACCGCAAATATGTTGTAGAGAGCGTCGGCAGGATAAGCGGCGATGTGTCCTTGCGTGACATCACTTTTCAGAACAGCACAGGCTTTCCAATTAACCGAGTGGAGAAAATCGGCTATATCCGAAGCCTTTTGGAGCAGGCAAAAGCTGAATTACCGCCCGAAGAAAAGGCGGAAGCTCCAGCCGCTTTATCTGCTGACCGTCACAATTTCCGCATTACCGATGACACGCTCGGCGTAGGCGGAGCAAAGGAAAAATTCCGCAACAATATGGCGGCTATCAATCTTTTGCACGAGCTTGAAATCGAAAACCGCCTTGCCACACCCGAAGAACAGGAAATCCTATCTCGGTATGTCGGTTGGGGCGGTTTGTCTATGGTGTTTGACGAACACAATGCGGCTTGGGCTGACGAGTTTAAGGAGCTGTATGCGAGCCTATCCCCAGAGGAATACAACGCCGCTATGGAGTCAACGCTGACCGCCTTTTATACGCCGCCCGTTGTTATCAAGGCAATGTATGAAGCGCTCGACCGCTTGGGCTTCTCACAGGGCAACATCTTGGAGCCGTCCTGCGGCACAGGCAATTTCTTCGGTTTGCTGCCCGAAAGTATGGCAGGCTCAAAGCTCCACGGTGTAGAGTTAGACCCGCTGACAGGCAAAATAGCAAAGCAGCTCTACCAGAAAGCCAATATTGCCATAGAGGGCTTTGAAAAAACAAAGCTCCCAGATGACCATTTTGATGTGGTTATCGGCAATGTGCCTTTCGGAGAAATCCGTGTAAACGACAGCCGCTACAACGCCCAGAAGTTCCTCATACACGATTACTTTTTCGCAAAGGCGCTTGATAAAGTCCGTGCCGGCGGCGTTGTGATGTTCATTACCTCTAAGGGAACAATGGACAAAGCAAACCCAGAGGTAAGAAAGTATATTGCTCAAAGAGCCGAGCTGTTGGGCGCAATCCGTCTGCCAGACAACACTTTCCGTGCCAACGCAGGCACAGAGGTCACAAGCGATATTCTCATTCTGCAAAAGCGTGACCGTGTAATTGATGTTGAGCCAGATTGGGTTTATCTGGACACAGACGAGAACGGTGTTACGATGAACAGCTATTTTGTTCAGCACCCCGAAATGGTGCTTGGACAAATGCGGCTTGAAAGTACACGCTTCGGGAAATCAGAGCCTGCCTGCAAAGCCTATGAGGATAAATCTCTGTCCGAACTGCTTCACGATGCCGTTCAAAGGATAAACGGCGAAATCACAGAGCTTGATAATGAGATAGACCAAATCTCCGACGAACAGGACACATCCATTCCCGCTGACCCGAATGTACGCAACTTCTCATTCGCTCTGGTAGACGGTAAGGTTTATTTCCGAGAGAATGACCGTATGACCCCTGCCACCGTATCAATGACGGCGGAAAATCGTATCAAGGGACTTATAGAAATACGGAATTGTGTACGCAGGCTCATTGAGTATCAGACCGAGGATTATCCAGAGGAAATGATACGCACCGAGCAGGAAAACCTAAACCGCCTGTACGACAGTTATACCGAGAAATACGGTCTTATCAACAGCCGAGGGAATTATCTTGCTTTTGCGTCGGACGAGAGCTATTTCCTTTTGTGTTCTCTGGAAGTGCTTGATGACGAGGGCAATTTCAAGCGGAAAGCAGATATGTTCACAAAGCGGACTATCAAGCCGCACCGTGAAGTAACCTCGGTTGAAACATCGAGCGAAGCCCTCGCCCTATCCATCGGAGAGAAAGCCCGTGTTGATTTGCCCTATATGGAACAGCTTACGGGCAAAACGCAAGCCGAGCTTATCAAGGATTTGCACGGCGTTATCTTCAAAGTGCCGAACTCCGAGCCTGTTTCCTATGCAGCCGCAGATGAGTATCTGTCGGGCAATGTCCGCACGAAGCTCCTTATTGCACAGGCGGCGGCAAAGAACGACCCAGAGCTTGCGGTCAATGTGGAAGCCTTAAAACAGGTCATTCCGAAAGACCTGTCCGCTGCCGAAATCTCTGTCCGTCTGGGAACAACTTGGATACCGCAGGAGGATATTCAGCAGTTTGTTATGGAGCTGCTTACTCCGTCGCAGTACGCCAGGGGAAAAATCAAGGTGCGCTACACCGAGTTTAACGGCGATTGGTTTATTGAGAACAAAAGCTCCGACTTCGATAATGTCAAGGCGAACAGCACCTACGGTACAAAGAGAGCTTCCGCCTACCGCATTATTGAAGACACGCTGAACCTGCGTGATGTCCGTATCTTTGACTATGTGTATGATGAACACGGCAACAAAAAAGCGGTGTTCAACGCAAAGGAAACGACGGCAGCACAAGCAAAGCAGGAAGCTATCAAGCAGGCGTTTGCGGATTGGATATGGAAAGACCCAGAACGGCGAAACCGCCTTGTCCGATATTACAATGACACTTTTAACTGTATCCGTCCCCGTGAGTACGATGGCAGTCATATCACCTTCGGCGGTATCAGTCCAGAAATTACACTAAGACCGCACCAAGTAAACGCCATTGCCCATATTCTTTACGGCGGCAATACGCTCCTTGCCCACAAGGTAGGCGCAGGCAAGACCTTTGAAATGGTAGCGGCTGCACAGGAAAGCAAGCGGCTCGGACTTTGCCAGAAATCAATGTTTGTTGTCCCCAATCACCTTGTCGGTCAGTGGGCTTCCGAATATCTGCGGCTCTATCCGAGCGCCAATATCCTTGTTACGACCAAGCAGGATTTTGAAACGGGCAACCGCAAGAAGTTCTGCGGGCGCATTGCTACGGGCGATTACGATGCAGTTATCATCGGGCATAGTCAGTTTGAAAAAATCCCGATGAGCGTGGAACGCCAGAAAATGCAGTTGGAAAAACAGCTCTTTGATATAGAACGAGGTATTGAAGATGTGCAGGCTTCCAAAGGCGAACAATTCACGGTCAAGCAGCTTATGAAAACCCGCAAGGGTATCAAGGCAAAGCTCGACAAGCTCAATGATACCAAGCGCAAGGATACGGTAATTGAGTTTGAACAGCTCGGTGTTGACCGTCTGTTCATTGACGAGAGCCATTTTTACAAGAATTTGTACCTCTATACCAAGATGCGCAGAGTGGGCGGCATTGCACAGACCGAAGCCCAGAAGTCAAGCGACCTCTTTATGAAGTGCCGCTATCTGGACGAAATCACGGGCAACCGAGGAACGATTTTCGCAACAGGTACGCCCGTCAGCAATTCTATGGTGGAGCTGTACTCGGTGCAGAGATATTTGCAGTACGACACTCTGGTACTGAATGGCTTACAGCATTTTGACAGTTGGGCATCCACCTTCGGAGAAACCATAACGGCTCTGGAGCTTGCCCCAGAGGGGTCAAGTTACCGCCCGAAAACAAGATTTGCCAAGTTTCACAACCTGCCAGAGCTGATGCAGATGTTCCGTGAGGTAGCCGACATTCAGACCGCCGATATGCTGAAGCTCCCCGTGCCAAAGGTCAATTATCGTAATATCAAGGTCGCTCCGAGCAAAATTCAAACGGAAATGGTTGCTTCTCTCGCAAAGAGAGCCGAGAAAGTCCGTGACAGACTTGTAGAGCCGTATATCGACAATATGCTGAAAATCACGAATGACGGGCGAAAATTGGCACTCGACCAAAGGCTTATCGACCCGATGCTGCCAGACTTTGAAAACAGCAAGGTCAACGCCTGCGTGGATAATGTGTACCGTATCTGGACGGAAAACGCCGATACACAGGCGACACAGCTTGTATTCTGCGACCTGTCAACGCCCAAAAACGACGGCACTTTCAATGTTTATGACGATATACGAACAAAGTTGACCGACAAGGGTATCCCTGCGGAGCAGATACGCTTTATTCACGAAGCGACTACCGACGCACAGAAAAAAGAGCTGTTTGCAAAGGTCAGAAGCGGCGAAGTGCGAGTTCTTTTAGGCTCTACCCCGAAAATGGGAGCAGGCACGAATGTGCAGGACAGGCTCAAAGCCATTCATAATTTGGACTGCCCGTGGCGACCGAGCGACCTTGAACAGCGGCAAGGGCGTATTGAACGGCAAGGTAATATGTTCCCAGAGGTTGAGGTCTATCGTTATGTTACTGAGCAGACCTTTGACGCCTACCTCTATCAGTTGGTAGAGAGCAAGCAGAAATTTATCAGCCAGATAATGACGAGCAAAAGCCCCGTCCGTTCTGCCGAAGATGTGGACGAGGTTGCGCTGTCCTTTGCGGAGGTCAAAATGCTTGCCACAGGCGATGAGCGTTTCAAGGAGAAAATGGATTTGGATATACAGGTATCAAAGCTGCGTGTGCTTAAACAAAGCTATCTGTCCGAGCATTACGACCTTGAGGACAGGATACTCAAATTCTATCCGCAGACCATAAAGGAGTATGAGGAACGCATTGCAGGCTATGAAAGCGATACGGCTCTTGCCGAGCTGCACAAGCCGCAGGGCGAGGATAAGTTCTGCCCGATGACCATAAAAGGCGTGACCTTTACCGAAAAAGCAGCCGCAGGCGAAATGCTCCTTGCCGTCTGCAAGGAAAATACTCTTGCCAATCCCGTGGAAATCGGCAGCTACCGTGGTTTCAGAATGGAGGTTTACTATGATACGCTCAACACCCATTACTGCCTAAACCTTTGCGGGAAAGCAAAGCACAAGGTCGAATTGGGCAGCGATGCGCTCGGCAATCTGACCCGAATTGAAAATGAGCTTGCGAAAATCCCTGTAAAATTGGAGGTCGCAAAGACAAAGCGGACGGAAACCATCGAGCAGCTACAAACCGCAAAAGCGGAGGTTGAAAAGCCTTTTGCCTTTGAAGATGAGCTGCGGGAAAAGACGGAACGGCTGAACGCTCTCAATATCGAACTTAATTTGAATGAGAAAGACCGTTCCGTTATGGATACCGAGCCAGACCAGAGCGAGGAGCAGCACGAAAGAAAATGTGCAAATCGAGAGAGATAATGCTGTTTGTATATTTGTAATGACCTTTTTGGGGCAGTATAATAGGTACAAGAAGTATTAAATCGGAGGTGAAAACCGTGCTTGATAATTTCAAATTTGAAACCTTTGTCGATGCGCACAGTAATATTTTCGAGGAGTATCTAAGCTCCGTCATATCTAAGCTGAGAGAAACCAATTCCGAATACCGTTCCATAGAGGAAAAGATAGAGAGCCTTTACAGGCAGTATCCGAAAGTGATGGCGGTACTCGATACGGAGAAGTCAAGCGATTTATCCGAACAGGAATGTACGGCGCTGATAGAAATTCTGGAGCTTCGGGCGAGGCTCTGCGATATGCAGCAGGAAGCAATTTATTTCCGAGGCTGCTATGACAGCGTGGGTTATCTGAAAAAGGCAGGCATTTTATAACCGAGAACGGCGGCATTGGCGAAAAGCTGATGCCGCTTTTACATAGCCGAGTGGTTTTCACTTAACGGAAATCACTCGGCTTTTTCTATTTCTGGAGGTGATTTGATTGAATGAGAAGCAGCAGACCCTATGTGCAGCTTGACCCTGCGGTTATCGAACAGGCACGGCAAATGGACTTGCTCTCCTATCTCAGAGCTTATGAGCCGAACAATTTGGTGCGTGTCGGCGGCAGCGTTTACTGCACCAGAGAACACGACAGCTTAAAAATTTCTAACGGAAAATGGTTTTGGTGGTCGAGAGGTATCGGCGGCGTTTCCGCCCTTGACTATCTTATCAAGGTCAAGGATTACGGATTTGTAGAAGCCGTCGAAGCTCTGACGGGCGGTGCGGTTGAATGGACGCCGCCGCAAACGCCGAAAAAGGATGAGCCGAAAGTTCTGCTTTTGCCGCCGAAGAACAAGGATTGCAGCCGAGTAATGCAGTATCTTTTCGGGCGTGGCATTGATTATCAGCTCATACAGGCGTGCATTGCAGACGGTACGATTTACGAAAGTGCCGATTATCACAATGCCGTTTTTGTAGGCAATGATAAAAGCGGAACGCCAAAGTATGCCGCCTTGCGCAGCACGCTCGGCAGTCCCTTTAAGCAGGACGCTTCGGGAAGTGACAAGCGATATTCGTTCCGACTGCTTGCAAAAGAGCCGACAAACACGGTGCATTTATTTGAAGCAGCCATTGATTTACTGTCCTATGCGACCTACCTTAAATGCGAGGGCAAGGACTATCGGACACAAAATCTGCTCTCTTTGTCGGGCGTATATCAGCCCAAAAAGAAGCTGAGCGAGAGCAAAGTCCCCATTGCGCTGTCCACTTATCTCAAGGAAAATCCGCAAATCAAGACCGTTGTTTTGCACCTTGACAATGACAAAACGGGCAGGCTGTGTACTGCCGCCTTAACCGAATTACTGAAAAAGGACTATGAAATCGTTGATTCTCCGCCGCCTGTCGGCAAGGATGTCAACGATTTTTTAATGTCCTATCTGGGGCTTTCAAGGCAAAAGCCCGTCCGTGAAAGGAGTGATGTCCGTTGATTGTGCAGCAGGTTTTCTGAAAAACGACAACCAAACCGACCCTAAAATTAAGAACGAAAGTGAGGAAATGACGATTGAAAAACTATGATGTGACCCTTACCGCCCACTACGAAAAGACCGTTTCCGTTTGCGCCGACAGCCCCGAACAGGCAGCGGAGAAAGTCAAAATCATTCTCTTTGATACCGACCTTATCGAGTTTTCCGATGAGGATTTTGTCTGCGGTGAAGCCGATATTACCGAGCATAGCGAGGACGGTCTTGACGATACCGATAAGGAAGAATTGTCCGAAGAAGATGATTGTTCGGACTGTCCGTACTTCTGCCCTGTGTGCGGAGAATGTCTGTATGCGGACGGGTGCGAAGGATGATATGTCTTACCAAGCACTGAATTTGGCTAACCAAATTCGCTTGTTAGGGGGCTGCCCCTAATACCCCGTGAAAACAGAAAGGAGTTTGAGAATGAGTGAGTTTATATTTTTCATCATCGGCATAATGCTCGGCGGGCTGACGGGCGTTGCAATTATGTGCTGCTTGCAGATAAACCGTCTGTCCGAGAGAGAGGAAGTGAAAAATGCGAAAACGAAATGTGCAGATACTTTTCCGTCTGACTGAGGAAGAAGCCGAGCAGCTTAACGAGCTTGTGCGAAAATCGGGTCGCTCAAAAGAAGCATTCCTCAGAGAGGCGGTAAAGGGCTACCGCCTGTGCGAGAAGCCCGACCCAGAGTTCTATAAAATGATGCGAGAGCTGTCGGCTATCGGCAACCGTATCAATCAGCTTGCGGTCAAGGCAAACGCCCTCGGCTTTATCGACACGCCGATGCTCCGAGAGGAAGCGAGGAAATGGCACGAGTTTCAAATCGAAATCCGCAAAAGGTATTTGCTGCCCTGCAAGGTGTCTTAATGGCGGTATGCGAGATATGGGATGTGCGTGGCAGGCTCGACCACCCGATTGACTACGCAGAAAATCCCGAAAAGACCGCCAACCCCAAATACACCGAAGCTGATTTACAGGCTATGGTCGATGTAATGGAGTACGCTACCAATAAGGATAAGACCGAACAGCGTTTCTTTGTCACGGGTGTAAACTGCGACCCGACTACCGCAAGAGATGAAATGATGATTTCCAAAGCCCAATGGAACGATACAAGCGAGATTGTCTGTTATCACGGTTTCCAAAGCTTCAAGTCTGGCGAGGTCACGCCAGAGCAGGCGCACGAGGTCGGGGTTAGACTTGCCGAGAGAATGTGGGGCGACAGATTTCAAGTCATTGTTGCCACTCACCTCAACACCGAGTGCCTGCATAACCACTTTGTAGTGAACTCCGTTTCCTTTGCGGACGGAAAGCACTATCACGACAACAAAGCAAATTTACGGCTGCTTCGTCAGCACTCCGATGAGCTTTGCCGTGAGTATGCTCTGTCCGTTATTGAACACCCAAGCGGCAAGAAAAAGCCCTATGCTCTTTATCAAGCGGAAAAACAAGGACGCCCCACAAGAGATAATGTAGCAAGGCAGGCAGTTGATGAAGCCATTGCAAAATCCTACACGCTGAAAGACTTTGACCGCATTATGGCGGAGATGGGCTACCGTGTGAGCTTTGACCACAATCGCAAGTATTGGACGATAATCGGAAAGGGCTGGCAAAGACCGAAGCGACTCTATAAGCTCGGAGAGGATTATACCAACGACAGAATAACGGAGCGTATCAGCCAGAACTCTTATGCCGTAAGGCTTGACCGATTTACCGACCTGCCGAAGCAGGTCAAGGTCTATCGGGTCAAGGGGTCACTTTCGGATATTAAGAAAATCGGCGGTTTGCGTGGACTTTATCTCCATTACTGCTACCAGCTCGGTATCCTGCCGAAGAACAAAAAACAGAATTATGCTCGGCTTCACTATCTGCTAAAGGACGACCTTATGAAAATGGAAGCCATAGCAAAAGAAACAAGGCTGCTTTGTCGGAATCACATTGATACGGCACAGCAGCTTTTGTCGTACAAAGGCTCGTTGGAAACGGAAATGTCTGCCTTGCTTGAAAAGCGTAAGGAGCTTTACTCCAAATCCCGTTCCGCAAAGGACGAGGATACAAAATCACAGGTCAAGTCAGAGCTATCCGATATTTCCAAACGCCTTAGTATTTTGCGAAAGGAGGTTAAACTTTGCGAGGGTATCGCCGCCCGTAGCGACACCCTTAAAGAAAAACTCGCAGCTATACGGGCAGATGAACAAGAACAGCAAAGGAAGGAGCTGACAAAGAATGAACACAGGCGGCGAAGCGGCAGAACAAATCGTCCGAATGAGCTTGGAGGGCTTTGAGGTCGCTGCAAAAATCACAGGCGCAGGAGCGAAAAATATCGCCATCCTGCTGTATTCCATTCTGAAAGAAGAAAAGAAAACCAAAGGCAAGGCACGGCTTTCCTCAATGCTTCGCTCTGGAAAAGAGCTGAAGGTCTTTACCGTGAAAAACGACGACCTCAAAACATTCACGCAGGAAGCCAAAAAATACGGCGTTCTTTATTGCGTCCTTGCAGACCGCAAGAATAACGACCCTAATGCAGAGGTCGATGTTATCGCCCGTGCGGAGGACGCATCGAAAATCAGCCGTATCGTGGAGCACTTCAACCTTGCATCGGTGGACACCGCTTCTATCGTAACCGAAGCGGAGAAATCCAAAGACGAAAAGAACGGACAGCCAGAGCCAGAAATCACAACACCCGAAAAGGCAGAAAAGGACAAGCTGCTTGACGAGCTTATGGGTAAGCCTGTCGGCAAGGAGGAAAACGCCCCAAACCCCTCGGTGGCAAAGACCGAAAAATCCCCTCAGTCCGAGCCTATCTCAGAGAAGCAAAGCAAATCCGCAGAGGGGGCTACTATGACTAAAGAGAAACCTTCCGTCAAAGAGGAACTGCGGAAAATCAATGAGAGCCGCAAAGAACAGGAAGCGGACAAAGGCACTTCCGCCCTGGACAAAAGCGGAGCTTCCGACAGGGCTAAGAGTGCCAACGGCAAGACCGAACACAAACAGCCCCAGAGAAAAAGGAAACACAAAAAATCCAAAGAAGCGAGGTAAACAAGTATGAGTATCTATGATGTATTCAGCGGCGGCAGTAAACCGTTCGACAAAGAACAATGGGCTGCCCAGAAGCAGGCGCAGCGAAAAGAAGCCTATGAGCTGATTGACAACACCTGCTCCGAAATGATGAGCAGCGGCGACAGCTTCCGTCAGTATCTTGATGTGCAGGGACGGTTTGACCGCTATTCAGTAAACAATGCCATTCTGGTATCGGCACAGATGCCAGAAGCAACGCAGCTTAAAGAAAAAGCCGCTTGGAAGCAGAGCCGTGTCTATGTGAATAAGGACGCACAGAAAGTCGTTATCCTTGAGCCGAGCAAGGAGTACACCCGTGAGGACGGCTCTAAGGCGGTCGGCTACAACGCCAAAGAGGTCTATGACATTTCCGAAACCTCTGCAAAGGACAGACAGGAAGCACAGGAAAAGAAATCTATGCGTGAGCTTGTGTCGGCACTCATTGACGCAAGCCCCGTGCCTTTTGTACCTGTTGCAGACCTTGAAATGCCTGCCTACTACGACAGCGAACAGCAGAGCATTTTTATCCGCACGGGTCTTAACGAGGAACAGCTTTTCGTGAGTATGGCAAAGGAAGTGTCAGCGGCGGTTTTTGACTTTAAGCATAACGAAAGCCGAGAAGCGTCCGAGTTCAAATCCTACTGCGTGGCGTATATGGTAAGCTCCCGCTACGGCGTTGACACCAGAGGCTTTAATTTCTCCAGACTTCCGAAAGAGCTTGCGGAAACGGATACGCAGGCTTTCAAGGGAGAGCTTGGCTCTATGCGTGATGTTCTGGGTGAAATCCAGAGCGAAATGTATAAGAGTATGGAGAAAAACAAGCCTGCCAAAAGCAAGGAGCAGGAACGATAAACGGAGGTACAGCTTATGAGAGAAGAACGATACCATATTGCACTTGATAAGTACGATAAAAATATCGTTATCAATGCGCTTAACACCCTGCGTACACGGCAGTTACAGGAGGAACGCCCCACCGAGCCTGTTGACGAGCTGATTAGCAAGGTAGCGCACGCCCCGACAAAGAAATTCAAAGTCGTGCATTGCAGGTGTAATGAGGAACGATAACGACAAAAAGACGAGCCTAATCCTTTCCGCTTGCGGCGTCATTCCTGTCGTATGGCTTGCTCTGCTGACCGCCCCTTATGTGGGCGGCGGCATTGTAGAAATCATCCGAGGACTGACCGATGCTATGGGAAGTCCCTTTGCCATAACCGTATGTGAGGACAGCGTAAAGACTGTCCTTATTTTTTTAGCCGCATACGGTATGGCTATCGGTATTTACTTCTCCACACGAAGGAACTACCGCAGGCGTGAGGAACACGGCTCTGCAAAATGGGGCAACGCCGATGCGCTGAACAAGAAGTATCGGGATAAAGACCCGTCCGAGAACAAGCTGCTGACCCAGAATGTCCGCATCGGTCTGGACGGGAAAAAACACCGCCGAAATCTCAATATCTTAGTCTGCGGCGGCTCTGGTGCGGGCAAAACACGCTTTTTCTGTAAGCCAAACGCTATGCAATGCAATACCTCTTTCGTGGTGCTTGACCCAAAGGGCGAAATCGTCCGTGACATCGGCGGTCTGTTGGAGCGCAAAGGCTATGAGGTGCGTGTCCTTGACCTAATCAATATGCACCGCAGCCATTGTTACAATCCCTTTGTGTATCTGCGCAACGACAACGATGTGCAGCGTTTGGTAACGAATCTGTTTAAGGCAACTACGCCAAAAGGGTCACAGTCGCAAGACCCGTTCTGGGATACGGCGGCAAGTATGCTGCTTCTTGCGTTGGTGTTTTATCTCAAATACGAAGCTCCGCCCGACGAGCAGAATTTCCCTATGGTTATGGAGCTGCTTCGTGCAGGCGAAGTCCGTGAGGATGACGACAGCTACGTAAGCCCTCTGGACGAACTGTTTGACCGTCTGGAAATGGTAAACCCAGAGCATATCGCCCTCAAGTATTACAGGGATTATCACTCTGGCTCTGCTAAGACCTTAAAGAGTATTCAAATCACGCTTGCCGCAAGGCTTGAAAAATTCAATCTGGGGAGCCTTGCAGGGCTTACCGCCACCGATGAGCTTGACCTGCCGAGTCTGGGAGAAAAGAAAGTCGCTTTGTTTGCTTTGATACCCGACAATGATACGAGCTTTAACTTCCTTGTCAGTATCCTTTATACGCAGCTCTTTCAACAGCTCTTTTATCTGGCAGACCATAAATACGGCGGCAGCCTGCCCGTGCATTGCCACTTCATAATGGACGAATTTGCGAATGTATCGCTGCCCGATGACTTCGATAAGATTTTGTCCGTTATGCGTTCCAGAGGGGTATCAGTGTCCATTATCCTGCAAAATCTGGCGCAGCTCAAAGCTCTTTTCGAGAAGCAATGGGAAAGCATCGTAGGCAACTGCGATGAATTTCTTTACCTCGGCGGCAATGAGCAAAGTACCCACAAATATGTGTCGGAGCTGCTCGGCAAGGAAACCATTGATACCAACACCTACGGAAAAAGCTCTGGGCGAAGCGGAAACTATTCGACCAACTATCAAATATCGGGGCGTGAGCTTATGACCCCAGATGAAGTGCGTATGCTTGATAACCGCTACGCACTTCTTTTTATTCGGGGAGAACGCCCCGTAATGGACTTCAAGTATGACATTATGAAGCACCCGAATGTGAAGCTGACTGCTGACGGAGGGCAGCCGCCGTATATTCACGGAGAGCCGACGCAGGCAGTCGCAACCCTTGTGTTTGACAGCGATATTCCGCAAAGCGCCGTAAGCATAAACGCTGTCAGCACTTCCTACGAGCTTCTGTCCGATGAGGACTTGGAAGAAATATTCAACATCTAAAAGGAGGATTTATCTATGAAATTTTTTAAGAAGAATGAGGGCAAGAAAACCGAAAAGCTGCCGATGTCTGGCAAGGTCAGAAAGGGGTTCCGCTTTTACTGCACGGCAGTAATGACATTGACCTTTGTTGTGGGAACATCCGTGACCGCTTTTGCGGCGAATGACCCTATTGCCGTAGTCAATAACCTGTCCGACTTCATTTTCGGTTTAGTGAGAGCTGTTGGTATGATTATGCTCGGCTTCGGTATTGTGCAAATTGGTCTGTCCCTCAAATCTCACGACCCGTCCCAGAGAGCAAACGGCTTTTTGACCCTTGCGGGCGGCGTGGTCATTACCTTTGCAAAGGAAATCTTGACCCTTATCACAGGCTGAGAGAACAACAGAATGACACAAGACTGACGGTAACGGGGGCAGATCCACTTTGCGGAATTGTCTCCGTTACCCAAATCAATAAGGAGGTGGTCGAATGTCTGATAATTGGATTGTGCAGAACTTGGAGAACGCTCTTGAAACTTGGAACGAGAAGCTGTCGGAGATATGGCAGCTCATTACCCAATCCCCAGAGAGCTTCAAGGGCGGCACGATATGGAATGTTATCGTAAATATACACGGTGCGGTGCAGGCAATCGGGCTTGCGTTGCTTGTTCTCTTTTTCGTCGTAGGCGTAATGCGGACTTGCGGCAGCTTTGCAGAAGTCAAGAAACCAGAACACGCATTAAAGCTGTTTATCCGCTTCGCCCTTGCCAAAGGTGCTGTGACCTATGGCTTGGAGCTGATGATGGCGCTTTTCAATATCGTACAGGGTCTTATCTCAACCATTATGAACGCCGCAGACTTCGGAACGGCACAGCAGACGGTATTGCCGTCTGAAATTGTGACCGCTGTTGAGGATTGTGGCTTTTTTGAGAGTATCCCGTTATGGGCGGTCACGCTGATAGGCGGTTTGTTCATTACGGTGCTGTCGTTCATTATGATTATGTCAGTGTACGGCAGATTTTTTAAGCTGTACCTTTATACTGCCATTGCCCCTGTTCCACTTTCCACTTTTGCGGGAGAGCCGAGCCAGAGTGTCGGCAAGAGCTTTATCAAGAGCTATGCCGCCGTGTGTCTGGAGGGTGCAATCATTGTGCTTGCCTGTATCATCTTTTCGCTCTTTGCAGCTTCGCCCCCTGCGGTTGACCCTAATGCTGCGGCGGTGTCTATGGTATGGAGCTATATCGGAGAGCTTGTATTTAATATGCTCGTCTTGGTCGGTGCGGTCAAAATGTCTGACCGTGTTGTAAGAGAAATGATGGGCTTATAAAGGAGGTGTGACGAATTGGAAGTTAAGATAAACAAGGAAATCCGCAATTACACGGAAAGTATGTTTTTCGGGCTGTCTTTGCGACAGTTCTTTTTTTCGGTGCTTGCCTGCGGCGTGGCGGTAGGTCTGTATTTTCTGCTGCGCCCATACTTCGGAACGGAAACCCTCAGTTGGGTATGCATCCTCGGTGCTGCGCCCTTTGCGCTGATGGGCTTTGTCAAATACAACGGTATGAACGCCGAGCAGTTTGTCTGGGCGTGGATAAAATCGGAGTTCCTTATGCCGAAAAAGCTGATGTTTCACCCCGATAATCTCTACTATGAAACGCTGAAAGCAACAATCCAAAATCACGAAAAGGAGGCGTTGAAAAACAATGCTTAAAACACTCAAAAACCTGTTCAAGCAGGATAAGGAGAAGTTTGTCGTGCCGAAATCGGTGCAGAGCGTTATCCCGATTAAAACTATCTGGGAGGACGGTATCTTTCTTGTCGGCAAGAACAAGTACGCTAAGACATTCAAATTTGAGGACATCAATTACGCCGTAGCAAGCCGTGAGGATAAGGAAGCGATGTTCCTTGAATACTCGGAGCTGCTTAATTCGCTTGACAGCGGAGCTACTACGAAAATCACTATCAATAACCGCCGCTTAAACAAAGCGGACTTTGAACAGACGATACTCATTCCTATGGCTGATGACGGTCTGGATAAGTACCGCAAGGAATACAACAAGATGCTCCTTGAGAAAGCGACGGGAGCAAATTCCATTGTGCAGGACAAGTATGTGACGGTATCCGTCTGCAAGAAAAATATCGAGGAAGCCCGAAACTACTTTGCCCGTGTGGGCGCTGACCTTATTGCCCACTTTTCCCGTCTGGGGTCACGGTGCGTAGAGCTTGAAGCCGAGGAAAAGCTACGCATCTTTCACGATTTCTACCGCACAGGCGAAGAAACGGCGTTCCGTTTCGATATTTCCCAGACGATGCGAAAGGGTCACGACTTCAAGGACTTTATCTGCCCCGACACCTTTGAATTTGAAAGGGACTGTTTCAGAATGGGCGACAGATACGGGCGTGTGATTTTCCTCAGAGAATACGCCGCCTATATCAAGGACAGTATGGTAGCGGAGCTTTGTGAGCTGAACAGAAATATGATGCTCTCCGTTGACATTATCCCCGTTCCCACAGATGAAGCCGTGCGAGAGGTGGAAAACCGACTGCTCGGCGTGGAAACCAATATCACGAATTGGCAGAGAAAGCAAAACCAGAACAATAACTTTTCTGCCGTTGTACCGTATGACTTGGAGCAGCAGCGAAAAGAAAGCAAGGAGTTCCTTGATGACCTTACGACCCGTGACCAAAGAATGATGTTCGCCGTGCTGACTATGGTGCATACGGCGGACAGCAAGGAGCAGCTTGACAGCGATACAGAAGCGTTGCTCACGACTGCCAGAAAGCACCTGTGTCAGTTTGCCGTACTGAAATATCAGCAGATGGACGGCTTAAATACGGTGCTGCCTTTCGGTGTGCGAAAGATTGACGCCCTGCGTACCCTTACAACGGAAAGTCTTGCGGTGTTTATCCCGTTTCGGGTACAGGAAATTTATCACGAAAACGGCGTTTATTACGGGCAGAATGTAATCAGCAAGAATATGATTATCGCCAACCGCCGCCACCTGCTCAACGGTAATTCCTTTATCCTCGGCGTGTCGGGTGCAGGCAAATCCTTTACGGCAAAGGAAGAAATGACGAACATCATTCTGACCGACCCCAACGCCGATATTATCATTATTGACCCAGAGCGAGAGTATTCGCCGCTTGTAAAGGCAATGCAGGGCGAGGTCATTCACATCTCGGCAACGAGCGAAAACCATATCAACGCTATGGATATGAACTCCGATTACGGTGACGGCGCAAACCCCGTTATCTTGAAATCGGAGTTTATTTTGTCCCTTTGCGAACAGCTCATCGGCGGCAGCAGTCTTGGCGCAAAGCAGAAATCTATCATTGACCGCTGTACCGCTTCGGTGTATCGGTACTATCAGCAAGGCAACTATATGGGAACGCCGCCGACCTTGCAGGACTTCCGTGAGGAGCTGTTGAAGCAGGACGAGCCAGAAGCGCAGGAAATCGCCCTTGCCATTGAGCTTTTTACGGACGGCTCTTTGAATACCTTTGCCAAGCATACGAATGTGGATACCCACAGCCGGCTTATCTGCTATGACATTCTGGATTTGGGCAAGCAGTTACAGCCTATCGGTATGCTTGTTGTTCTTGACAGCATCTTGAACCGTATTACCCAGAACAGAGCCAAAGGCAGAAACACTTTCATTTTCATTGATGAGATTTATCTGCTCTTTCAGCACGAATACTCCGCAAACTTCCTCTTTACGCTCTGGAAAAGAGTAAGAAAGTACGGTGCGTACTGCACGGGCATTACGCAGAATGTGGACGACCTTTTGCAGAGCCACACGGCAAGAACAATGCTTGCCAACAGCGAGTTTATCATTATGCTCAACCAAGCGTCCACAGACCGTATCGAGCTTGCCAAGCTCCTTAATATCTCCGACCTTCAGCTCAGCTATATCACGAATGTCGGCGCAGGACAGGGGCTTCTCAAGGTTGGCAGCTCCCTTGTGCCGTTTGTCAACAAGTTCCCACGCAATACCGAGCTTTACAAGCTGATGACGACCAAGTTCGGAGAGGTGTAAAATGCTGAAATTGCGGTGTTCGTGTCGTATCGTGAGAGGTTAGCAAAAATAATCATGTTGATTAGTGTGAAAATTCAAGGAAATTTCATTGATTTTTGCACGAATATCTGCTATACTATGGTCAGTACCTTTAAGGAGGACTGCTTATGTATAGAAAGATTATGGGCTTCTTGGAAGCGTGGAAAGAAAGCGAACACCGCAAACCTCTTATTTTACAGGGCGCAAGACAGGTCGGAAAGACCTATTCCATTCTGGAGTTCGGGCGTACCCATTACGAAAATGTGGCATACTTCAATTTTGAAACCAATCCAAAGCTGAACGAAACCTTTGAGGAAAACATCAGCCCCGATTATCTGATACCGATTTTATCCCATATCGCAGGTCAGACTATCGTAAAGGAAAAAACACTGATAGTCTTTGACGAGGTGCAGCTCTGCGAAAGGGCGTTGACTTCGCTCAAATACTTCTGCGAGGACGCTCCAGATTATCACATCATCGTAGCAGGCAGCTTGCTCGGCGTTGCGGTCAACAGAGCGAAATTCTCTTTCCCCGTAGGAAAGGTCGATATGAAAACGCTTTATCCTATGGATATGGAGGAATTTATGTTGGCGCTCGGTGAGGACGATTTGGTAGCGCAGATTAAAAAGTGCTTCCAAACCGATACGCCGCTACCGTCTGCCTTGCACGACGCCGCAATGCAGCTTTACCGTCAGTATCTTGTGGTCGGCGGTATGCCAGAGTGCGTGATGCAGTTTGCCGAAACAAAGGATTATATCCTTGTCCGCCATACGCAGGATACGATACTTGCAAGCTACCTCAATGATATGAGCAAGTATAACAACTTGAATGAAATCAAGAAAACCAGACTTGCTTATGATAACATTACCGTTCAGCTTTCAAAGAAGAATACCCGTTTCCAATATAAGCTGATTAAGAAAGGTGGACGGGCTTCCGAATTTGAAAATGCAATCGAATGGCTCTGCCTGTCTGGTATCGTGTCACAGGTCTATAAGGTCGAGCAAATCAAAAAACCCCTTGAAAACTACCGTGATATTGATGCGTTCAAGATTTATGTGTCCGACTTAGGATTGCTTTGCGCCAAGAAAGACTTAGCCGCCAATGACATCCTCTATATGGTCGAGGAAATTAACGACTTCAAGGGCGGTATGGCTGAGAACTATGTCAATGTGCAGCTTACCATTAACGGCTACCACACCTACTATTGGGAGTCCGAGCGTGGGGCTGAAATTGATTTTATCATTCAGCGTGACGGTCAGCTCATTCCTATTGAGGTCAAATCTGCTGACAACACCAGAGCCAAGAGCTTAAAGGTCTATATGGACACCTACAAGCCCGCTTATGCTATCAAGCTCTCTGCAAAGAACTTCGGCTTTGAGGACAATAAAAAAATCGTTCCTCTCTATGCCGCATTTTGTATCTGAAATCAATATTGCAACAGTAACGCTCACAGAAAATGTGGGCGTTATTTTTTGCCCCTAAAACAGAATAAGAAAGGACAACGCATATGAAGAAATACACAAAAATCATTTGTATGGCTGCCGCCGTATGCCTGTTAGGTGCGGCGGCTTTTTGCGGCTTCCGCATTTACAGCCACTATGCGCACGAAAGCGAGCAGGAAGAAGTCTTTGAGAAAATTGCCGAGGTTGTGGAACAGGCGCAGACGGGCGAAAGTGAAACTGTCGATGTTCTGCTCACGGAGGAAGAAACCGTGCTTGCAGAATACGGCGAGTTGTATCTGCAAAATACGGATATGGTCGGCTGGCTTTCGATTGCCGGCACGAATATCAACTATCCCGTAATGCAGACCCCGAACAACCCCAATTATTATCTGAAGCACAATTTTGAAAAGGAGTACAGCGATTTAGGTACTCCGTATGTGCAGGAAAATTGCGACCTATTGACGAGCGATAACCTTGTTATTTACGGTCATCACATCAAGGGGCAAAAGATGTTCGGCGCATTGGAGAATTACAAGAGCAAGGATTTTTACGAGGAACACAAGACCATTCGTTTTGATACCCTCACAAAGAGGGACGAGTATGAAATCATTGCCGTGTTCAAAACGGTTGCGTACAGCTCGGCAGGCTTCCGCTACTACGATTTTGTAAACGCAGAGGATGAAAACGCCTTTAACGCTTATATCTCCAAGTGCAAGGAACTTGCCCTGTATGATACAGGTGTGACCGCTGAATATGGCGACAGGCTTATTACGCTTTCTACCTGCGAATACTCCGCACAAAACGGCAGGCTTGTTGTAGTGGGAAAAAAGGTTGCCTAATATCTGTACCGCTTCAAGGAAAGGAGGCTTTTAATGGCTGATATAAAAACCAGAGATGCAGTCAAAGGCACGATAAAGACCATAGACAAAGCCGCCATTGCTACCGAGCGTATGAAGTCCGCTTATGCAAAAACAAAGGATAAGGCGGAACAAGGCTGCTATACTGATGAAAGCTCCGCTACGGAATATGCTGCTGACAGGCTTTCCTACGGAGCTGACCGTATCAAGGACGAGGGTATCCACCAATTCAACAAGCAAGGTCAAAAGGCGGTCAAGGAAACAAGGGAAAATATCGGCAAGGCAAAGGATAAAATATCGGCATATAAACAGAAAAAGGCGACAAAAGCCGCCGAACAGCATAACAACGGCTTGCAGATCCGTCACGGGGCTACAAGCCGTTCCTCTGCTCCCGATAGCGTCCAAAGGGCAAAATCTCAGTTTATCAAGACCCGACAGCAAGGCAAAAAGACGGTTAAGACTACCGCCCGAAATACAGAAAAGACGGTCAAGGCGACCGCAAAAGGTACGGTCAAGACCACCCAGAAAAGCGTTAAAACCGCACAGGCTACCTCTAAGGCGGCTATCAAAACAGCCGAGCATACCGCCAAAGCAACGAAGGCGGCGGCAAGGGCTTCGGCAAAAGCGGCTCAAAGAGCTGCACAGGCGGCAAAAGCCACCGCCAAGGCTACGGTTACAGCGGTGAAAGCGGCGGTAAAAGCTACGATTGCCGCAGTTAAAGCGATTATTGCAGGCGTCAAGGCTTTGGTAGCCGCCATAGCCGCAGGCGGTTGGGTTGCCGTCGTGATTATTATTGTTATCTGTTTAATTGCCTTGATTGCAGGCTCGGTGTTCGGCATCTTCTTTTCGGGCGAGGACTCTGGAAACGGTATGACAATGCAGAGCGTTGTACGGGAAATCAATGCTGAATACGATACCCGTCTTGACGAAATCCAAAGCAGCACGACCTATGATGTTCTGGAAATGTCGGGCAGTCGTGCGGTCTGGAAAGAGGTGCTTGCAGTTTATTCTGTAAAGACTGCCACCGACCCAGACAATCCGCAGGAAGTGGCAACGATGGACGAGGGTAAAAAGCAGCTTTTATCGGGTATCTTCTGGGAGATGAACGAAATCAGCAGCAAGACAGAAAGCAAGACCGAAACCCAGATAACCGAGAGCGACGACGGTCACGGGAACATCGTGCAGACCGAAACCACCGTTACACGGACTTATCTGTATATCACGGTTAGCCACAAGACTGCCGATGAAATGGCAGACCTGTACGGCTTTAATGAGGAACAGCGACAGCAGCTATCCGAATTACTTGCCGAGGAAAACAATTCGCTCTGGTCGGCGCTGCTTTACGGCATCTCGGTTGGCGACGGCGAAATCGTGACCGTTGCTTTGTCGCAGGTCGGCAATGTGGGAGGTCAGCCCTATTGGTCTTGGTACGGCTTTGACGGGCGTGTGGAATGGTGTGCCTGCTTTGTGTCATGGTGTGCCGACCAATGCGGATATATTGAGAGCGGAATTATCCCTAAATTTTCTGGCTGCGTGGACGGCTCAAATTGGTTTAAGGGTAACGGACAATGGAAAGACCGAAGCTATGAGCCGTCGGCAGGCGATATTATCTTTTTTGATTGGGAAGGCGACGGAGAAACTGACCATGTAGGCATTGTGGGAAAATGCGAAAACGGTGTTGTCTATACCGTAGAGGGCAACTCTGGCGATGCTTGCAGGCAAAAGCAATATACGGTTGGAAGCAGCTCCATCTATGGATATGGGTGTCCTGCCTATTAAGAGCAGAAGCCGTCTAAACAGGCGGCTTCGCTACATATTTCTTAATAAAGTTTGAATATGCGAACCTAAACATTGCTTTTCTGGACTTTTGATGATATAATAGGAAAAACATCCTGATGAGGTGAGCCAAATGCGAGTGAGTTATAATAAACTTTGGAAACTTTTAATTGATAAGAATATGAAAAAGGGCGAGCTTCGAGATGCTATCGGAGCAAGCAAAAGCACATTTGCCAAGCTTGGCAAAAATCAAAATGTTACGCTACCTGTCTTGTTGTCGATATGTGAATATTTGAAATGTGATTTTGGAGATATTATGGAAGCGTTACCAGATGATGTTGATAAGGAGCATGAAAGCTGATTATGAATGAAAGTATTTTAATTGTAGACGATGAAAAAGAGATAGCCGACTTGATTGAGGTTTATCTAAAAAATGATGGTTACACGGTACATAAATTTTATAATGGTCTGGATGCTTTGGAATGTATTGAAACGCAAAAAATGGATTTGGCAATTTTAGATGTAATGCTTCCAGATATTGATGGATTTCGTATTTGTCAGAAAATCAGAGAACAGTATTATTATCCTATTATAATGCTGACGGCAAAAGTTGAGGATACTGATAAAATTATGGGACTTACCATTGGAGCTGATGATTACATTACAAAACCTTTCAATCCTTTGGAGGTTGTAGCAAGAGTAAAAACGCAACTTCGCCGTTATGTTCGTTATAATAATGCGGCTAATACCAAGGAAAAAGATACTCCCATTGCAGAACATGATGTAAGAGGACTTATTATAAACAAGAATACTCACAAATGTACTTTGTATGGAAAAGAGGTTACTTTGACACCTATTGAGTTTTCTATCCTCTGGTACTTATGTGAGAACAGAGGAAAAGTTATACCATCTGAAGAATTGTTTGAAAATGTTTGGGGCGAGCAGTACCTTGATAACAATAATACTGTTATGGCTCATATCGGAAGATTGAGGGAAAAGCTTAATGAGCCTGCAAAAAAACCGAAATTTATAAAAACTGTGTGGGGAGTGGGATATACCATTGAAAAATAAAAGAAATAGCCAAAGAGATGATTATCGTCTCCTTAAAAATAAATTATTGATTAGAACTTTTGGAATGTTGTTTTTTGCGTTTGCCCTTTTAGCAACCATGTACTCTCTATTTTTAAGAGGGCACATAGCAAATGTTTTTGTGGGTTTTTTGGATAATTTTGTCTATCATGATTATGACCGAGCTTTAAATGTATATTCAATGTATATTAGAGATTATAGGAGTCTTTTCTTCATAGTGCTTTCCCTAATATTATTTGCAATTATACTGCGTTTTTATCTAAATGAATTTTCCAAGTATTTCAAAGAAATTAACCGTAGTATAGAT
>OBCQ01000014.1_pt1 | contig 66752 bp, 95 predicted proteins | sample 1517991 | NCBI WGS metagenome assembly OBCQ01 (sample SAMN03418263, study PRJEB22391) | human gut metagenome | biome: human-gut; feature: organic feature; material: feces | host: Homo sapiens | place: Tanzania | collected 2013-01
CCTTGATATTTCCCCGGCGGGAATTTTTTGAAAAAGGATTTATATTTTAGAAGGGGGCGATATGATGGCTCATACACATCCGGTAGTTGATAGCGATGCCCATTTCGTCATTAGTTCAACTACTAGGGAGATTATGACCACCTCAACTAAGTTAGAACTTATGCAGGGCGACCATTTGTCTGAGCGAATCACATTCGAAATTCCGAAAAATGTCGAGGGTCATGATATGAGCCTCTGTGATCGCATCAAGATTCACTATACCAATACAGATAAGAAAACAAAAGCGACAAAGAAAGACGTGTACATAGTCAATGATGCAACTGTTGAAAACGAAACGGTTGTGTTTAGTTGGCTTGTCTCCAGCAATGCTACCAAGTACTATGGATCTCTTGAATTTGTCGTAGTCTTTGAGTGTCTTGATACTGATCAGAACTACACCTATAGATGGAGCACGGAAATTTGTAATCTTTTAAGTGTTGGCGAGAGCTTTAATAATAGTAAGAGCTCCCTGAATAGCAATCCTGATGCTCTCGAGAAATTCAAAGCGGAAGTTTTGAGCGAAGTGTCTAAAGTCATTCCAGAAGTTACTAAGGAAGGCTCACTACTTGTTGGCGAGAATGGGTCGTGGGCAGAAGCCGAGGCATCTGGTGGGTACGGATACACAGATAACGATGGAAGTATTCATAAAATCTCAAGCGACTATTTGCCCGAGTCTAATGCCACTACTCCTGACTGGAATCAGAACGATGAAAATGCTTCTGATTATATCAAAAATAGGCCTGGTGGATACACCGATTACGTTTTATCTGGCACCCATACTTTAACTAAAGAATTTAATGCTTCTGAGAACGGCAGATACGAAGCTTCTGTTGTTATCGATTATAGTTCTCCATTTAGTGTTTCCAGCAACGACATTTACGACGTCACTTTTAATGGCATTTTATACAAAAATGTTCGTCCGGTTTTAAACGGCGCGTCTAAGAATTATTTAGGCGATTATGACCTGGTTAAGTATCCGTTTTGCTTAGATTATGGAACCTTATGGTCTGGCGGAGCCACAAAGTATCAATACTTTTCAACTATTGGAGGTTCTATAGAAATTGAGGTTAAGCACTTCAGCGCTCAAAAGGTTAAAATTCCTTCCAGTATGATTGAATCTCCTAAATATATAGCTTTTGACGAGAGCAGCTATTATGCCTCCGTAATATATGGCAAAGGAGAGTATATTGAAAACCCATACCTATACGCAGGATGTGTGAATAATGAACGGATTTTAAAAACTGCTGGTACGTCCTTACATGTAGAAGGATGTATTAAAGCAGGAGAACGTCAGCCTATGCGATTGCTAGATGGTACAGAATTACATGTAGCGGCAAACGAAAGCTATCCGGATGCTACAGTTATAGGCCCAAGGTATATTATCTTGATGTCTTCTACTTCTGGCTCTAGCAAGAAATTCAAAATAACTGTAGATGACTCAGGAGCACTTACTGCAACGGAGGTAACATGATGGACGATGATGAGAAAGTATATTCTGGACTTTTGGAGGATGATTAAGCTATGGCATTTACAAATAGCCCATTAGTAAATTATAAACTTATAAGCCCACATAAATCTAGCCGTAATGGTCATGTAATAGATACCATAACAATTCATTGTGTGGCTGCTCAGGCGGCAGTAGAAACCCTTGGTAAACTGTTCCAGACAAAAGAAGCTAGTGCCAATTATGGTATCGGCTCGGATGGAAGGGTTGGCATGTATGTTGAGGAGAAAGACAGAAGCTGGTGTTCATCTAACGGCGACAACGATCGTCGGGCAGTTACAATTGAAGTTGCATCAGATAATAAGCATCCTTACGCAGTCAATAGTAAAGCATATGCCAAACTTCTTGACCTTGTCACGGATATATGCAAGCGCAACGGCATCAAGAAGCTTGTGTGGTCTACCAACAAGAACGACCGTATCAATCACAGAAACGGCTGCAACATGACCGTGCATAGAGACTATGCTAATAAGGCTTGCCCCGGTGATTATCTGTACAATCGCCACGGTCAGATAGCGGCTGAAGTTAACAAACGTCTTGGCACTGTGAGTAAGCCTGCCGGCACAACCACATTTAAGACTGGTGACATTGTCAAGATAACTGGTACTACATACTACGATGGCGCTGCTATTCCTGCATGGATACGTGCGAAGAATTGGCGAGTGTATCAAGTCACTGGCGACCGTGTGGTCATCAACAAATCAGAGGACGGGCAGAATGCTATCATGAGTCCCGTTAAAGCCGGTAATCTTGCTTTGGCGTATCCCAGGCAGAGCGAGCCGGTAAAGCCCACTGAAGAACCTAAACAGGAGGAGGAAACTGAAATGGTTCGTTATAAAACAATATCTGAAATGCCCGAGTGGGCGCAGAAAGAAGCTCAGGAGCTCGTTGACATCGGAGCACTCAAAGGTAACGGCGACGCGACAGGTTACGATGTTACGTTAGACATGCTTCGAGATCAGATCATTTGCCTGCGCATGTGCAAGGCACTTATAGCGGCTCTGCCCGAGCAAACGGTCAATAAAGAAGCTCTGTTCGAGGAGTTTAAGAAAAATCTTAAGCTCACAGTTGCTATTGAGTAAAATCAAAATAAGCTATCTCATTTATTGGGATAGCATTTAAACAGGTTCATAAGGTTAATTCGTGGTCGCTTATCGACCGGTCCCCTTCCGGGTTGTGCTCATGTTGTTTGCCATATTTTCTCCTTTCATTCAATAAGGTTTCCACTCCTTTCACCTCCCTTATATACACCTTATGAGCCTCTTTAAGTGCTATCCCGTTTCTTACAATTTTTTAAAGAAAGGAGCGGAATGCATGCTGTACGTATTAGATGATGGAACAATAAGACTGACCAGAGGCGACACGGCTCGCTTCACGATTCCTATTACAAATGAAACTAATGGCGAAGAATACATTATGCAAAGTGGTGACATTCTTCAGTTAACAATTAAGAAAAGCGGTAAAGACTACGAGCCTCTTCTTCAAAAGTCAGCAAAAGGTTCCAATATTATCAAGATCGATCCTTCCGACACCAAAGAACTGCCATTCAACAAGTATAAGTATGATGTTCAGTTGACTACCGAAGGTGGAGACGTCTATACAATCATTGAGCCTCATACCTTCGAAATTATGGAGGAGATTACGTGATGATCGAAGGTGTCATTGCTAAGGAAGGAGTACTCTCTGGTAAAATCCGCTTCGACCAGAGCTTATCGGGAAAGATAAATCCTGAAAATCTTCTTGCTGGCCGGATTAATGCTGATGAGGTGCTTAGTGGAAAAATGATGAGGCCTGTTGGCTACAAAGAATACTTGGATGAATACCGGGTGATTCCAAAGGTCTCTTCCCAAACTCTTCCAACGTCAGATAGACACCTCTCGCAAGACGTCGTTGTCGATCCGATTCCGTATTACGAAGTCAGCAATCAAAATGGAAAAACAATAATTATTGGGGGTAATTGACAATGGCTGATAATCAGCATGCCAATAAAATAGTATACGGCAATACAGTTCTTATAGACCTTACCGCAGATACTGTAACCGCAGATAAGATCCTTGCAAGTTATACTGCTCACGATGCAAGCGGTAACATTATAACAGGCACATGTGACTTTGACGTAAATTCTCAGGACGCTAACGTAAAAGTAGCTGAGATGCTTATTGGAAAAAACCGCTTATGCAAGAGGCACCAAACTTACCGGTACGATGCCTAATAATGGCTCAGTGTCACTTACGATCTCTACCCTTGACGATGAAATCTCGATCGCTCAGGGTTACCATGACGGCAGCGGAAAAGTTTCTATTCTTTCTACCGAAAAAGCTAAACTTATAGCAGCCAACATTAAGCAAGGTATTACAATTCTTGGTGTAACAGGAACTCTGGAGCCTTCGAGCGAAGTTAAAGTTCACTCTAAGACGGTTACTCCAAAGACTGCTGAGCAGGTCGTACTTCCCGATAGCGGATATGATTATCTTGCCCAGGTAACGGTTGGCGCGATCCCTTATGTCGAGACTGATAACTCTGCTGGAGGAAAGACTGTGACCATCGCGGGCGAGGGGTGATCATATGGGTGTAAGCAAGGTCGTTTACGATGGAAGCACCTTGATTGATCTTACCGGTGACTCTGTAACTGCGGATATGCTCGAAAAAGGAGCAACAGCGCATAATGCAGCCGGAGAGCAAATAGTTGGAACACTAGAAGTGAGCGATTTTGTTGTTACCGCTACGATCGGCGCTAGCACTAGCACTGGGGCGTATTCTGCAACCGTTGACAAAACTTTTTCTGAAATATTTGAAGCGCACAGTAGCGGGCGAAGAGTTATTGCCAAGCTTAGCGGCATAATTTTTACGCTTTCCATGATCGATGATGCTGGTTCTGGGATGTGCGTGTTTACAACGGTCTACAATATTACGCAAATCGCGGCCTTGACTTATTCGCTTACATATAATGGGTCATCATGGATTATATACCAATATAATACTCCGACCGCTTTAAAGAATCCTAATTCTTTAACTATAAATTTTGGAGGAACTACTGTGGTATATGATGGCTCAGAAGCTAAGGCAATTAATATCGATGTAGTTAACGTCTATTCAGGCAGTGGCGAACCGGCAGCGGATCTTGGCTCTGATGATGACATATATTTGGATATGGGGTAAACATATGTCTTCTATCGTTACTAAAGAACTAAATATAACCATTGACAATTCTTCGACATACTGCGAGGCGGATCATGTAGATCTTGACAAAGAGACATATGCCTTTAGAAAGTATTTTAATGATAGCACCGACGGTTATGCAATTCTTAAAGATGAAGGAAAAGAGCTCGTATTTCCTTCGAGCACGGCTCGCCCTTTCAAAGCCGATTCTACGATAAGTTGTTCTAGAAGCGCCGGTACGGCGATCGTGTCTTTGGAATTTGATGGAAACTCTGTTCATTCAGAATCGTTTACGTCTATTACCCAGAGAGTTAAAGCTAAAACCGATATAACTGATCCTGCCGTCACAAGTAGCACGAAAAGCACACAGATACGTTGGCATATACACGGTGCTAATGCTAATGCACAGCGAGTAAAGTACGTCAATCTAAAGTTGTACTTTAATCAGTACGCCATGCAAGCTGTAAGCGGAGATAACACCAACGGATTGCAAGAAATCGGCGTGTCTGATACAGCACCTTATCAGGGTGACACAGTAACATTCTCAGCAATACTTAAATCGGGTGCGATATGGATTGGATGGTACTCTGATTCGGCTTGCACAAATCTTGTGAGCGATGAACAGAGTTATTCACTTAGTCCGAATTCTGATTTAACATTGTACGCCAAAGCTACGATATCGAAAATAGGCTCTGGTGTATATCTAAAACAAAACGGCGCTTACACACAGGCCAATGCCATCTGGAAGAAAACAAATGGAGTATGGACTAAGACCGACAAAACAGCGATTGATACGATTAAAAACTACAGACTTATTCATTAACTAAAGAAAGGAGGCAGTAACTATGGCAAAAGTTAAACCGTCAACGGACACTAAGCAGAGAAAACTTAGACCGGCTTTAACACCGGAAGCTAGGGAGAATCAGTTAATATCTCTTGCGACCGATCTTGTTGAGAAGAGACTTATAGAAGGCACTGCCTCTTCTCAGGAGACAACACATTTCCTTAAGTTGGCAACGCAAGAAGCAAAGCTTAAACTTAAGATACTTGAAAAGCAAGAAGAGCTCATCTCTGCAAAGACAGAAGCAATTAAGTCTACTCAGAGGACAGAAGAGCTCTACCGCGATGCAATTATTGCTATGCGGCAGTATGGTGGTGGTGACCCAGATGAGTATTAGAACCTATTCAGAGGTGATAGCTTTTCCTACATTTGAGGAACGGTTCGAGTATCTTAGACTCGACGGAGAAATAGGCAAAGAAACATTCGGATTTGACAGAATCTTCAATCAGATGTTTTACAATTCCAGAGAGTGGAAGATGACTAGAGATCATGTAATAGTTCGAGATCATGGTTGTGATTTAGCAGCGATCGATCATGAGATACATGGGCAAAAGATTATCATCCATCATCTCAATCCCATATCACTAGAAGACATTGAGAGAAAGAGTGAAATTCTCTTAGATCCTGAGTTTTTGATAACAACAATTCACTCAACACACAACGCTATACATTACGGAGACAAAAGCCTACTGGTTACGACTCCAATAGAACGAAGCAAAAATGATACATGCCCTTGGCGGCATTAATGTAAGGAGAAATTCAAAATGGATAGCATTCTAACATCAATAAAGAATCTCCTTGGAATTCTCGAAGACTGTACAGACTTTGATCAGATCATTATCATGCATATCAACTCAGTATTCTCCATTCTTAACCAGCTTGGGGTTGGTCCTACTGCTGGTTTTAGTATAGAAGACGATTCAGCTGAGTGGTCTGATTTCATGGGCGATGATCCGCGTCTATCAGACGTCAAGTCATTCGTATACTTAAAAGTACGTATGCTCTTCGATCCTCCTCTTAGCTCTGCGGTTGCAGAGTCAATGAACCGGTTGGCAAGTGAACTCGAATGGCGAATTAATGTCACTGTTGACCCTAAGGAGGGTTGACACGTGTATGATTTTATACCATTAGAAGTCAAGCAAAAGTGCTGTGAGATGAAGGCGGCAGGAATTAAGTACAGAAAAATCTACGACGAGTATTATACCCAGAATGTAGATAATCCGATGTCATACAAATCTTTTAGCACAGTTATAAAGCGGTGGTCTAAAAAGATTTATGCAGATCGCATGACACTTGACTCCGGAACCTACGAAGGCTTTACTGCTCACGGTGCAACTGTTCAGGTCTCCTCCAAAGGAGAGATCGTCCAGGCATGGATTAAGCAGCATGCCGATTCCGTAGACCCTGACGACTTTATAAAAGCGATACAAGGAAAAGTCGAGCCTTATGAATACAAACCTGAGGCTCATCCTGACTCGAGAAACATGCTCGAAATCTCATTGTTCGACATGCATTGGGGCATAGCTTTTATGGACTACTATGAGCCCGTGCTTGATGAAGTACTGGAAGTGATACATAGCCATCATTGGAAAAGAGTCGTGATACCATACGGACAGGATTTCTTTCACAATGACAGCATTGCTAATGGACAGACTACTAAAGGTACGAACATAGAGAAAGTCGACATGGTTAAGGCAGTGAAAGACGGTCAGAGGTTCATGTATGCAATCATTGACTCAGCTATTAGCCAAGCCGATGAAGTGAAAGTGATTTATACTCCTGGCAATCATGATAGAAGTATCTCATGGATGTTTATGCAGACGCTTCTCGAGCGATATGGTCCGGAGATCGTAGACGATTCTCTCGAATTCCGCAAAGTCATCACATATGGAAAGAACGCAGTCATGGTTACGCATGGCGATGCAAAGAAAGCTACCGCTAAGAATCTTGCGCATGTCTTTCCTGTAGCATTTCCTGAAGAATTCGCAGGAGCAACCATCAGGGAAGTTCATTCTGGTCATCTCCATCATGAAAGTGAAGCCGACGTATATGGAATAATGGTTCGAAGATTATCTTCTGGCAATATGACCGATGAATGGACCGACAAAGAAGATTTCATCGGGGCTCACAAACGGTTCATGCTGTTTGAATGGAGCCTAGATAAACTCAAAGCAATTCACTACATATAAAAATTCAAAATGGAACGTTTTAACCTGAAAGGAGGGATTAAACGTGACCACAGACGAATATATGTCCGAACTTTATCACCACGGTATTCTTGGTATGAAGTGGGGCGTCCGAAGGTACCAGAATAAAGACGGTTCTCTTACCGCAGCCGGAAGAAAACGTGCTGGGTATAGTTCTGACGGAAAAGAAGAATCGAAAGGCTTTTTTAAGAAGCGTTCTTCTAAGAAAGGATCTAAAGCGGAAAAAGAAGCCGAGAAAGAGCAAAAACAGGAGGAAACTCTCGAGGTTAAGAAAGAGAGAATTCTCAAGAGCCGGTCTGCTGCTGAACTGTACAAGAATGCTGATTTGTTCACTACTGCTGAACTTCAGTCCGCTTATACTAGGCTTCAGCTTGAGAGGAACATTTCGCAACTTATCCCTAAGGAGGTCAACAAAGGCCGAGAATTTGTTGATAAAGCCACAAAGTGGGGCAATAGCATAAATGGCGCAGCAAATACTGGTATTAATCTCTATAATAACGTTGCTAAAGTTTATAATGCTTTCTCGGACGAGGCCAAAGAAAATCCTATGAAAATCATAGGCACTAACGACAAGAAAGACAAAAAGAAAGACGACTAAGGAGCGAACTATATGGCATTATCAAACACGGCCACTCCAATTTATTACGGCCAGTTTCGTGATGCCGTAATTCGAGGAGAGATTCCCGTAAACAAAGAAATCTCTATGGAGATGAACCGAATAGACGACCTGATAGCGAACCCAGGAGTTTGGTATGATGACCAAGCTATTAATGGGTTCATTTCTTTTTGTGAAAATGAGTTGACCTTAACTAATGGCGAAGATCTTCATCTGCTAGACTCATTCAAACTCTGGGCGGAGCAGATATTCGGTTGGTATTACTTTGTAGAGAGAAGCGTTTATGTTCCGTCTCCAGATGGACATGGCGGCCACTATGAGAAGAAGCGTATAAAGAAGCGCCTTGTTAACAAACAGTATCTGATCGTTGCTCGAGGCGCTGCAAAATCAATGTACGCTTCGTGCATTCAGAATTTCTTTCTCAACGTTGACACGGCTACGACCCATCAGATTACCACAGCTCCGACTATGGCTCAGGCAGAAGAGGTAATGTCACCTATACGAACTGCTATTACCAGAGCCAGAGGACCTTTGTACAAGTTTCTTACCGAAGGCTCTCTCCAGAATACCACTGGGTCTAAAGCAAATCGTTGCCAACTCGCTTCGACTAAGAAGGGAATCCAGAACTTCTTAACCGGATCTCTTCTGGAAGTTAGGCCTATGTCAATTGACAAGTTACAGGGTCTTCGAGTAAAGATTGCTACAATAGACGAATGGCTTTCTGGCGACGTTCGCGAAGATCCGATAGGTGCACTTGAACAGGGCGCAGCAAAAGAGCAGGGTTCAGCTGAGAACAACGACTATCTTATCGTTGCAATTAGTTCAGAAGGTACGGTTCGTAACGGAAGCGGCGACACAATCAAAATGGAGTTGGCCGACATTCTGAAGGGCGATTACTACAATCCTCATGTTTCTATCTGGTGGTACAAGCTTGACGATATCGAGGAAGTTAACGACCCAGATAAGTGGCTGAAGGCTAATCCTAATCTCGGTAAGACTGTTACCTATGAAACTTACCAGCTAGATGTTGAAAGAGCAGAGAAGAACCCTGCCGCAAGAAATGATATTCTGGCAAAGCGTTTCGGTATCCCTATGGAAGGCTATACATATTACTTCACTTATGAAGAGACTCTGCCTCACCGTAGGCAAGAGTTCTGGAAGATGCCTTGCGCTCTCGGAGCCGACCTTTCCCAAGGCGACGACTTCTGCGCATTCACATTTTTGTTCCCGTTATCTGGTGGAGCTTTCGGAATCAAGACTCGTAACTACATTACCGAGTTAACTTTGATGAAACTACCCGCAGCAATGAGAGCAAAGTATGATCAGTTTATGAAAGAAGGTAGTCTGGTCGTTATGCCAGGCACTGTTCTTGATATGATGGAAGTCTACGAAGATCTTGATCAGTACATAGCTGAAAGTGAGTACGATGTCAGATGCTTTGGATTTGACCCGTACAATGCTAGAGAGTTTGTTGAGAGATGGGAAAGAGAAAACGGTCCATTTGGTATAGAGAAAGTTATACAGGGTGCTAAAACAGAGTCCGTTCCTTTGGGCGAGCTTAAGAAACTTTCTGAAGAACGGATGCTTTTGTTTGACGAGGAGCTCATGTCCTTTGCCATGGGCAACTGTATAACTCTCGAAGATACGAATGGCAATAGAAAACTTTTGAAAAAGCGATATGACCAGAAGATCGATGCTGTCGCAGCAATGATGGATGCTTATGTTGCTTTTAAACTTAATAGAGAAGCTTTTGAGTAAGGAGTAAAGCGAAATGGGATTTTTTAATAGACTCCAGCATGGCTGGAATGCATTTGTAAATAACCGAGATCCTACGGTTGAGTATAACACTGGATCTGGTTATTACTATCGTCCTGACCGCCCTAGATTTACCAGAGGCAACGAAAGAAGCATAGTTACATCAGTTTACAATCGAATAGCTCTCGATGCATCGGCCATTAACATTCAGCATGTTCGTTTGGATGATAACGGTCGTTTTTCATCTGTAATTGAATCTGGACTTAACAATTGTCTTACGTTGGATGCTAATACCGATCAGACTGGACGCGCGTTTATTCAAGACGTTGTCATGTCAATGCTTGATGAGGGCTGTGTAGCTATTGTACCCGTCGATACAACTCTTGATCCTGCAGTCACGAACTCGTTTGATATAAACACGATGCGAGTCGGAAAAATTATCGAATGGCGTCCTCAGCATGTTAAAGTTCGTCTTTACAATGAGTTGACTGCTAAGAAAGAAGAAGTCATTCTTCCTAAGAAAGCAGTAGCTATTGTTGAGAATCCTTTGTATGCGGTAATGAACGAGCCTAACTCCACTATGCAGCGCCTGATTCATAAACTTAGTCTTCTGGACATTACTGATGAACAGACAGCTTCAGGAAAGCTCGATCTCATTATACAGCTTCCTTATGTAATCAAAACCGAAGCTCGTAGGCAGCAGGCAGACAATCGTCGCAAAGACATTGAGATGCAACTCGCTGGATCGAAATACGGCATTGCTTATACTGATGGCACTGAAAAGATAACCCAGCTGAACAGGTCAGTAGAAAACAATCTGATGAAACAGATAGAATATCTGACTAATAGTCTTTATGGGCAGCTTGGTATTACTCAGACTATTCTAGATGGCAGTGCCGATGACAAGACAATGCTCAATTATTATAACAGGACAATAGAACCTATAGTGTCGGCAATAGTCGACGAAATGAAACGAAAGTTTCTTACTAAAACTGCTCGCTCACAGGGTCAGTCGATTCTGTTCTTTAGAGATCCGTTCAAACTCGTTCCTGTAAACGATATCGCAGAAATTGCGGATAAGTTTACTCGCAATGAGATACTCACTTCGAACGAAGTCAGACAGATTATTGGAATTAAACCTTCCAATGATCCTAAGGCTGACGAACTTCGAAATAGCAACATTGCGGAAGCCAAGCAGAATCAGACCTCGGTCAAACCCGTTAGCGAAGGTTTAGAAGAAGGAGGAAAAAATCAAAATGGATAAATTTGATTTTAGCGGATGGGCAACCAAAGCTAATCTTAAATGCTCCGATGGCAGAGTGATCATGAAAGATGCCTTCAAGCATAATGATGGTCAGACCGTCCCGCTTGTTTGGAATCATCAGCATAATGATCCGAATGAAGTTCTCGGTCATGCTTTGCTGGAAAATAGAGAAGAAGGCGTTTATACATACTGCACGTTCAATGACACTGAGTCTGGTAAGACGGCAAAGCTCCTCGTGCAGCATGGTGACATAGTATCACTGTCTATTTATGCGAATCAGCTCAAGCAGAACATGTCTAATGTTATTCACGGTAATATCCGTGAGGTGAGCCTTGTTCTCGCCGGAGCAAATCCCGGAGCGTCGATCGAGTCCATCATAAAACATGGTGAAGAATGCGACGAAGAGGCTGTTCTCTATACCGGAGAAGATATAACTCTCGCTCACGCTGATACTGAGGAAGAGAAGAAAGACGAACCTCAGAAGAAGGACGAGGGAGACAAGAAGTCTGAAGAGGATAAGAAATCGGAAGGCGAAAAGACGGTCCTCGAAGTCTTCAACACGCTCGACGATGAGCAGAAGACTGCAGTTTATTCTTTAATAGCTGGTGCTATCGAAGACAACGATAAGCCCGGCGAAGATAATAAAGATGAAATTAATCATTCCGAAGGAGGAAACGAAATGAAAAAGAATGTGTTTGATCAGGAAGATATGGAGCAGGGCAAGACCCTTAGCCATTCCGCGATGAACGAGATCCTTGAGCTTGCAAAGACTCCTAGTGTCGGTAGCTTCCAGCAGGCTCGTAAGATCTACGAGAATGAGAATGAGCTTCAGCATGATGCATTCGATGAGGAGACCATGGGCATGCTGATGCCTGAGTACAAGCTCATTGACCCGGCTGAGCCGAAGATTCTCTACCCCGATGATACTTGGGTATCCAGTGTCATCAATGGTGTACATAAGTCCCCGTATGCAAGAGTTCGTACTCGCCGCGCCGATGCTCGCCAGGCTGAACTGAAGGCTCTCGGCTATGAGAAGGGCAACTACAAGAAGGAAGGCAAGCAGATCAAGCTGCTCGGTCGTACTCATGATGCTCAGACCATCTATGTAAAGGATAAGATCAACCGCGACGATGTTCTCGACATTACCGAGTTCGACATCATTGCTTATCAGTGGAAGATTCTGCGTCACACCATGGATCAGACCCTGGCTCAGGCGATCCTGATCGGTGACGGCCGCGATGATCTCGATCCCGACAAGATCAAGGAAGACCACATCCGTCCTATCTGGAAGGATGACGATATGTACTGCATCCACCAGGATGTTGATATCGCTGGCGCAAAGCAGAAGCTGCAGGGTACTGAGACTGCTAACCACTTCGGTGACAACTATGTCTACGCTGAGGCGATTATCGAGGCGGCTCTTTACTCTCGTGAGAAGTACAAGGGTTCGGGTAACCTTACCTTCTACTGCACTCCTCACCTGCTGAACGTTATGCTGCTTGCTCGTGACCTTAACGGTCGCAGAATTTACAGCTCCAAGAACGATCTCGTTGCAGCTCTTAACGTCAAGGATATCAAGACCATCGAGCAGTTTGAGGGTCTTACTCGTACTGCAGGCAACAAGACTAAGAAGCTTCTCGGCCTGTTTGTCAACCTTTCTGATTACCAGCTTGGCTGCGTAAAGGGTGGCGAGATCACCAAGTTTGATGACTTCGACATCGATTTCAACCAGTACAAGCTCCTTCTGGAGACTCGCGTCTCTGGTGCTCTTGTTGAGTGGTACTCTGCTATCGCTCTGGAAGAAGACATCACTGAGTAATTCGACAGCAACCAACAAATATTTTAGGAGGTAAATTACTATGGAAAGAATTTACGACCAGGCTAAGGACCAGAATGTGGCGGCCATTGTTATCTATGGCAAGGCCGAAGCCGACGGCAAGGCTTATGCTGATGAAGCCTGCACGGTACAGTACAAGACTAGCGAGCTGAAGGATGCTTTTATTAAGCGTGCAATTATCAAGATCGGCACTGGCTATTTCATTCCTATTAGCTATTCCGAGACTTCCGGTAAAGTAGGCAGTGTTAACTACACGACTACCACTGGTTCCGATTCTACTCTGAAGACCGTACTTACTGCTCTGGCAGCCGTCGCTGACTAATCTAAGGAGATAATTCAAAATGGCGAAATATTATGGGAAAATCGGCTACGCTGAAACAGTGGAGACCGCGCCTGGCGTATGGGAAGAGCAGATTACCGAACGTAATTACTTTGGCGATCTGACTAGAAACACTCGTCGGCTTCAATCTTCTGACAAAGTCAATGACGATATTAATATCTCAAATGAACTGAGTATTGTGGCCGACCCATACGCCATGAATAATTTCCACTCAATGCGTTACGCTGAGTTTATGGGTACTAGATGGAAGGTATCGACCGTTGAAGTCCAGTACCCTAGACTTATACTGTCTTTGGGAGGTTTGTATAATGGATAACAGACCAAATCTGCAAAATCTTCTGGAGAAAATTCTTGGAAGCCGAAATGTGTATTTTCAACCTCCAGAGTCAGTAAAGATGAAGTACCCAGCAATAGTCTACGCTCTTGATAACATAGAGACTAGGCATGCTAATGACTTGGTTTATAACGCTAAAAGAAGATATATGATTACATTCATCACAGAGAATCCCGATTCTCAAGTGACTGGAGAACTAGCATATCTTCAGATGTGTCGTTTTAATAGGCACTATAAATCTGATAATCTCAACCACTATGTGTTTGAACTTTATTATTAAAGGAGGACAATCTCATGTCTAAAATTGTATGGGATAAAACCGGCGAACGTTTTTACGAAACCGGTGTAAAGAATGGCGTACTCTATCCTCTTAGCAGCAACGGCACCTATCCCAAGGGTGTTGCTTGGAACGGTCTTACTGCCGTTACTGAGAGCCCCTCTGGCGCAGAGGCAACTGCTCTGTATGCAGATGATATCAAGTATCTCAACCTGATGTCGGCTGAGGAGTTCGGTGCAACCATCGAGGCCTACACCTATCCTGATGAGTTTGCCGAGTGTGACGGCTCTGCAACTCTTGCTAAGGGTGTGGCAATTGGTCAGCAGACTCGTAAAACCTTTGGTCTCTGCTACAGAACTACTCTGGGCAACGATTCACAGGGTAATGACTACGGCTACAAGCTCCATATCATCTATGGCGCTCTGGCGGCTCCTTCTGAGAAGGCTTATGCTACCATTAATGATAGCCCCGAGGCTATTACCTTTTCTTGGGAAGTCACTACGACTCCCGTGTCCGTTGACAACTTCAAGCCGACTGCATCTCTGGTAATCGACTCCACTAAGGCCGACACCCAGAAGCTCGCAGCGCTTGAGGAGATTCTGTACGGTAAGGATGGCGCTGGCGAGGAAAACACTGGTGCTGCAGATCCTCGTCTGCCTCTGCCTAATGAGATTGCAACTCTTATGGCAGTCACTGACGACAGTCCCTGATAACGCAAACAAAACAAATATTTATGGCCCTGCTTAATCGCGGGGCCTCTTTTTTTTAATTTGAAAGGAGAAAATTACAATGCTTAAGAAGACTATCACTTATAACGATTACAACGGTGTCGAGAGAACCGAGGACTTTTACTTTAATCTTTCCAAGGCCGAACTTATGGAAATGGAAATGAGCATTTCCGGCGGTCTTACCGAGATGATTGAAAAGATAGTAGCCACCAAGGATGCTCCTGCAATCATCAAGATCTTCAAGGAACTCGTGCTAAAGGCATACGGCGAGAAGAGCTCCGACGGCAAGCGCTTCGAGAAGAAGAATGGTGCTCTGGCAGAGGCGTTCGCTGAGACTGAGGCTTATTCTCAGATCTTTATGGAGCTGGCCACCGACGCTGATAAGGCCGCAGAGTTCGTCAACGGTATCATGCCTAGCGACATCGCCAAGCAGCTTCCTGACGGTAAGGTTGGCTAATGGCAAATTAACGGAGGAATGAGAAATGCTTCAGATTACAGTTCCGGCATTAGAAGAAGGGTGGGACGAAGCTAAGCAAGAGTTTGTTAGTGCAAAAGAGCAGACTTTGCGTTTGGAGCATTCTCTCGTCTCTCTTTCAAAATGGGAATCAAAATGGTGTAAATCGTTCTTTTCTAAAAAAGAGAAAACGTACGAGGAAACACTAGACTATATAAAATGTATGACACTTACACAGAATGTTAATCCGGAAGTATACAATCGCTTATCGAGAGAAAATATCATCGAAATTAATAAGTACATTGAAGCACCAATGACCGCTACATATTTTTCAGAAGATAAAAGTGGCGGAAGTAGCAGAGAGCAGGTAACATCAGAACTTATTTATTACTGGATGATAGCTTTAAACATTCCTGTTGAGTTTGAAAAGTGGCATCTTAATCGTTTGCTTACACTCATTAGAGTCTGCAATATTAAGAATCAGCCGCCTAAGAAAAGAAGCCGAGCCGAAATAATGTCTCGTAATGCGGCATTAAATGCAGCTCGCAGAAAGCAATTTAACACGAAAGGATAGGGATTCGTTGTGATTAGTTTCAGACAAAGGGGCGACTTTTCTAAGTTGACTCGTTTTCTAGAGAGAGCTAAAAACGTCATTAAGATCGGCGATCTCGATAAATACGGTCGAGAAGGTGTAGCTGTCCTGGCGTCTGCAACTCCGGTCGATTCTGGATTGACGGCTAGTTCGTGGTATTACGAAATCGATCACACGAACGGATCGGCGTCTATAAATTTCTACAATTCAAATGTTAACAAAGGAGTTCCTATAGCTATAATTCTTCAGTATGGCCATGGAACTAGAAGCGGAGGCTGGGTTCAGGGAAGAGATTATATCAATCCTGCTATCCAGCCTATTTTTGATAAAATCGCAGACGATGCATGGAAGGAGGTTGCTAAATTATGAGCAAAAAAGTCGACGAAAGAGTCGTAGAGATGCGGTTTGACAATGCTCAGTTCGAAAGAAACGTTTCAACTACAATGTCGACCCTTGACAAGCTTAAGAAAAGTTTAAATCTCGACGGCGCTGCGAAAGGTCTGCAGAACGTCAATGCTGCAGCTAAAACCGCGTCATTTGATAGTCTCGCTGCTAGTGTATCAAAACTTGAGTCTAGATTCTCAGTTCTTGGTATCGTCGGAATGCGAGTAATTGAAAACCTTACTGATTCCATGATGCGACTTGCCCAGAAGACTGTCAGTTTCCTTACAAGCGGCGTTGTTCAGGGCGGCATCAAGAGGGCTATGAATCTCGAAAATGCCCACTTCCAGCTTCAGGGTCTGCTTAAAGATGAAGAAGCAGTCGCCGCCGTTATGCAAAACGTTAGCGATTCTGTCGACGGTACAGCTTATAGTTTGGACTCTGCTGCAAAGGTTGCTTCTCAGCTTGCCGCATCTGGTATGAGAGCCGGCGATGAGATGTTTAAGTCACTGAGAGCAGTTGCTGGCGTTGCTGCTATGACAAATAGCGAGTACGACGAAATCGGTCGAATTTTCACCAAAGTCGCAGGCCAAGGTCGTCTAATGGGCGATGACCTATTATCGCTTTCATCTAGAGGTATGAACGCTGCGGCCACTCTCGCTGAAGCTATGGGAACGACAGAAAGTGCTGTTCGTGAGATGGTCAGTAAAGGCCAAATTGACTTTAAGACGTTCGCATCTGCAATGGATGATGCCTTTGGTGAGCATGCTAAGAAAGCTAACGAGACCTTGACAGGTGCTTTATCTAACGTCAAAGCAGCACTGGCTAGAATTGGCGCTTTGTTTGTATCGCCTTTAGTCGAACAGAATGGCGAATTGGTGCAGCTTCTTAATAATGTTCGAGTAAAGATTAACGATATCAAAACTGCTCTCGTTCCGGTTGCCGACTATGTTGTTAACATAGTAAAAAACCTGGTCACCAAAGTTTCTGCTTTCGTTGAAAAGCTGGACGTTGCAAAGCATTTCTCAAAACTTGGTGAAATGCTCACATCTTCAAAATGGGATGTGTTTATCAAAAAACTTAATGACGCCGGAATCTCAACTGATAAATTTCAGGAGAAGCTGAAGGAAGTAGCTAGCAAGCACGGCGTTTCAATAGATGATCTTATTAAAAAGTACGGAACTCTCGGTAAGGTTATGTCTGCCGGAAAGATTTCGAAGAGTATCATAATTGAAACACTTAAAAAGTTTGTTGACGTCGAAAAAGATGTCTCCGTAGCTACTACCGATGTGACAGATAAACTCGAATATTTCAATAAAATCATTAATGAAGTCATTCGAGGAAATTACGGTGTCGGTGCGGCTCGTATGCAGGCTTTGGCAGATGCCGGGTACGACTATGCTAAAGTACAGAAGCTCATCAATTATGTGTGGGAACGAAACGGAAAGACATGGTCTAACTGCACTGTCACCGCTGAGGAGCTTACAAATACTATTGGTGATCTTTCTACTGAAGAGCTAAAAAGTATTGGCTATACCGATGAACAGGCTAAAAAGATACGCGAACTTGCTGAAGAGGCTGAGAAAACGGGTACTCCGTTAAATGAGTTAATCTCATCTCTTGGTGAAATAAGTAAGCCGAGTGCTAAAGTTCTAATAATCGACAGTCTCAAGAATGGACTCCAAGGATTAGTTTCGATTGCTAAAGCTTTAAAAGATGCATTCTTTGAAATATTTGACTTCTCGAAGGCATCCGGAGCTATGTATAGTTTTCTTGAAGTAATTAATAAGCTTTCTGAGAAACTCGTGTTCTCGGAAGAGAGAGCCGATAAGCTTAAGAGAACTTTCAAAGGTCTTTTCGCAGTCATAGACATTTTGCGAATGACCATCGGTAGCGGATTGAACATAGCCTTTAAAATTCTAAAAGCCGTACTCAGCGCATTCAATGTTGACATTTTAGATCTTACCGCCAACGTCGGAGACGCTATTGTTAAATTCAGAGATTGGTTAAAGGAACACGATCTCTTATCGAAGGCTATTGATTTCCTAGCTCCAATAATAAAGACAATGGCTGTGGCCATCAAAGACGCAGCTTCTGCCGTTTATGATTGGGCTAAAAGTAATGAAACTATTCAGAATATTCTCAAGACTGTTCGTGATTGGCTTGATAAGTCTTCCGAAAGCATTAAGAAATGGATTGACGGTCTGAAAGAAACTGATAATATCCCTGAATATATAATTTCGGGTTTCGTTAATGGACTTAAAAACGGCATATCTACAGTCGTTGAGGTCATGATCGAGCTTGGAAAAGGAATTCTGGACGCAATTAAAGGCGTTCTTGGTATTCATTCGCCTTCAACGGAATTCTTTGAAATCGGTAGGAATGTAATTGCAGGTTTTGTTAACGGAATTCAAAATGGAGCATCTACTGCTTGGGAAGCGCTTAAGAGTTTCGGTCAGAAGTGCATTGACATAATAAAAGGAATTGACTTCGGAGCTGTTCTATTTGCAGTATTTGCTGGCGGTATATGGTTTACCGTAAACAAACTGATAGGCGTATTGGACAAATTCGCTAATCCGTTTTCAAAGCTTGGGGGCATGTTCGAGGCGATCGGCTCTGGGTTAAATACTATGTTTACTGACATAGGCAAGTCTTTCAAAGCCAAAGCGTTTGAGAAAAAATCGAAAGCAATTCTTAATTTTGCAATATCAATTGGCATTTTAGCAGCATCAATATATGTGTTGACTAAGCTTGCCAAGAGCGACTCCGGCGCAATGTGGGAAGCCCTTGGAATGATAGCTGCTTTAGCAGCAATTATTGGAGCACTGGCAGCGGTTGTTAGCAAGATAGAACCTGCTACAGTTCAGAAAATGGGGGCAACTTTATTAGCTCTTTCTTCAGCCATGTTTATTCTTGCTACTGCGGTAAAAATGCTTGGGGGTATGAGCTGGGATCAACTCGCTGTAGCAGGGGCTGCTATGGGCGGATTGATGGTCATTGTGGCAGCTCTGGTACGAATAACTAAAAATCGGAAGAATCTTAAAGATGCTAAAGGCGTGTTCGGTAAAATAGCGGCGGCAATGCTTATTCTCGCCGTTGCGTTAAAGATACTCGGTAGTATGAGCTGGGATCAGCTAGGTGTAGCCGCAGCAGCTATGGGCAGTTTGATGGCTATTATAGCTGCTCTGATACAAGTGACTAAAAACCGTCGCAACCTTAATAATGTTAAAGAAGTCTTCGGTGAAATAGCAGCGGCTATGTTGGTACTCGCTGTCGCAGTAAAAATACTTGGTAGTATGAGGTGGGATCAACTTGCTGTGGCAGGGGCTGCTATAGGCGGTTTGGCAGCAATTGTTGCTGCTTTGATATGGGTTACTAAAAAGTGCGGTAAGAATGCCTCGAACATAGGCAAAACCATGCTGGCTATATCTGGCTCTATTGCAATATTAGCGGTTGCAGTAAGGTTGCTTGGCAGTATGAGCTGGGATCAACTCGCTGTAGCAGGGGCTGCTATAGGTGGTTTATCGCTTATAGTCTCCGGTCTAATGTGGGTTACTCAAAAGGCGAGCAAAGATGCGCCTAAGATGGGCACGACTTTATTAGCTATTGCAGGAGCAATAGTCATACTCGCTGCTGCAGTAAAAATACTTGGCAATATGAGCTGGGATCAGTTAGGTGTAGCCGCAGTTGGCATGGCCGGTTTGACATTGATAGTCGGATATCTTGTCAATATTACTCAAAAGGCGAGTAAAGATGCGCCTAAAATAGCCACAACATTGCTGGCCATCGCAGGAGCAATAGCAATATTGGCAGCAATTGCAGTTATGCTGGGTCTTGTAAAATTAGAGCATTTAGCGCAAGGTGTAATCGCTGTTGGCGTATTAGGAACTATAGTCGCTATTATACTAAAAGTTGCAAAAAATTCTGAAAAAGCAATGAAACCTCTGATCGCCATGGCAGCAGTGATTGGTGTTTTAGGCGGGGTCCTATATTTGCTAACAGCAATCGATTCTGAAAAAATACTTGCAGCTGCTGTATCGCTTGGTACTGTACTACTCGTATTAGCAGCTTCACTCGCTATAGTAGGTAAATTTGGCGGCGGGGTTGGAGCCGGCGGCGGATTGCTCTTGGCCGCGACCGGTCTTTTAGTTATTGCGGCTGCTCTGATGGTTTTAGCATCCATACCAACTGACAAAATCGCACAAAGTATACTATTGTTAGTTTCCGCTTTAGCTGCTCTCTGCGGTGTGGCAGCGCTGTTCACGGTCTTTGCTGCTGGTGCGGGATTGATGACTGCAACGCTTCTGTCATTAGCAGCAGTAGTCGTTGCCGTTGGAATAGCTGCTATAGCATTTGCCGGTGCTCTGTACATTGTCGGCTTAGCACTACCTCTACTTGCTGACGGCTTGACTAAATTGATAACCTCTCTTGCGGGATGTGTTGACTATGCGGGCGGTTTCTTAGCTGTTATGGCAGTTATTGCAGCGGCTTTGCTCTTAGTTGCAGCACCGTTGGCCGTGATAAGTGTTTCTGTAATGGTATTCGCAGCAGCCCTTGCGGTGGTTGCCATTAGTGCTGCTATATTTGCCGGCGCTTTATATGTTGTCGGCTTAACTCTTCCGATTATTGCGAACGGTTTGCAGGTTCTGTACGCAGCAATACTGAGTTGTAGTGCACAGTCAAATGAATTTCTTACGACATGTTTATCTTTAAGCGCTGGTTTAGCGCTATTAGGCCTTGCATTAGTCGCCGTTGGAGCAGGTGTGATAGTTCTGGGTGCAGGACTGGTGGTTGTGGCCGTTGCGATGGTTGGCATCAGTTTAGCCGCTCTGATCTTTGCGGGGGCTTTGTATATTGTATCACTTGCCTTGCCTACGATAGCTGACGGGCTCACGGCATTGGGCGAGGGGTTAAACAATTTCATCACATCTGTAGCAGCATGTAAAGATTCAATAGGGAGCTTTGCCTCAGTCATGGCTGTTCTCGGTGCGTCAGTACTTTTACTTCTGACGATGATAGCCTCAGGTTTGATAATATTTGGCGCTGGTGCGGTTGTTGCTGGAGCTGGAGCGCTAGTGCTCGCGGCTGGCATAATTGTTCTAGGTGCAGCATTGGTATTTGGTTCCGGCTGCATAGCTATTTTATCGGGGGCATTTGCTCTTTTAGCTTCAGCAGTACAGGGGTTTGTCCCCGTAATTACCGCCTGCAGTGACGCTATACGAAATAGTCTTGATGGAATAGCCGGAGTATTTGACTCTGTATTTGGCGGCATAGCAGACGTTGTCACGTCTGTCGGCGATTCGATACGAACCGTTCTTGATGGAATAGCTGGTATTATCGATTCCATAGGCGAAGCGGCTCTTAATGCCGGTACTGGATTTGAGAAACTGGCGAATGGCGTCAAAGTTATTACTGATCTTAATCTCGTTGATATGGCTGCAAGCATGGGAGCAGTTGCTCTAGCTATAGGCAAAATAACGTCCCATTCCGAAGCGCTTGCTGAGTCCGGAGCGGGCATGAAGCAAATCGCAGACGGAACAAAAATGTCCGCGCAGGCATTCTCCACGATGTCCGCAGGCATAGCAAACGTGACGAAATCTCTGGCATCAATCGGGTCTATCGCAAGCGGTGCTAAGGCTGAGTTCATTTCAATGGCTGCTGGATGTAGCAGCGCAGCAAAAAGTATGTCGACAAGCTTCTCTACTGTTGGACGAACTTCGATGGTTAGTATGGCTAATGGTATACGCTCTGGTGCATCAAACATTAAATCTATAATGGTATCGTTGTTAACTGGGCTGGTATCAATTGCTAGAAGTAGAACCAGTCAGTTTGCATCAGTTGGCAAGGCCCTGTCGGCAAGATTTGTAAGCGGTATTAAGAGCGGATCATCTTCGGCAAAAACGGCTTTTGCATCAGCATTGACCGCAGCTGTGTCTAATGCTAGAAGTTACTATGACTCATTCTATGACGCTGGCTCGTATCTTGTGGACGGGTTCGCTTCCGGCATAAGCGCTAACTCCTTCAAGGCTGCAGCGGCGGCTTCTGCAATGGCTGAAGCGGCTAAGAAAGCAGCTAAGGAAGCTCTCAAGATCAACTCTCCGTCTAAAGTTTTTAGAGCCATTGGTTATTCTGTTCCGGAAGGATTTGCTATGGGCATCGACCGAATGTCAAAGCTCGTAGACAGGTCTGCAGAAAATATGGCTGGCTCAGCTCTCGATAGCACAAAGAAAGCGCTTTCAAATGTTGTGCGACTGATGAACAGCGATGTTGATACTCAGCCTACCATTCGTCCAGTTCTTGATCTCAGTGATGTGTCTGCCGGAGCTGGAACAATTAACGGAATGTTTAACATGACTCCGTCAGTAGGCGTGATGTCGAACATTGGCACGATTAGTTCTATGATGAATAGGGTTCAAAATGGAGCCAATGATGACATTATTTCTGCAATTAAGGATCTCGGCAGAACTATTGGAAACACTTCTGGTGACACTTATCAGATTAACGGTGTTTCTTACGATGATGGAACGGAAGTTTCGGATGCAATTAGGACACTTGTTCGCGCCGCAAGAATTGAAAGGAGGAGATAAGCTATGGCAGTAACCGTAAAAAATTTAACCATAGCCAAGCAAACCGGAAGTAATTCGCACTATGCGAGTTGGAGTTTTGATGGTGGCACCATAGCTCCCTCCACTTCTATAAAAGCAGGAGATCTTGTCTCTATTAAGGCGGGGGCCACGTACTATAATGGCGTGGCTATCCCGTCTTGGGTTATGAACGACCGCTGGTATATTGTCCAAGTTAACGGCAATCGAGCTGTTCTCGGTAAAAATGCTAGCGGTTCTCATAACATCATGAGTCCTATCAATGTAAATAACTTAACTGGCGGTTCTTCGTCTTCATCATCGGGCGTATCATCTAGTACCTTAGATCATTACGAGGTAAAATGGCACTACGACTCTGGCGACGGTATATGGTTTGAAGGCAGCTCTTCTACAACTACTGAAACTCATGCTACATATAATGCTCCCGATAATTCTAATTTCATATTAGTTTCGGTAACTCCTATAGCCAAGACCCAAAAAGTCAACAACACAGACATGCCTTATTGGGAAGGCACCAAGGCACAGAAGATGTATGCCATTGCCGCCGATCCTCCTGCTGATCCGTCAACGCCGAGTGTCACTATCGATCAATATAAATTGACAGCGTCGCTCGAAAACATCTCTGATGCAAGGACCGATAAAATCCAGTTTCAAGTATACAACGGAAATAAGCTTGTAAATACTGGCACTGTAGTTGTCGAAACCTGCCGTGCATCTTTCTCTTGCACGGTATCAGCAGGCGGCGAATACCGAGTCCGGTGTAGAGCCATAAACATTAATGGTAGCTCTGAGATTCCAAGTGGATGGTCTTCTTTTTCTAGCAGCATAAAAGCGGTTCCATCAACACCCGATAGTATTACGGTTTGCAAAGCAAGTTCAGAGACGTCTGTATACTTGGAATGGACCGCGGTTGATAGTGCGGAAACATACGATGTTGAGTACACTACTGAGAAAAGATACTTCGACGGGTCTGATCAGACAACTAAAGTAACGGGGATCGAGTTTAATCATTACGAGAAAACTGGTCTCGAATCTGGCGATGAGTATTTCTTCAGAGTAAGGGCCGTAAATGATAACGGCGAATCTCCTTGGTCAGAGATAAAGTCTGTCATTATCGGAAAGAAACCTGCCGCCCCGACAACCTGGTCGTCTACTACTACGGCAATCACTGGAGAAACAATTATTCTTTATTGGGTGCATAATGCTGAAGATAATTCAAGTCAGACTTTTGCAGAGCTTGAACTAACTGTAAACGGCGCCACTGAAACTAGGACAATCAAGAATAATCGTGACGACGATGAAAAAGACAAGACAAGTTCGTATTCGATAAATACTGTAACGTTTTACGAAGTAACCAAGAGTGGGGATACGTACACAAGAACATCCAATATCTTGTATGTTGAACCCACCAATAGCACTGAATTAAGTGTCACTGTAGCAACAGGAGAAACTGTATACTCTTATATTGATTCTGATGGGGAAACTAAGTATTATTGCAAACGTTCTAGTGTATATTCTGAAGGTGCTCAGATTAAGTGGCGTGTTCGTACTGCTGGAATTACTAAACAGTATGGTGATTGGTCTATTCAAAGGACAATTGATGTCTATGCTCCACCGACACTGGCATTAAATGTTATCGACGGTGATGGTGATGTAATCAATACTATTACTACTTTTCCGTTCTATATTTCTGGCCTGGCTGGACCGAATACTCAGGCACCGATTGGTTATCATTTGACGATATCGTCCAATTCAACTTATGAGATTGTGGACACCGTTGGCAACACAAAAATAATTGCTAGCGGAAACTCCATATATTCTAAGTATTTCGATATTAATGAACCTTTGATGGTGGAACTTTCGGCCAATAATATTGACCTCGAGAATGATGTCGAATATACGGTAACTTGTGTTGTGTCTATGAACTCTGGTTTGACAGCAGAGTCGACAGCGACTTTCACTGTTAACTGGGCCGATGCATCGTATGATCCTAATGCCGGAATAGCTATCGACGAAGAAGCTTTTGTGGCATATATTAGACCGTATTGCCGAGACGATGATGGCGCATTAGTAGAAGATGTGCTTCTGTCTGTCTATAGACGAGAGTTTGATGGCGGATTTACTGAGTTGGCAAAAGGACTCGACAATACTAAAAATATTGTCATTACAGATCCCCATCCATCTTTAGACTATGCTAGGTATAGAATAGTAGCAATTACTAAGAGCACCGGAGCAGTAAGCTTCAACGATCTTCCGGGTTATCCTGTTAACGGCATAGCAGCGATTGTACAGTGGGACGAAGAATGGACTGAGTTTGACTCCTCAATTGGTGGAAGACTGATGGAGCAGCCTTGGACTGGATCGATGCTAAAGTTACCTTACAATATTGACGTCTCTGATAGCCATAGTTCAGATGTATCGTTAATAGAGTACATTGGTAGGTCTCATCCCATTGGCTATTATGGCACTCAGAGAGGCGAAACATCCAACTGGAGTATGGAGATTCCAAAAAGCGATACCGACACTTTGTATGCTCTTAGACGACTGGCGGTATGGCTCGGAAACGTTTATGTTCGTGAACCGTCAGGAAGCGGCTATTGGGCGAGCGTTAAAGTCTCATTTAGTCAGAAACATTGTGAATTAACTATACCTATCACGCTTAGCATTACACGAGTAGAAGGAGGTGTGTAACGTGCCAAATTGGGCGGCGTCAATGCAGCAAACATTCGAATACTATGTTGTTGACCCTGGAACTTGGAAAGAAACAAAGATGCTTGACAACGTGAAGTCATGCAAAATAAGCCGAGATTCCGATGCAGATACGTTGGGGTCTGCCACAATAGACGTTACGAATTCCGTTGGAGAATGCTACATAAGAGTGTATCTTATAACAATTCAAAATGGAGTAAGAGAGCGCCATCCTCTTGGTACTTTCTTAGTCCAGACACCTTCTTCTACTTTTGACGGAAAAGTTAGGTCTGTAACAATGGATGCTTATACACCTCTTCTTGAGCTTAAGGAAAAAATGCCTCCGTTTGGGTATTCAATGCTTAAAAACCAGAATATTATGACGGGGGCATATCAAATAGTTCGAGAGAATGTAAGAGCTCCTGTAGTACCTCCGGTATGCTCTGATACATTATCCGGTGACTTTGTAGCTAATACTGATGACACCTGGCTTTCTTTTGTCACAGATTTAATGAGTAATGCAAGTTATACATTCGACCTTGACGAACTAGGACGTATTCTATTTTCACCGAATCAGGATACGGCTTCTTTGCAGCCGGTATGGACTTACGATGATGGAAACAGTTCAATCTTGTATCCAGAAATATCGATGAACCACGATCTATATGGCATACCTAATGTTGTAGAGGTTGTCTACTCGAAAGACGGCGATCACTACTATGCAAGAGTAGCTAACGACGATCCTAATAGTCCAACATCGATAATAAATCGTGGTCGAGAGATAGTTTATCGTGATACTAATCCGAGTATGTCTGGTGAGCCGACAAAGGCGATTATAGAAGAACGAGCCACACAACTTCTTCGGAGTCTTTCAACGATTGAGTATACTGTCAGCTATACACATGGGTATTGTCCTGTTCGTTTAGGAGACTGTGTTCGTCTTAATTACTCAAGAGCAGGAATCACCGATGTTAAAGCAAAGGTTATTAGTCAATCAATAAAATGTGAACCTGGAGCGCCAGTTACAGAAAAAGCCGTATTTACTACGAAATTATGGGGGTGATATGTTATGAGTTTGTCGAGCGATTTGATATCGGAATTTGTAAAAGTAACAAAAGACGATGAAAAACCGAAAAGCGAGACTATAGTATATGGAACTACTGTTGAATATAACGGTTCCACTTATGTAAAACTAGACGGCTCTGAGCTATTAACTCCCGTATCCACAACCAGTGATACAAAACCGGGCGAACGAGTGACAGTCATGATAAAAGATCACACTGCCACTATAACCGGCAACATGTCATCCCCGTCGGCTCGATCCGGGGATGTTAAAGATCTCGTTGATCATATATCCGAGTTTGAGATTGTCATAGCTGATAAAGTCGATGCCAGAGAACTCAATGCTGAAAAAGCGAGAATTGATAACTTAGTGGCTGAAAATGCCACCATCAAAGACCGTTTAACAGCTACAGAAGCCGATATCGGCACTCTCCAGGCAGACAACGTCACAATCACCGGAAAACTTGACGCAGCAGAAGCGAACATAGAGAATCTTGACGCCACAAAGATTAGCGCTGAACTAGCCGATGCTAAGTACGCTACTATTGAAAATCTGGAAGCTACGGATGCTAAGTTCAACAATCTCGACTCAACATATGCAAAAATTGTCGATCTCGAAGCACAGAAAGCACGGATCGATGATCTTGATGCTAAAAAATTATCCGCTGAAGAGGCTGATTTAAAGTATGCAGATATAGAGTCTCTCGATGCTGCAAAAGCCGATATTGACTCTCTCGAAGCAGATCAGGCGGACTTTAAAAATGCAACTGCTGATAATTTCACAGCAGTAAATGCATCAATTGGCGATCTCGAGGCAAAAAAGCTTTCTGCAGAACAAGCCGATCTGAAGTATGCCAATATTGACTTCACGAATATTAACCAGGCGGCGGTTGAAAAAATATTTTCAGAGTCTGGTATTATTCGTGATCTCGTTGTTAGCGAGGGTAAGATAACAGGCGAACTGGTTGGTGTCACGATTAAAGGCGACATTATCGAAGGCGGTACCGTTAAAGCTGATAAGCTCGTGGTTAAAGGCAGCGACGGTCTGTTCTACAAATTGAATACGGATGGGGTCACCACTACTGCTGAGCAGACAGAGTACAACAGTCTGAGCGGCACGGTTATAACCGCTAAGTCGATCACTGCAGAGAAAGTCGCCGTTGATGATCTTGTGGCTTTCGATGCTACTATAGGTGGCTTCAACATAACCGAGAGTGCTATATACTCGGGGGTTAAAGAATCAGCCACAAATACAACCAGAGGCGTCTACCTTGATAAAGAAGGACAGCTGTCCGTAGGTGATGCTGACAATTTCATCAGATACTATAAAGATGAAAACGGAGACTACAAACTCGAGATTTCAGCGAGCAGTCTTCTGATCAAATCTGGTGGAAAAACTTCGAATTTAGAAACGGCTATCGATGACATTAAAACCGATGTTGATAGTCTCAGAGATGAAATTACGACTCTATTACGTATCGAGTCGTCAAGAGGCACAGTGTTCAAGAACGATAATGTCGCTACCGTTCTGTCTGTCGTTATTTATCATGGAACTCAGAGGATAACAGACAGCGCGGGAATGAAATCTGTTTTTGGCTCGGCTGCGTATCTTCAGTGGAAATGGCAACGCTTGGACGATGCGTCGTTTGGGGTTATTTCATCTAGCGACTCACGATTTGGAGATAACGGTTTTACATTTGCACTGTCTCCAGAAGACGTGGACACAAAAGTAACATTCATGTGCGAACTGATTGTTTGAAAGGAGAAAATTCAAAATGGCTATTAAATCTGCCGATCAGATTACAATAATCGACGTTACAGATGCCTACTCAGTTATGCTTACGAGCGAAGCATACACTTTTATCGGTAACACTTCCGGTGTTCCCTCTGGTCAGACCTGCACAACAGAAGCAGTTGCATTCTGTGGAACAAACCAATGCTCGTCCGTAGCCATTACAGCGGCAGATATAGTTTGCCCAACTGGCATCAGTGCCGCTGTCGATAATAGTGGAACGGCAAAAGTAAAAGTTACATTTACAACAAAGGCAGTTATATCAGAAGCATGCGAAGCCACAATACCGGTAGTCGTTGACGGTATTACTATGAATAAGAAATTCTCGTTTGCGGTGGCCAAGGCTGGACAAAACGGTAATGATGGTACTTCTGTTACAGTCAAGAGTACCTCCGTTACTTATCAGGTCGGAACTTCGGGCACTGAAAAGCCCACTGGAACTTGGAGCGATACTATTCCGACTGTAGGCAACGGTCAGTATCTCTGGACTAAGACCGTCGTTACATATTCCGACAATAAATCCACCGAAGCTTATAGTGTTTCCTATAAAGGTACAAACGGTATAAACGGCACGTCCGTTACAGTTAGTAGCACTTCTGTTCAATATCAGACCAGCACGAGCGGCACTGCGACACCTACCGGAACATGGGTAAACACGGTTCCCAATGTTACTAACGGCCAGTTCCTGTGGACTCGGACTATTGTTAATTATTCAGATGGCACGTCCACAACTTCCTATAGTGTATCGTACAAGGGTACCAATGGAACAAACGGTAATGATGGCGCTGACGCGATTACACTTACGATCACGTCTTCGAACGGTACTGTTTTTAAGAATAATTCGGGGTCGACGATTCTTACTGCTCATGTTTTCAAAGGTGGTGTGGAGCAAACTGTCGCCGCCAACGGAACCGTAACGGGCCTCGGTACAATTAAGTGGTATAAAGGTTCAAGCACCACAGCTATTGCTACATCAAAGACTTATGAAGTGACTGCAAGCGCGGTTACCAATTCTGAAGTATATACTTGCCAGCTTGAGTAATGTGAGAGGAGGTTTTGCCTATGGCGGCTAAAGCGACAGCATCGATAACGATTTCTCGTATTATTGATATAGCGTCTGTTACTAGATATTATTTACTTCAATCGTCTACCTCGGCTGCTCCAGCAAAACCGACGACTAATCCGCCGTCTAGTAGCTGGACTACGACCGAGCCATCTTATACGTCTGGCTCTACAAATACATTATATTTTGTAGATTGTACAGTCTTTACCAACGACGCATTTAGTTACTCGGAAGTGTCTAAGTCAAGCAGTTACGAAGCAGCTAAAGAGGCTTATAACAAGGCTGACGAAGCCCAGACCCGAATAACCAATGCTGAAACAAAGATCGAACAAAACTCTAATAATATAACATTGAGAGCTACTGCTGACGAAGTTGCAAAAGTAAGTGAAGATACGGAGACACAGATAAACGAGCTGCAATCTCAACTTAGCATACAAGCCGATAGTATTGCTTCTTTGATAAGAAATGGCGAAGCCGGTTCTCTGATAAAACAGGACGCTAACGGTTTATATTTCTTTGATATTAGCGGTTTAGAAACAAGTGTCTCGGATAGTGCAGACAAAATAAGCGATATCGAAAAAGATAAAGAGAAGATCGAAACAGACATTAGCGATCTTGCAGCTAAAACCGAGTATATTGCAGTTGGCACCGACGAGAACGATAAGCCTTACATTGAACTTGGTGAAGGCGACAGCGATTTCAAAGTAAAGATCACAAATGAACAAATTCAGTTTAAGGACGGACAAAGTATTCCGGCCTACATAAGCAATCAGAAACTAATGATCGAAAAAGCGGAAGTTCATAATGAACTACGTTTTGGAAATTTTGTGTGGAGAACAAGAGCTAATGGAAACATGGGTCTTACTTGGGAGGAGGTGAGTAGCTGATGGCAGCACCTAGTGAAACTGTATGGGGTTCTATAGTATCCGGCGGAAGCCAAAACTATCAAAAAGGACAGCTCGGTATATATACTAGCATATCAAATACTGACACTATAACTAATGTTTATGTCGAAATTTGGTTTGCAACTCCCTATAGTTGCTCAGATAGTTCGAATAATTTATATTTTGACATCGGCGCCGGTGCCACAGCGGCATCGACCTATCGAGGAAGCGCCCGCATATATCACACGGTCGATAGCGGCTCAGCCTGGAATACTGCCAACCAAACGAAAATTTTTAGCGGAACTTACAGCTATCGCAGATATTCAGGAAGTCAAAACTGTAATATATACGCAAAATTTAATGGCATAGACATTATATCCGGCGGAACTATGTACGCTAATACAAGTGTAACTATTCCGGCTTTAACTTCTTACACAATATCGTACAACGCTAACGGCGGCTCTGGAGCACCTGGAAGTCAGACTAAGTATTACGGACAAACTCTGACTCTTTCCAGCACTAAACCGACTAGGACTGGATATACCTTCAAAGGTTGGTCTACTAGCTCGTCTGCCACAACCGCATCATGGTCTGCTGGAGGCTCGTATACTGACAACGCATCGAGAACTTTATATGCAGTATGGGAAGCAGTCAAATACACCATATCTTACAACGCTAATGGCGGCTCTGGAGCACCTGGAAGCCAGACTAAAATTTATGGCCAGAATCTGACTTTATCTACGGTAGTTCCAACTAAGACTAACTATAACTTTAAAGGCTGGAGTACTTCTTCTTCAGCAACATCTGTTAGCTATTCTGCTGGAGGCTCGTATACGGCAAATGCGTCGGCTGCATTGTATGCTGTTTGGGAAATAGCATATGTAGCACCAAGAATTACAAATTTAAAAATTTATCGTGTCAACACTGAGGATGAGCCGGATGATACTGGTGATTATGTACGTGTTACTTTCAACCGCTCGACTGACAAATCTCCTGTGGAATGTGCGGTCTTGTATAAATTAGTCACGAGCTCATCATGGATATCGGGGGATTCAACCAGCGATATCACCTTGTCAGGTAATGAGGATTTCACCATCGGTCCTTTAGGAGCAGACACGTCTTACGACATAAAGGTCACGGTAAGTGATTCTATGGGTTCGTCCGAGGCTACTTATAGATTAATAAGTGCTCCGTATGCCATAGACTTCTTGGCTGGCGGCAAAGGTGTATCGTTTGGCAAAGCGGCTGAAACTCAAAATGTTGCAGACTTCGGTTGGGACATAAGAGACAAGTTCGGCACACGAGTAAATAATGGTCTTGCCGTATATACCGGAAGCGGCAGCGATGCTATAGATCCAGACACAACACTTGATGAATTAGTTTTGACGGACAAAAACTCACCGATCTCTGGGCGGTTCGTGTACATACGCACAATGTTTTATAGCAATAAATCTACTACTAGCAACCGAGCTCAGATGGCTATTCCTTACGATGCGAAGATGTTTATGTATCGTCGATACTATCAAAATGGCTCATGGTCGCAGTGGTATAGTTCGGCTTTAGACCCATACCCCGTAAACAGCATTTATATTTCTTATAGCCATACATCACCGGCAGCATTATTTGGTGGAACGTGGGAGCGTATAACCAACAGATTCTTATGGGCAGTTGATGCAAATGGCACTATAGGAACCACAGGAGGCGAACAAACCCACACGCTAACTGTAAACGAGATGCCGTCGCATAGCCACGGACAATATGTTGCCGAGGGCTCTGGCGGAAGTATGAGCGTTAACCATGACTATAATGGTTGGTCTAGCACTGGTAAAACAGCATGGCAAGGATTCAATACCGGAAGTACCGGAGGTGGAGCTGCACATAACAATATGCCTCCGTACATTCAAGTATCAATCTGGCGACGAACGGAATAAAGGGGTGATCAAATGCGAATATTAGACAATCTCGGAAACGAGAGATCGATGGACGAGATCGATCATTCTGCAGGTACGCTTAATGAGGAAAGTATTCTTGTAGCGCATCACGAAGCTGTAGAAGCCTGTGCCGAAGAAGGTCACTATGAAGTAATTGCTGAGTATTCTAATGGCGGTAAGGACATCGAATGGGTCGTGGATGTTCCTGCAGTTGAAGCTAAAGAAGCGTATGATGAGTACGAAACAATTCTTCGATACACACCGTTTACCGAAAAAGATCTTGATCAACAGGAGATTCTCAAGTTAAAACGGAAACTGTCAGAGACTGATTATTGCATTATAAAAATAATGGAAGGATCAGCAACTACTGGCGAATACACAGATGTCATTACCCAAAGAAAAGCCTGGAGAAAACATATCAACGAACTCGAAAATAAAACTTATGAATAAGGAGAATAATCATGGACTTTACAATTCTAACTGAATACTTTGTTATGGTAGTAGTAGTTGCTTGCCTGGTAGTTGGCTATATCATCAAGCATGCAACTTTCTTCAAATGGCTAGATAACGACAACATACCTGTCATTCTCGCCGTTGTTGGCGCTGTTCTGAATGCAGTTGTCAGCGGTCTTTCTGTCGAATCTGTCGTATACGGCGCAGTAATGGGTCTTGCGTCTACTGGTCTTCATCAGGCATTCGGCAGATTTGTCGAAGGCGATAAAACTAAGGAGTAATAATGTAAATGGAGGTGGCTGACTATGGAATTGTCAAGCCTACTAACCTCGTACACCACAGAAGGCATTGGAGCGCTTCTCATTGTACTGACGCTTATACAAATTGCTCCTATAAAAATTAATCCATGGTCGTATATTGCTAGAAAAATTGGGAACGCTATAAATGGTGATATTCTTACGGGTTTGACTACTTTACGAAAAGAGTTTGAGGATTATCGGGCCGATGTATGCAGAAACCATATTCTTCATTTTAACGACGATATACTGCATGAGACAAAACATACTAAAGAGCATTTCGATCAAATATTGAGAGATGTTGACGACTATGAAAAGTACTGCGAGGCTCATGAGGACTATAAGAATAATGTAGCTAATCTAGCAATAGAAAACATCAGAGGAACATACAACAAATGCATAAAGGAAAATAAGTTCCTTTAAAAGGAAAGAGGGTTCGTCACGTAGACAAGCCCTCTTCTTTTTTGCTTCAAAATGGTTTATATAGCGCTATCGGTATCATGTAATACCGTGTGAATGGGGGCTTACATGACCCCAATGCTATTCGCACTTGAGTTTCACTCGTATAGTATACGGAGCGATGTGGTACTGCAAGCCTTTCTTTATGTCAGCTTCGAACATCTCGGCATTCTTTTTGGTGATTCTGACAATCTGAGGACGGTTATATTCGATTCTATCGATGATGCTTTTTAAATACTGGTTCGCAATTTTAGCGTCAAGATCTGAATCTTCTAGAGCTCTCAGAGCATCCGTAGTCTTAACAAGTTCGTCCTTGTAATCAATATGTTTTGGAACAGAGTCCTTCGCCTTATCGAGGGCTTTATTAATTTCTTCCTTCTCGGCCAGAACTTTCTCGTTTAGTTTCTCAAAAATATGTTGAGGAAGGCGTTTCTTTGGATCTGGGTCATACTGGGCTTCCCATTGGTCGAGTTCTTTCTTCTCGACATCTTTAAGCTGCTTTGTAAGACGTTCAATTAGGTCTTTATGGAGTTTAAGAGAGTCGTCTTGTTCGTTTTCAATGCGAACTTCAAAGTCGGCTATGCAATCTCTAAGGACGTTGCACATGTAATCGAGTACTTCGTTGTAATCGACCGAACCGGTCTTGCAGTGGACTTGATTATTGCATACGAGTTTCGGTGGGGCATATTCAACTCCGTTTCGGCTGTAGGTATTATAACCGATCTTAGACCCACATTTTTTGCAGTACATTATGCCACTAAATGGATTCTTTAAACTAAGGTTGCCTTTCGTACGGTGCCGGTTTCCTTTGATAATTCGAGCTTTATTGAAAACCTCTTCTGAAATGATGCCGTCATGCTTACCTTCGAAAATTAAATACTCATCTACTTTTGCTTTTGGGCGAAGCTTCTTCAGCTCTTGATTCTCTATCACTTTAATAGTTTTTCTCCAATTCCATCTAACGCAGCCGATATAATGGACATTTTCCAAGATTCCGAATATGATACTCGGCTTCCAGATGCTACATCCAGTCTTAGTTTTGACTCCGAGCTCTTCTAATCGTCTGCATATGGCAGTCACTCCAATATCGTCATTGCAATACCAGTTAAAAATCATGCGAACTACATCGGCTTGGTCTTTACGTTCGATAAGTGTAAAGTAGCTCTTTTTAAGTGTCTCGTCATATTTTTCAATACGATCAAAACCATAAGGAGCAACTGAACCGACGTAGTTACCGGCTTTAACACTTGCTAGTCTCCCACGGGCTTGTATCTTTTTGAAGTACTCAAGGTATTCATTACCACGTTTTAATTCTCGTTCGAAAGCGTCTCTATCGTACTCGTCTCGCAAGTCATATATTTTCATAGGCGTGATTACGTACGTATTCGTGTATCGAAGTAACCTTATAAGTTTTCCAGCGTCCTCTAAATCGCCACGACTCAAACGCTGCACATCAACTACGATGATAGCTTTTACTTCAGGATCTTCTATGTCCTTAAGCAATCGGCTTACTTCTGGTCTGTCTTTCAAAGATTCACCAGACCCGATTTCCATATATTTGTTCTCTTCTGGTATCGAACCGCCGAGATATTTCTGTGCATATTCATCAATAATCTCGCTGTGCTTTTGTAAGGTTTCTTCAACTGATAATAACGGATCGTCCATACGAGACTTTCGACCATATTCTTTCGTTTGATAATAATAAAACTTCGGATATTCTTTATACATTGGTGTTCTTCCTCTCTAGGTTGTTTATATTTTTTGGTACTGCCGGCATTTAGGTCAGCATCACCTCCTTTATAAAACATTTTCTTTTATTTTTTCCTCAAAGAGATTAGAAACTTGCCATACTCGATCAACTTCTCATGCTCCTCGTCAGTAAATGGGTCCATACCAAACATTCTATGCCAGGTTTGCACATGCCTAACATATGTTTCGTTCATAGACGAGTATACAGCCTCTTCTTCACCGTCTGATATTTTCGTAGATATCATTTCTTTATAGTCCCAGCCCATCAAATGCCCAGGCGTTGTATTTAACGCATCAGCGAGTGGATTGAGAATACCCAAAGGCAAATTCTCGATGTCTCCATTCTCGTATCTATATACTGTGGTTCTATTCTTGCCTAGTTTATCAGCAAGATCCTCGATAGACATACCTCGCTTCATTCGTAAATTTTTAATTCGTTGCCCTATAGACATTATCATATCTCCTTTCTAACAATAATTATCATATCTCAATATTCGCATGCATGCAAATGAAAAACAAATCTAGATTAAAAATTGTTGCGTCTCACGCACAAAAATGTATTGACAGAAAAATTGGAATGGTGCTATCTTTTAGATGTTGCATGATACGCAACTAGAAAGAGGTGTGTGCATTGAATGCAAATAAATTATTAACTAAAATTATTGAAGCCGGTCTTAGTATTCATATTGCAGTAGAAGTATGCAATTTGATCTGCAACCCGGACAAACTAACGATTGGTGATGCAATACTATTAAAAGAGCTTTTGAATTTAACAAACTTAGAGGCAATTGATATTTTCCTATCTTAGGGGTGTATACATATGAAAATATACGAATTTGAAAATGCAACGTTTTATGTCGACGGAGAAATAGATAAAGAGCTGCTAAGAAAAGCAACCATCAAGTTGGTTAGAGACATACGCAAATACAAAATAGATCAGGAGGAACGTAAAGGATGCCAACAGCAATAAGAGCAGAACTTTCAAATAAAAACAAATATTGGGTCGAGAAGCACAGATATTATGAACTTAAGCATTTTTGTTTGCAATATCCGTTCTGGAGAAAAGAATATTCCGATATCGATGGGCTCTACGGACAAGACTTTAATCCTTCTGCGTATTTTAAATCGAATATTCCATCTGACCCGACGTTCAACTTAGCAGAAAAACGTGTAAGATATTTTCAATGGATGAAAATGATAGAACAGGCTGCTATAGACGCTGATCCGGAATTGGTTAGTTATATTCTTAAGGGTGTTACAGAAGGTGCTTCATATACATATTTAAAATCTAGATTAGATATTCCGTGCAGTCGAGATACTTATTACGATAGATATAGGCGATTCTTTTGGCTACTTGATCAGGCGAGAGATTAGTTCGCGAATAATACAAGGTTTATAATGAAAAGAAAGAACTTAATTTTTTACATAAAAGGAGAATTATTATGGTTATCACTTCTGACGGAATGGTAGTAACCCATGAAGAATTTCTGGACCTTGTAATTAACGGTAAGTGAATTCTTAAAGATTGAGCTCTAACAAGGGCTCTTTCTTTTTGTCGCGAAGGAAACTATTGCTATTATGAGAAAAATACTTATTTTAAAGGAGAATATTATTATGATAATAGCAATAGCAGCATTTGTTGGAGTAAATGCAGGAGCATATTTGCTTGTCAGTAAGTACGTATCCGAAGAGATTCGTATTATGAACGAGATTGAGTCTAGGTGAAAACTTAGGCTCTTTCTTTTTGTCGCGTGAATTACATCTCCTATTATGAGTAAATTACATATTTCAAAGGAGAATATTATGAATAACATTATTACAAAAACGAATGCAGTTCTGAACAGTGTTGGTGAAGCAATACACACCACATTCGGAATATTATTCGGAGGTAAGACGTTTATCAAATCTATTCCTTCTTACGAGGAAATTATTGTGATGAACTAAGAGAGATTGAGCTCTAACAAGGGCTCTTTCTTTTTACGCGATATTTACAGCTTCTATTATGAGAAAAATACTTATTTTTAGGAGGTAATATTATGATTACAGCTATTAAGGATTATAACAGTATGATAATTAAACCGCAGTTTGCATGGATTAAGAAGCACTGGATCGCATATCTGGTGATTAATGGAATCGCATCTGCAGCAATTTATCTCTGGTACGTCAAAGCTAGTCAATATTAATCCGAGGAGGTGTTTATCAAAGGAGGAGTCCTAACAAGGGCTCTTTCTTTTTATTCGCGAATCAAACAACGCCTTTTATGGAAAAACAAAGGAGGAATCTAAAATGAAAGATTATGTTAAATTAGCATTAGTAGGATTGACTGGATACTTTATCGGTTTTTATGAGATGAAGTATAAAACAATGAAGATTATGCTCAAAAGCATGACCGAGAAAGAAGAAGCCTCAAATGAAGCCAAGAAAGAGGAGGAGTCCTAACAAGGGCTCTTTCTTTTTATTCGCGATTTATACACACTGTATTATGGAAAACTTATTTTAAGGAGGATTTTATTATGGCAACTTGGAAACAGATCGAAACTAGCCGTGAGGTAAGACTTTGGATCAGTCAGATAGTTATGCCTGCAGCAACATTTGCGGCAGCAGCTATGGCTATACCCGAAGTCAGACAGACGGTGGTGGCGAAAGCCAAGAGCATGAAAGCATCCATCGATGAAAAGTTTAAGAAAGATTGAGCCAGCAATGGCTCTTTCTTTTATTTTTTAACCTAGATTAAAAAGACCCGTACGCAGGTGACAACAAATGATGTTATTTTAATAACGTCGGATTAGAAAGGAGAAAACAAATGGACTTGTATATGTGGATTGCAATAGGCTTGGTAGCAGCATCGATCATTAAAGACATAATAATTTATGCTATCACGGGAGTAGGAACTCTCAAAATTGACCATTCCGACCCTGAAAAAGATGTCTACCGAATCGATATAGACGATCTCGATAAGCTTTCGAAGAAAAAACGCATAGTTTTGAAAGTTGATAACGACGCAGACCTTTCGCAAAAATAACAGTCCCTATTATGGAACATACGTTCAAATATTAAAGGAGGTTTTATTATGAGAATCGAAACTATGCTTAAGGAAGGCATTGAGGACGGTTTTAACGAACTAAAGAAGGTTCAGGTTGGAACCGAGTCGTATAAAACGACTGTCGATGGCCTGACAAAACTGGTAGACAGAGCAATCGAACTGGAGAAGCTCGAAGCAGATGTTCAGAATAAGGTTGATGACCGCGAAGCGGAAAACGAGCTTAAACTGAAGCAGATGAAAGAGGAGAAACAGGATAGAATTGTGAAAAACAGTCTGACAGCTGTCAGCGTCTTTGGCGGAATCGGGCTTACGGTTTGGGGGGCACTTAAATCTTGGAAGTTTGAAGAAGTCGGAACCATAACTTCCGGGCCGGGTAGAGAGTTTATGAAGAAACTCTTTCATATGAGATAGGTATGAACTGAAGGAGGAGTCCTAACAAGGGCTCTTTCTTTTATATTTTTTCAAAAGCACGAGGGAACTATGAGGTATCACTATGAAAAACCTTCTATATATTTATCTATGTATGGCAGTCTATATGTCTGTAGCCATCCTGTGTATGGTCGCTGTACTCTTTATAAAATAGGAGAACGTGGACTGGCCGTAATACAGCAGAGGTTCGATCCTGGCAGTAAGAAATCATGGTGGACTGAAATAGATCCATGGCTAACAGACGATATATATTTACATCCGAAATTTAAAGAGTTTTTCGATGCTCGTTCAGGTACGTGTACGGACGGGTTGTATCCAACTGTAACCATCAGGCAAATAATGTGGGCATTAAAGATGAAACCTATTCCAAGAGAACGATGGGAAACGGCTTTTGATCGCCGTGATATTTAGATTCGCGAAAATTGCGCCTCCTATTATGGAACAAAAATAATCATATTTAAGGAGGTAGACTATGGTAGTCATGGGATTTATCATTGTAATACTCGGATGTATTATGATAATGAAAGGTTCTAACAATTGAGGCTCTTATGAGTCTCTTTTTTTCGCGAGAGATACATTGTGTATTATGGAAACATATTAAAGGAGGAAAATGATTATGATTTCATTTACACTATTAGCAATTATTGCAGCTATATTTTTGGTAGCCCTTGTGATCACCGTTGTTGTCGGTGGAGCATCGGTCATTCTAATATATGGCGACGTGATACTGTGCGTAGTATTGATTGTCTTAATCGTCAAAGCCCTATTTAATAGGAAACGCAAGTGAGGGAGCCAGCAATGGCTCTTTCATTTTGTCCTCCGAAATTCGCGAAAAATACACAGTGTATTATGAAGAGACAGTTAGCTCAAATGGAAGAGCGGTTCTGCCGGAGAGACACCGGAGCAACAGAAATGAGGATGCGGAGAGCACGCACAACCCGCACTGTTTCTTTTTGTTTTAATAATTATCCAAAGGGGATGAGGAAATGAACGGCCTAATCGAAAGCTCAAAATTATTTTTGGAAAAGAATTCAGCAACTATTTTAACTTGCATCGGGGCAGTGGGTGTTGTTGGTACTGCAGTACTGACTACAAAAGCAACTATTAAAGCCTCTAAATTATTAGAAGAGGCCGAGAATGAAAAAGGCGAGGAGCTAACTACTCTTGAAACCATCAGAGTAGCTGGTCCTAGCTTCGTTCCCGCAGCTGTTGTTGGTGTATCAACTATTGCGTGTATTTTTGGTGCTAATATCTTGAATAAGCGTCATCAAGCATCTTTAGTAAGCGCATATGCGTTAATCGATAATTCTTATAAACAATATAAGAACAAAGTCAAAGAACTGTATGGTGAAGAAACACATAATAACATCATTGACGCTATTGCAAAAGAGCAGTGCAAAGATGTCCATATTTCAGCTGGAGGAGTTATTTCAAATTATAGCCAAGAAATCGATGATGAGAGTGAGCCACGCTTATTTTATGACGAATACTCAGGAAGATATTTTGAATCCACTATTGAAAAAGTCCTGCTAGCAGAATACCACTTGAATAGGAATTATATTTTAAGAGGATTTGCTAGACTGAATGAATTCTACGATTTTCTAGGTTTAGAACCGACTGATTATGGCAACGTCGTTGGTTGGGATGTATGCGGAGAAATCTATTGGATTGACTTTAACCATCGTAAAACCGTTATTGGTGACGATGACGAGGGCTTTGAGTGCTACATTATAGAAATGCCCTACTGTCCCAGGCGAAGATTACATGGATCAATACGACGACTAATTCGCGAAAAACGCAAGGCATATTATGAAAGGAGATGTTCGTATGAAAATTAAATTCAACATGACAAAACTTATTACTATTGGAGGTATCGTACTGAGCGGAGCCGGAATGGTTCTGTCAAGTATATCTTCAGATCGTAAAATGGAGGAAACTATCGAAGAAAAAGTAAACGAAGCACTCAAAGAAAAGGAATAATTGAGCCCTTATTGGGCTCTTTTATTTTTGCTCTAAGAATGAAAGGAGAAAATTAAATGAGTAAGTTTAATGTATCAGCATTATTCAAAACAGCACAGCAGACTATCTCCAGACATAGTCCTGAGATCCTTACTGGAATTGGGATTGCAGGAATGGTCACCACTACAATCCTCGCTGTAAAAGCAACACCTAAAGCCGAGAAACTTATCGAACTCGAGCGTAAGCGCCAGAATCGAGAGCTGGCTAACGAAGCATACGATAACGGTTGGGAAGAGTATAGTCAGATCAATAAGCTCAAACCCGTTGACGTTGTCAAAGTCACATGGAAGTGCTATATTCCTGCTGCTATATCTTGTGCGACATCTGTAGCCTGCCTTATCGGTGCAAGTTCCGTAAATGCAAAGCGAAATGCGGCACTCGCAGCAGCATATAATCTCTCAGCTACTGCTCTCAGCGAGTACAAAGAAAAAGTAGTGGAGACTATCGGTGAGAAAAAAGAGCATGCTGTCAAGGATAAAATTGCCGAGGACCATATCAAGAAGAACCCCGTAAGCAAACAAGAAGTAATAGTCACGAAGTCTGGCGATACTTTATGTTTTGATGCGATCTCAGGACGGTACTTTAAGTCTGACATAGACAAAATCAAGAAAGCTGAGAATGAGCTTAACAAGAGAATGCTAAACGATATGTATATTTCATTGAACGAGTTCTTCGATGAGTTAGGTCTTGACCATATCTCGATCGGAGATGATCTTGGTTGGAACCTTGATAGCGGACTGATCGATCTCGACTTCAGTTCGCAACTCGCGGATGACGGGACTCCGTGTTTAGTGATCGATTACCAGGTAGCACCTAAGTACGGGTATTCTAGTCTCGTTTAAGTTCGCGAAAAAAACATATCGTATTATGGAAACCTATTAACTATTTTTAAGGAGGAATATATCCATGAAGGAAGTTAAGAATGTTGAGGTCAATGAAGCCGCAGAGGTAGAAGAGATCGTTAAGGAGTCCAAGCTGAAGAACTTTGGTTCTAAAGTAGTGACTACGTTCAAGAAGAACGGCAAAAAGATTGCCTGCGTCGCAGGTGGTGTTGGAGCCGCAGTTCTTGCCGTGGCCGTGCTTAAGAACAGAGGAAACAACGAGGATCTCGAAGACGAATTCGACGCCGATGAGGTGGACGAAGATGTCGACACTGAGAACTACGAAGTGGAACCTGATGAAGAGAATTAAAAGGTTCAAACGAGGGAAGTACCTGTAACAAGGTATTTCCCTTTTTGTTTTTATAGAAAGGAGAACTGCCATGGCCAAAGACCGACGTAGATTCAGGCGATACACGTATAATGGTCCTGTTATGGAATTCGAAAGATGCGTAGCAGATCATTGGAAAGCGTCTACGTACGCCTTGTCTGAAGGTAAAGCACGAGCTAATCTGGCTCATAATTATAAAGTATCCAACGGTAAGGCATTGAATGCAAAGATCATATTGCCTGGAAAAATTATTATGGAGGAGGAATAAGTATGGACTACGCCCCTAATTCACATAAGGCTAAAGAAGAAAAAGCACAAACTGAAGCTCCGGAAAGAAAGAAACTGGAGAAGGTTGTCACAGGTAAGGTGAAGACCAAGAAACGAAATGAAATGAGCAAGCTTGGTGAGATATTTATTGCCGAAGATGCTCGCAATGTAAAGTCTTATATTCTGATGGATGTTCTTGTCCCTGCCGTAAAGAAAGCTATATCAGACATCGTTACGAACGGCATTGATATGCTTCTGTTTGGTGAAGGCGGACGAACCAGAAAGACATCGAGTGCATCAACTGTTTCTTACAGAAACTATTACGATCAGAAAGACACAAGACGAGACTATTCCAATACAAGAACCAGAACCGGCTATAGCTATGATGATATTATTCTCGAAACTCGTGGCGAAGCGGAAGAGGTTCTTGCTCGTATGGACGAACTTATCGAAACTTACGGTATTGTGAGTGTTGCAGATCTGTACGACCTTGTCGGCAAGACATGTAATTACACAGACAATAAGTACGGCTGGACTAATATTCGTAATGCAGAGCCTATTCGTGTAAGAGATGGGTATATGCTCAAGATGCCCAAAGCCGGGCCTATTTGATTCGAAGTAGGTATAACTATACTAACTAATTTTAAGGAGGAAAACTGATTATGAAAAATTTCGCTATTGTAAATACTATCTCCCGTTCTGTCCATAAGGCGGGTCTTAAATTTAAAAAACACAGCCCTGAGATTATGGTAGTCGCAGGTGTTGTCGGTGTCGTAACAAGCACCGTAATGGCTTGCAAGGCTACCACCAAAGTTAATGATATTCTCGAAGAAACTAAGAAACAGGTAGATGATGTCCATAACGTTCTTGAGAGCGAGAGTGTCCCTGCCGAAGAGTATACTAGTGACGATGCTAAGAAAGATCTGGCTATTATCTATACTCAGACTGGCGTTAAGCTCATTAAGCTTTATGGTCCTGCGGTTCTTGTTGGTGCTCTGTCCATCACGGGTATTCTAGCATCTCATCGCATTCTCAAGAAGAGAAATGTAGCACTTACTGCCGCATATGCAACAATCGATAGAAGCTTCAAAGAATATCGCGGCCGTGTAGTTGAGCGCTTTGGTAAGGAGCTTGATCGCGAGCTTCGCTACAATATTAAGGCCCAGGAAATTAAAGAAGTAACCGTGGATAAGGACGGTAAGGAAACTGTTGAAAAGAAGACTGTCGGAGTTGTAGATCCTAACATGTATAGCGATTATGCTCGTATATTTGACGAGTATTGTTCCGGTTGGACTAAGGATCCCGAGTACAATCTTATGTTTCTTAAAAGCCAGCAGAATTACGCTAATGACAAGCTTAAAGCTCAGGGCTATCTGTTTCTGAACGATGTCTATTACATGCTTGGTATTCCTAGAACCAAAGCTGGTCAGATCGTAGGTTGGGTTTATGACCCGGACAATACTGTTGGCGACAATTTCGTAGACTTTGGTATCTATGATATTTATAACGAGAAAGCTTGTGATTTCGTCAATGGTCGTGAAAGATCCATTATTCTTGACTTCAACGTCGACGGTAACATTCTCGATATGATTTGAAGGGCACAAGGGCTCGATGGCTTCGGGTCCGGTAGTATGCAGGATTTATTTGATTATCCTTGGTTCTTTCCTATATAAGAACTGGGGATTTATATTTGAAAGGAGAAAATATGGTTATTAGATTCAAGACAATTGCAAAGTTTGTTGGCGTAGCTGTCGGTGCAGCGACTGTAATGCTGATTGCAGATCGAGTCATTGATAAGACTCATGAAGAAGACACCACCGAGAATACTGCAGAGACTGAAACAGTTAAGACAGAAGACAATCGAGAGACCACCAAGTTTGTTGTTCGTTCTGTCGTTGTAGTCGCTGCTATGAGTAAGATCGCATCTCTTGCCTACAAGACCGGTTTGGAGTTCGGTGTCGCAAGCGGAGCGGGTTATGTACTACGTAATAACATTACGATGGATAACCTGATAAAAACTATCGAGGATAGGAAGGCCTTCGGTTCTCTTATGAACAACATTTGGAAGGTGGTGTACTTCTAATGACGATTCGTGAGTGGACCGAGAAGCATCCTAAAACAACTAAAGTTATTAAGATTGTGGTTTGCTGCGCCGGTGTTGCGTGCGGAACCGCCTGTCTTTACCATGCAGCAAATCAGGCAGGCATTCGTATTGAAATCACTACTCGCGAGATTAGAGAGCTTCGTGCCGCCGATCTTGGCTATGCTGAGAATCTTAAGAATGGGGGCTCTCGGAACCGAAGCTAGAGGACTTGACGCATCGAAGATCTGGGATCGTTATACAGAAATTGTAGAGCCCCTCGTAGCTTAACCGTTTATATTTGAAAGGAGAAAATAATAATGAAAAAGTTTATTGCATTTGTGCTTCTTATTGTTGCTATGGCTATGCTGTTCGGTTGCGGAATGGCTGAACCTACTGATCTCACAGGCAAATGGGTCCTTGCGGAAGGCGAGAATAACGGTGCCTCTGAGGACTTCCAGCTGGAACTCAACATTTCTGATGACGTAATTCGCGTTGATTTTGTTTCGGATAATGCGAAGGTGCTTTACTGGTATGGAACATATGAAGCTCCGACTAAGCAAGTGGATGAGTACTCTTGGGTGTCTGTGAACGATTTTAATATGACTAGCGATTCTATATTAGCTGCTCAGACAAAAGAGACCATCATCAAGTACGAGAACAACAAGATATACTTTGATCTTACTGAATGGGGTGTAACTTATACATTCGTATTCGAAAGGGATGCTGCTAAATGACTGGAAGAGATCTGATCATTTATATTTTAGAAAACAATTTAGAAGATACGGAGGTCTTCGACACTAATGGTTGCTTTATAGGATTCCTGACAGAAAGCGAGGCAGCTGTTAAACTCGGAGTCGGAATCGAAACTGTCAAAGCTATGATAAGCTTGGGACAGATTAAAGCTACAAAAATCAAGGAAGTGTGGCTCGTTCCTGAAGCGACCATAAACGAAATCATTCGGAAGGGGACCGAAGGAAATGAACAGATTAAAAGGGGTAATGTTAGCACTTGAGCACGTTTTAAGCACTGAGAAAAAGAGACACATAGTTGTAGGGGTTCTACTGAGTGCCTCTATATTCTTGGGAGGGCTTGCGCTAACTGCAATGTCGACTAAAATTGAGGAGAAATTGAATGAACAAAAGCATAGTTAATGTACTTATATTTGCTGCTGGGGCCGCTATCGGCTCCGTAGCAACTTGGAAGTTCGTCGAGACTAAGTACAAACGAATTGCTCAGGAAGAAATTAATTCTGTCAAAGAGGTCTTTTCTCGAAGAAAAACGGAAGATTCTATAGAAGCTGAGCCCGTGGGCAAAAATACGGTTGACGAGAACGACGAACCGTATAAGCTCCCTGACAATGTCAACGAACTTTATGCAAAAATATTAGGTAGAGAAGGATATACTGAAAAGAAAGGAGGGGTTGAAGAAATGCCCGTTATTAACCCTCGTATAATTACTCCTGAGGAGTTTGCCGAGAATCCTGCTTACGATACTGTCAGCCTTACTTATTATGAGGATGATGTGTACGAAGATGAGTGGGGCGTAATTTACAGCAAAGATGATATAGAGGCCACTGTCGGTCTAGACGCAGTTAACCATTTTGGTGAGTATGAAGACGACTCTGTATTTGTTAGAAACGACGATATGCTGTGCGATTACGAGATCCTTAGAGATACCAGAACCTATCGAGAGACTTATGGTAAAGACCCCGATACGGTAGATGAGTAATGAACATAGCAGATGCAATTTCCAATGAATATTATAACTGGATGGTGGACATAGTCACTAGAGACAGGTTCGCAAAAACTATTTCTTACAATAAACTTTTGTCGTATCTTCACTCTAGAGAGTACACCTGGACTATACGACGAGATAAGAACCGGGCTCAGGATGGAATTGATCTGAGACGCCATTATATTCTCGGCCATGAGTACAGCGAAGATGTTCTAGAATACTTAGCAGGACCGTGCAGCATTCTAGAGATGATGGTTGCTCTTGCAATTCGTTGCGAGGAAACTATCATGGACGATCCAGCAATGGGAAATCGAACTGCTCAGTGGTTTTGGCAAATGATCGTAAGTCTTGGGCTCGGTGCTATGACTGATACTAGATACAATAAAAGAGAAGTTATTGATATTATTGACAGATTCTTAGAACATAAGTATGCGCCGAATGGAAAAGGCGGGTTGTTCACTGTCAAGGGTTCTGACTCTGATATGAGAACAATGGAGATCTGGTATCAGCTCTGTTCATATCTCAACACAATTATTTAGCGAGAAAGGAGGTTTGAAAATGTAATGCTCGATTTCCTATCAATTGCATCGCGTGACACAAAACACGGTTGGGAAATCTATCCGAAATTTAAAATCGTCAAGTCTGAAGATCTTATGATCCGCGGCGGAGATTTTTATGCAATATGGGTCGAAGATCGTGGACTGTGGTCTACGGACGAACAGGACGCGTTGCAATTAATCGATCGGGAACTCACTAAATATGTAAGCGAGCACAAAGGAACTTATGGCGAGACGGCTCGTATACTGTATATGTGGGATGCCGAATCAGGCATGATCGATTCATGGCATAAGTATTGCCAGAAACAGTGCCGTGATAATTTTCAAATGCTTGATGAGAAGCTTATATTTTCAAATGCGGAGACCAATAAGAAGGATTACGCTAGTAGACGGTTAGGCTATCCGATCGAGCCTGGCGATATTTCTGCTTGGGATAAGCTCATCTCCACTTTATATTCTAAAGAAGAGAGACACAAGATCGAGTGGGCTATCGGTTCGATCGTTTCTGGTGATTCTAAAAAGATCCAAAAATTTATGGTTCTGTATGGTGCCGCTGGTACTGGTAAGTCTACAATCTTGAATATTATTCAGCAGTTATTTGAGGGTTATTATTCGGTGTTTGATGCTAAGGCATTAGGCTCGAGCAATAACTCTTTTGCTTTGGAAGCATTTAAGACCAACCCTCTTGTTGCAATCCAGCATGACGGCGATTTGTCCAAGATTGAAGATAACACCAGACTAAACAGCCTCGTTTCTCACGAGCTCATGACAATTAACGAGAAGTTTAAGTCTACATATTCTAGTAGATTTAAATGCTTCTTATTCATGGGCACTAACAAGCCTGTAAAAATTACAGATGCTAAGTCAGGACTTCTTCGAAGACTGATTGATGTGTCTCCATCTGGCAACAAGTTAAATCCTAACGAGTACAAACAAATCATGAAGCAGATCGAATTCGAGTTGGGAGCAATCGCTAATCATTGTCTGGATGTATATTTGAGTGACCGCGGTGCGTATGACGATTATATACCCACTACGATGCTCGGGGCATCTAACGATTTCTACAACTTCATTATTGATTCATATCATGTGTTTAAGAAGGAAAATGGAACAAGTCTGAAAGCTGCATGGGAGATGTACAAGGTATATTGCGACGATGCAAAAGTCCCGTATCCTTTCTCGCAGAGAAACTTTAAGGAAGAACTCAAGAACTACTTCTGGGATTTTGAAGAGACATTTATATCAGAGGATGGTTCTAGACTTCGTAGCTATTACACAGGCTTTCGAACCGATAAGTTCGAAGAAGCAAAAGAGGAGAAAAAAGAAGAACCTAATCCCCATCCACTTATCGAGTTTAGCGCGCAGAAGTCTATATTTGACGACATATGCTCTGACTGCTTCGCCCAGTATGCAACACCGAAAGAAACACCAATGAAAGCCTGGGATAATGTCACTACGAAACTCTCAGATCTCGACACTTCCAGACTGCATTACGTTAAGGTTCCTGAGAATCATATTGTCATCGACTTCGATCTTAAGGACGAAGATGGTAACAAGTCGTTTCAGAAGAACCTTGAGGCCGCCAGTAAATGGCCGGCTACATACGCAGAGCTTAGTAAGAGCGGAGCTGGCATACACCTCCATTATATTTATAACGGTGATGTAGCAAAACTCACTAGCGTGTATGGAGAAAATGTGGAAGTTAAGGTGTTCCTAGGAAAGAGTTCTCTTCGAAGAAAACTTACAAAGTGTAATAATCTACTCATTGCAACCATTAGTTCAGGCTTGCCTCTGAAAGGAGAAAGCAAATTGATAAATTTTGAAGGGGTGAAAAATGAAAAGGCTCTTAGGTCTATGATCACTAAGAACCTTAATAAAGAGTATCACTCCGCAACTAAACCTAGCGTGGACTTTATATTTAAAATACTTGAAGATGCATATAACAGCGGCATGAGTTATGACGTTACTAACATGCGCAATAGCGTGTATAACTTTGCTGCTAATAGTACGAATCAAGCTGAGTATTGTCTCAAGCTTGTGAATAAGATGCACTTCAAGTCCGAAGAACCTTCCGTATCAATAGATAACGAATCCTCACCGCTTGTCTTCTATGACGTTGAGGTGTTCCCGAATCTGTTCCTCATCAACTGGAAAGAGGAGGGTGAAGGGAAGCCTGTCGTCCGTATGATCAATCCGACTTCAGCAGATGTCGAAGAGCTTATCAAATATCGCTTGGTCGGCTTTAATTGCAGACGATATGATAATCATATTCTCTACGGACGTCTGGTTGGGTATACGAACGAACAGCTCTACGATCTTTCTCAAAAGATTATATCTGGCAATCGAAATGCGTTCTTCGGCGAAGCGTACAACCTTTCTTATACGGATGTCTATGACTTCTGCTCTAAGAAGCAATCTCTGAAAAAATGGGAGATCGAACTGGGTATTCACCATCAGGAGCTTGGACTTCCTTGGGACCAGCCTGTTCCGGAAGAAATGTGGCCTAAGGTCGCCGAGTACTGTGATAACGACGTTCTGGCAACTGAGGCTGTCTTCAATGCAAGAAAGGCTGACTTCGTAGCTCGACAGATTCAGGTGGATCTTGTAAAGCTGATCCACGGTATATCTAATGTCTCGGTCAACGATACTACTAACTCTCTTTCTACCAAAATTATATTTGGCAACAACAGAAAGCCGCAGGGAGTATTCAACTATCGAGATTTGTCGAAGCCTGTCGGAAGCGATCAATACGATGAGTACAGACGAAAGTTCGGTCCGGATTATAAATTCCGAGTGTTTGACGCTGATGGTCTTCCTCAGTATCGAGATTATATTCCTGGAGAAGAGCTTCCTGATGGATGGAGTATCCTGCCGTTCTTCAAGGGTTATAAGTTCGATCATGGTAAGTCTACGTTCATGGACGAGGAGATCGGAGAAGGCGGCAGAGTGTATTCTGAGCCTGGTATGTACACCAACGTTTGGGACGGAGATATTGCATCGCAGCATCCGCACAGTGCAATATTTGAAGTTATATTTGGTCCGGAGTTTACCAAACGCTTTGAGGAAATCGTGCAAGCTCGTGTTGCGATCAAGCATAAAGACTTTGAAGCGGCTGGTAAGATGCTAAATGGCGCGCTTAAACCGTATCTGAACGAGGAACAAGCAGCTGACTTGGCACAGGCGCTGAAGATCGTTATTAACAGCATTTATGGTCTTACTAGTGCCGCGTTTGAGAACCCGTTCCGCGACCAGAGAAACATCGATAATATTGTTGCAAAGCGCGGGGCACTCTTCATGACACTCCTCAAGAGCCAGGTTCAGAAACTCGGCTATACCGTTGCTCACATCAAGACTGACTCTATCAAGATCCCGAATGCTGATGAGAAGATTCAGGACTTCATCATTAAATTTGGTAAGGAATACGGCTACACATTTGAAACCGAGGCGAACTTCGAGAAGTTCTGTCTGGTTAATGATGCTGTGTATATTGCCAAGTTTAAGGACGGTAAGCACGCTGGCGAGTGGACTGCCACTGGAGCTCAGTTCGCGGTTCCTTATGTATTCAAGAAGCTCTTCAGTAAGGAGCCTATTGAGTTCGAGGACATGTGTGAGACGAAGTCAGTAAGTACAGCTTTATATTTGAAAGAGCCAGAGACCGTGATCGATCTCGAGACTGGTAAAGAGACTGTTGCTGAAAAATCTGATGAGCCTGACTTTGTTGGTCGAATCGGACTCTTCTGTCCTATCAAGCCTGGTCATGGAGGAAAAGAACTGCTCCGTATAAGTAAAGATAAGGACGGCAATGTCAAGTACGATGCAGCAACTGGAACTAAAGGCTATTACTGGCTCGAGTCTGAAGCAGTTAAGACTCTCGGCAAAGAAGCTGACATCGACCGGTCTTATTATGACAAACTTGTTGATAACGCCATAGAGACTATATCTCAATACGGTGACTTCAATTGGTTTGTTGCAGATGATTCGGACGAGCCTGTAGCTCCGTTCACAGCAGTTCAAAACCCGGATGATATTCCATGGTATGCAGCTTGTGGTAAAGACAGTTGCATAGGCTGTGAGCATTTCAAAGAAGGCCTATATTCTGGATCGTGTGATCTGGAATATGACAATTCAGACTACGCCGATATAGGCGATGCTTTTAATAAGCGATAAAACATTTATATTTTTTAAAGGAGATTAAAATTATGAACATTACTTTTGCACCGAGAGACATTCTTCAGATCGATGACGCACGTATTATCTATCGTAACTTTGCTGGTGCACCTTCCAAGTTTAATCGTGAGGGTGATCGTAACTTCGCAGTAGTTATCCCTGATCAGGAGATCGCTGATGAGCTCATCAGAGCGGGGTGGAACGTAAAGATCAAGCCGCCTCGTGACGAGGATGATGGTCCGTTCATGTATCTGCCAGTCAAGGTTAAGTTCAACGACCGCGGTCCGAATGCGTATCTTGCAAGTGGTAATCGTCTGAACAAGCTCGATGAGGAGAGCATAGCCTGCCTTGACGACGTTGATATTCTTGGTGTCGATCTGGACATCAGGCCTTATGATTGGGAAGTCAATGGTAAAGCAGGTCGTACTGCATATCTGCAGGCAATCAAAGTGACTCAGGAAGTCGATCGCTTTGGCAGATTTGACGATGACTTTCCCAGAGAGTAATCCGCGAAAACAGCACAGTCTATTATGAGAGGGGATCTTATTAGGTCTCCTCTTTAATTTGCCGGTGTGTCGGAATCGGTAGACGAATCGGACTTAAAATCCGCGGTCTATAAGGCGTGAGGGTTCGAGTCCCTTCACCGGCACCACAGAGGTCTAAGCCGAGGGTATCTCTATAATATATACTTCGGACCTAGGACTGGCCGCCCTACATGTATAAATAGCGGCCAACAATAGATCCCAGGAGGGGAAAACATCATGTCAAAGAATCGCATTCAGTTGTACGGTAACAAAGCTTATGGGGTAGAAGTATCTAAGTACGGACTCGAGCATGGATATTTGGATTATAAAGCACTCGCTGAAATCCTAGGCGATTGCGTTCTAAATAACACAGTTCGAGCAGAGACTGTGGAAGATTGGGAAATTATCAGCGGCGAATTCCGTGAGATGGTCTTCCAAGACTATATTATCTCTGAGTACGGATACGAATTTTTGCAAGAATATACGGACGAACTGGTATTCTACAACGAGCGACTCGACCTTTATATTTGGGCAGTTACTCATTTCGGAACAAGCTGGGACTATGTACTAACCGATATCGAACTAGAAAAGGAGAATGACTGATATGCTAGATTTCTATTACCGAGTGATGTGGGCTGAATTTCAAGGAGTAGAAGCTCTGTATGACGATTATATTACGCATATGATTGGAATTGTTGGTTTAAACGCTTTACGAGATAATCATTTAATCGAAAGCTGTGGAGTTATCAATGGGCGCCAGCTATATACTCTGTGCCCAGCGCCAACTCTAAAGGGGCGACTAGATGATGAGAACTGAGAAGTGGTATCAAAGACGATTGGCCGCATATTTCACAGAGCATTACGTTCAATACGAAGACACTGCTGAGTTCTGGAACGACCCAGCGATGAACCAATGGCTGTTTGATATTCCAGAGCTTAACGAGCGGGTTGAGCTTACTTGTTACGATGATGGGAGAGTAACAAGAGTGGTATATCCTATTAAGAAGTAGTTTTTGGGGCTCGCCTACGGACGGGCTCTTTACATATTATGTTTTATATTTGAAAGGAGAAAATTATGAACGATTTTAAGATTGGAGACGTAGTTAGGGTGGTAAAATCTCCGGTCGGCGAGTTTGTGGGAATTGTCGGCATCGTGATTTATAGTGATTTTCGTGAGTATGTAAGAGTGCGTTTTCTTAGAGACATTAATGGTCGCGGAACTTACTGGTTTACGACAGAACAGTTGATGCCTATAGGAAGAGACGACTATGTTAAATACGTTGAGCACGATATCGAAGCCACTAATCAGCTATATAGAAGATATACTAAGTGCCAAAAGAACCTGGATATCAGAGATGCAATCAAAAACGTCATCTACAATGATCCTGCCACGATCGTCTTCTGGACAGACGGCACTAAAACTGTAGTTAAGGCGGAGAATGAGGACTTTGATCCTGAGAAGGGTCTGGCTATGGCTATCTCGAAGAAGATGCTCGGTAATAAGGGTAACTATTACGAGGTGTTTAAGAAATGGCTGCCGAGGGAAGAACATGCAGAGGCATGGTTTTTAGAAGATTTAAGAGCTGTAGCCAATCGGTTTACGGCATCTGAGAAGCTGTTGCAGACGATGGTCTCCGATGCAATGAACCTTGCAACAAGAACTGGAAAGGATATTAAAACGAGTGCTAAAGAGTATAAATGCTCCACCTGTGCTCGTTTTGATGATGAAAACATGAGCTGCATGATATCTAATTGTCAGAACTATAGTCGATATGCGAAGAAGGATACACATGAGTAAGCAGTTCTTATACGACTACCAGATGGACGCGGTGAAAAAAATGCACAATGGCTGCATCCTGAATGGTGGTGTAGGAAGCGGTAAGAGTAGGACGGGTCTGTACTACTACTTCAAAGAGCAAGGCGGAAGTATAGACCCGGATTACGTTCCGATGAAAAATCCGAAAGATTTATACATAATCACGACTGCTATGAAGCGAGATTCACTTGAATGGGAGGGCGAGCTTGCTAACTATCTAATATCCACAAATCCCGAAGTCAGCTATTACAAAAATAAAGTAGTAATTGACAGCTGGAACAACATAAAAAAGTATAAAGATGTCTGCGGGGCATTCTTTATATTCGACGAGGACCGCGTTACCGGTAAAGGTGCTTGGGTTAAGACCTTCTACAATATCGCGAGAAAAAACAATTGGATCATCCTCTCAGCAACTCCCGGAGACACTTGGGAGCAGTATATTCCAGTATTCGTAGCAAACGGTTTCTATAAACACAAAACTGAGTTTACTAGAGAGCATATCCAATATGATCCTCGTTGTAGAAACTATCCAAAGATTATTGGGTACTATAACACTGGTCGTCTTATCAGACTGCGAAACCAGATCCTGATTGACATGGATTTCTCTAGGAAGACCGTACCTCATCATGAGGACGTGTACGTACGGTACGACGTAACAAAGTATAAAGAAGCTATGAGGACTCGCTGGGACCCGTTTAAGGACGAGCCTATGCAGCAGGCGTCTTCTCTTTGTTATGTCTTAAGGCGAATCGTAAACGAAGACGAATCTCGGCAGGTTGCTCTGATGCAGTTAGCCGAGAAGCATCCAAGGATGATAATCTTTTATAACTTCGATTATGAGCTTGATATTTTGAAAGGACTATATTATGGCAATAATGTGCAAATCGCAGAGTGGAACGGACACTTGCATCAGCCAATCCCTGAGTCAAAACACTGGGTGTACTTGGTGCAATATACAGCCGGTTGTGAAGGGTGGAACTGCATTAAAACGGACACCATTATATTCTACTCCCAGAATTATTCCTATAAGGTCATGCAGCAAGCCTCAGGACGCATAGACAGGCTAAATACGCCATTCCAAGACTTATATTACTATCATTTCAAAAGCCGCTCAGGAATCGACCTGGCAATCAGTAAAGCACTTAGTGAAAAAAAACAGTTCAATGAAACCAGATGGGTTAAATGGTGAAGAGAGGTGATGCCCAGTGCATAGTTTTGACCCTTATCGCGAGTAGACACGCCCCTTAATTGGGGCTCGCGAAAAATGCACCCTCTTTTATGAAAGGAGTTGATATTTATGAAGAACGTATATGTCATACTGGGCAGATCGACCGGCTGCAGCGGGCGCATTATTTATTGGACAGACACCGTCTATGCTAATAGGCAGAAGGCGTTTGACGTCTGCAATGAAATGAACCGGCAAATGCAGGGGCATGACCCGAATTACATGGCTTACGTCTCGGGACCAATATTGCTTGATGAAACAGAGGAGCTGGCTTAACACTGGCTCCTCTTTTATTTTTGGCGCTCGCGAAAAATACTGCTTCTTTAATGAAAGGAGCGGACAAATATGTTAATTGCAACAATCATATATTTAGCTATTGGAGTATTTACGGTCATGGTTTGTAGAAAAGACCTGATGGATGTAGTAAAAGATGAATCTTTGACTATGAAAATCGAGTTTTTTACATGGATGATAATCAGTGGGCCGATTTGCTTTATGTACGGTGTTGTGAAAGGCATTTGTCAGCACGACGAATAAATGTTTAGGAGACTTGGAGAAATCTGAGTCTCCTATTCTTTTTACTTGACAATTGGAAAGGAGAAAAAATGGACGAACATTATCACGAAGTATATTTTCATGAGTACTGCAAGAAGTGTAAGTACGAGAAAACACCGCAGGAGAAAGACCCGTGCCATGAGTGTCTTAGTGAGTATATGAACATAGACTCGCATAAGCCTGTGAAGTATGAAGAAAAGTGAATCGCGAAAAATACCTTCTGTTTAATGGAAGGAGTGTTATCAATGAAAAATTACAAAGTAAGTTTCACAAAAACAGGCAAGCAATGGAAAAAACAACTCAAAGGAACTGAATTCATGCTGGATGATGATTTATACCGTTTGGATTTGGAAATTGAGGGTTTAAAAAATACCATTAAATGCTGGTGGAGGATTCTTACCAATAAACCTAATCACGGAACATTCGTAAAATAAAAAGTCTAGGACGTCTGAAACATGGTGTCCTTTTCTTTTTACTTGACAATTGGAAAGGAGAAAATCAATGGCAATCAATAGATACATAGGCGACCGAGAGTATAAATACATGGCTATGGACGCAGCGAAAGACTTAGGTTACGGTCCAGAGGTGGTCTCTAAAATCAGAGCGGCTAAATCTGACGTAGAAATCGAGCGCATCATGGTAACTGCGCGAAAACGTGCAACACTCAGAGACGCTATGGGAGACGAATATGACGGCTGAAGAATTATATTTGGCCAACGAGCCGTTGGTCTACTACACTCTCAAAAAGCTTTTCCCAGATAAGGCTACTGATGAAGACATCAAGCAAGTAGGACGGCTTGGATTGTGGAAAGCCTGTGTTTCGTACGATAAAGACACATCAAAGTTCAGTACATATGCGTGCAATTGCATTCGAAATGAACTAATCATGCATATGCACATGGTAACAGCACAAAAAAGAACACTAAAAGACGCCTTTACAGTCAGTCTAGATCAAGAAGCATACAAGTCAGGAGATCTCGAGGGTATAATGCTCTCGGACATTGTGGCTGATGACGGTGTTGGCTTCTTAGACCTGAAAGGTTTTTGGGAATCATTAATACCAATTGAACGGGCCGTTGTTCGTTGCAAGATGCGGGGCATGATCGTCCCGGAGATAGTTGAAGAACTTGGGATCTCCCACACTACCGTATGGCGATACACGAAATCTGCACGTGAAAAATGGGACATGTATATTTGAAAGGAGAAAAACTGGTGAATATTGATATTTCTAAATTCGAATTCGAGGAGTGCTTTGAAGGTGCGGTCGGCAATACGGTCTTATATTTCATAGCACCCAAAGAGCTTGTTGCTGATAAATATCCTGAGGCCGAGCACGCCACCGTATGTATAGAGTGGAGTGACTCTGATAAAAAGATGGATAACTATTCAGCCACGATATCCCCGACTAAAGATGGCAAAGACTATGACTGGATACCTTTTGAACTCGACGTTGGCGATATCGAACAGCTTGTGACTAGGGGTCTTATAATTGATATTGCTAGGAAATCTTACTGCTGTTTGGAGGAAGACGATGATTAAACGCAAACGAGTTTATATTTGCGATCACTGTGGAGCGGTGGCTCTTGAGTTGACATATTACGCAATGGGAGATAGCTGGAAAGATGCACCTGAGGGGTGGAGGAAACTCGGTAAGGAGGATCTCTGTCCAGTGTGCTCTGAGACATATGAAAAATTCAAAGCCGAAGTTGTAAAGGAGAATGACAATAATGATAAAACTTAATGTTTGCGAGTATTGTCACGGCTGTTTGGAATTTGAGCCCCAGGTGACTCAGAGACCTGAATTGTTATTGGCTAACAATGCGCCGCGTGGTTTTATTGGAGACACTGTCGTTCAGTGTGAAAACCGCTATAAATGCGAGGTTCTTTATAATTTTTTGAAGAAGGAGAATACCAATGCTGAAAATTGAAAACACGGAAATCGTGGGGTGGAAGACAGCCATCAGAGGTATGCGTAATCCGCTCAATAGTTGGCAAAAGAGTGATAGCGGATGGGAGCCACAATTTGACACTGAGATGGGTCCTTGCCGGGGGGGTTTCGTAATAGGTCCCAATGATCTTAATCTCATGACTCGTCTTCGCAATGCCGGTACGGACCATCGTAAGTTCATGCGCATGATCACCGTATATCTGGACATTACTGCTCCGCTGTACTGGTAAATTCTTTCTGCCAATGAAACACTTTTCCTAATTATCGTTAGGGGTCGCTTATGCGGCTAACGGGGAACCACCCATTGGAATCCCGTGGGAAACGTTTCAAAAATATATTCGCGAAAAATACTGCTTCTTTAATGAAAGGAGTTGACATTTTATGGAAATCAAAACAAAACGTACACCGATTGCAAACGAATCTATGGGGCGTTATTTTATACGAATAATTAGAGAAAAATACGGCGACAATGTAGCTGATAAAGTTAAATTGATTAACGAAATTAGTTTTAATACGCCGGTTTATAATTTCTGTACTGATGAAGTTGTGTTCCATATTCCCGAAACGGACAATTGGTATTTGGAATTTCCGGAAGAAGTCACCGTCCATTATTAATTAGAGTTTAAGATTCAGAGTAAAATCTGAGTCTTTTCTCTTTTATATTTTTGAAACGAACCTGTAGAGACTATCCCCTATGCCTTCCGGGCGGGGGAGTAGGGCTACTATTGATACGTAGCTGGGTTTTAGGAAACGAAGCCCATGAAAACCGAAATGGTGTCCTATTGTTTTTGCGTGTTCAAAACGCGAGCACACAAATATAAAACAATAGTAAAAGATAGTCCATTAATGGGAAAGAATTCGATACATACAAAGTCGGCACCGTTGCAAACTCTTGCTCAACAATGCACAAGATCCATGCAAAGGAGTTTGAATTTGACGATTTTAGCCATGAAAAGCTTATAAACTCTGCGTGTATGGAGATTCGGGAACAGCATATTCGTTTGAGCCCGATACAAACACTTGCAACAACGATCGAATGCTTGAATGCCTATCGAGATTTATATTTACAAACCAACGATGAAAAATACTGGTGGCAGATGATCCAGCTCCTCCCGTCCAGCTATAACCAACGCCGAACCGTCATGCTGAACTACGAAGTTCTGGCGAATATTTATAAGTCTCGTAGAAACCACAAGCTGGATTGCTGGCATATGTTCTGTGATTGGATCGAGGGGCTTCCTTATGCCGAGCTGATTACAGGTCAAGCTCAAAACTTGAAAGAAGCTGGCGAATATGCTGACCAGAACACTCTTATGAGCGCGACTTGAAAGGATCAAAACAAATGATGCTATTGTGTAATCGATTCGCCATCTTTCCTCATCTGTGTCTTGAATGCAAACGATATATTTGGCTTGAGGGCTACAGAAGAGCCGAGGTCTGGAAAAAGTTTGCGGATAGATCCATTACGGAGAATATTTGTAAAAGCTGTCTGACGAAGTTTGATATTTTTACTGGAGATGAGAAAGATGACTAATCTTACCAATATGAAAGGAGAGTGATCTGTTATGATCGTACTTAAAATATTTGCAGTATATATGCTTATCGGGCTTGCGCTTGAGGTTGCAATTACTGGAAAAAAGACTGTTGAAGGATTAACCAGCGGAAAATATGGTTATATCGATACATTCTTTAGAACAATAGTTTTAGCTTTTATAGCAATACCGGCGTTTATATACGGCATATTTATAGGAATTAAGGAGGTTATAGATTCTACTAAGGAAGACATCTGAACAAGGTGTCTTCTTTTATTTTTGTTTTAAATTTGAAAGGAAGACTCATGACCTGTCCAGCTTGCGATAGCAGAGATTTATATTGTATAGACTCTCGTGGAATGCGAGGAAACAAACGTCGCAGAAGGCATAAGTGCCTTAGTTGCGACTATCGTTTCAGCACCGTAGAGATAATAGTAGATACAGAGACTCTCAAAGATCCTGCATTAGACGACATAAAAGGAACGATCAGACTAGCTAATTTGGCTAAGAAATTTGCTAACGATGTGAAAGGAGAAAAATGAAAACTATTGCAGTCATCATGTTTGTAGTATTTCTCATACTCAACATCATATGTTTTGCCTATGAAACCCTTAACCAGCTTATGGAATACGACTATTCAAAAAGGAGATATAAGAAAAACTTATGAAAGTTAGATACGTATACATATCAATGCTTTGTTTCCTTCTTCTCGCTCTCGCTATAATTATCTCTATCCGTATTCAGGAGAGCGTAGAGCCGCCCGAGGTAGACACTAAGGGCCTTTGCTATCCGGCTCAGGCAAAACCCGCAGAACTCACCTGGAGTCCCGTGGAAGAGCCTGAAGTTGAGCCCAAACCAGAACCTCTTTGCTATACAGAAGATGACGTTTACATTTTAGCTCAGGCTATGGATGGCGAATGCTACGACCATGAATACCAGGACATGCTCAACGTTGGCATGACCATTTGCAATCGTGTGGATAATCCTAGATTCCCGGATACTATAGCGGGTGTTATAAAGCAACCTTATCAGATCCACGGATATTCTCCGTACAACACTCCTTCAGAGAACTGTCTCAAAGCAGCTGCTGAGGTTCTCGATAACTGGAATGCTATTAAAAACGGAGAAAGCAGACCGTGGAATTATATGTATCTCTTCTGGTGCGCCAGTGGAGGAACAACTAATGTTTTTAGGAGCGAATATTAAGAAATGCCTGAAGTAGAAATTCGTGCTGTTGGCCACAACAAGGAAGGCGAACGCACTTTTGATGTGACAGTAAATAACAAGACATACCATAGCATCACGTTTGATAAGGCTATGAGCATTCTTAGAGAAAGTGAGGAAGATAAAAAGTAATGCGAGAAATCCTTTTATGCTTTGCATGTTCAGCAATAGTCCAGCAGGATCATCCTATCGCTAGTTGCAGCATGAGACTTCTGCAGGGTAAGTGCACCATGTGTGGTCGTGATATTTGGTGCGACCTGTATCGAGAAGAGGATGTGTATAAGGGTAAATATGAAAGGAGCAAGCTCGATGGCTCGAGACACTGAGATAACCATTCCTGATTCGTATATTGAAGATCTGATAGAGCTTGGTTATCGATTTATATTTCTAACCTCTAATGGTGGCTATACTGTCGAGATACTTGTTATTAAGGATGGAGAATGTGAAGACAGAAAAGTCGACTTCATGTTCTCTGAGGTAATGCAAGGACGCGACTATATGTACGAGAAAATCGCACTTGAAGCAAGAGAGCTCATAAAAGATACATTTGAGAAGGGGTTTGCTGATGACTGACGAGAAATACACGTTTGTTACGGACATAGCCGAGAAGAAACGCACTGCCAGAGGAGCGTTTAACAAACGTACGCATAACGGCAAGCGTGGCGGAGTGAAGTTTCCGTCTGATTACATGACTAAAAAGGAGAGAAATAAGATGAATGGCGAAGTAAAGAATTATATTATGAATGCACCTATTACATATGAAAAATTTAAGACTTATCCTGACGACCTGAAGAAGCAGTATGTTCGAAAGCTGCGTGACATGTTTGACGTATCTGATACGGACATTGCTGCGATGATGGGTGTTAACAAGAAAACTCTCAGCATGTGTCTCAATAAAATCGGAGCTAGTGGCGGTAGACGAGGAAATCGTAAAGCGGACTATGTAGGCTTCGAGAAGTGGAAGCGTGGAGAGACTGAGCCGAACGAATGTGTACAGGTGCCTGTTGATGATGTACTTGAAGACGACAGCAATAAGAATCTCGAGGCTATCGTTGAGAAGATAAATGATGTTGGTACGCCTAACCTTCTTCGCGCTCACGATATCGATTGGGATGAGGTAAAGCGAGCGAGTCGTGATAATGACGTGTACGAACGTGTTGCTGCACTCGAACACGAGAATGCGATTCTTAAGGCAAAGCTCGATATGGTCTATCTGATATTTGGAGGTAAGCGTAATGACTATTAAGGAAAAAGAGAAGCTCGTTAAGAACTATTGCAGACAGTTCGCGGCATGTTCGGATTGTCCGTCGTATGACAAAAATGGCGGCATGTCGTGTCTTGCTTATAATGTAAAACTCTCGGACAGTGTTATAGAGGAAGCTTTTAAACTTATATTTGGTAGCTCGGTGGACTCTGTTACTGAATCCGATGAGACTAAAGAAGATCCCGTAAACCATCCTTCCCATTATACAGCAGGCGGCGTTGAGTGTATTGATGCTATAGGCGCAGCTATATGTATGTATAGTTATCCCATTGATGCGTGGCTTGCTGGGCAGGTTATCAAGTATCTTTGGAGAGCGCCCCTGAAGGGTAAGTACGCTGAAGATTTGAAGAAAGCGCAGTTCTATTTGAACAGACTGGTTGATGGTCTGGAGGCTAAGACGAATGGCGAGGCCTAAACTTGATTTTCGGAAGGATAGATATGTGACAATTCGTGCGGACGTCAATGATCGAAGACTTATAAAGGAGCTTATGTACGAGCTTGACATGTCGACTTCGGAGGTTGTGAGGGCAGCTATAAGGTCATTTTATGTGTCGACTAAGTACGGTACCAGACGGTAAGCGCTTGAGTTTATGTACCACATTTACTCAAAATAAGGGTTTTTGTGGTACATTTACCACCAATTGGTAAGAAATTGAAGGGTGTAAAAAATAGGGGTTTTTGTTGGTACACTAACCAACTGGTAAGTCGAGGAGTTTTTGTGACACATTTACTACCCTAAAAATCGCTAAAAACGGCCTTTTTTGGGCTATTTTGAGGCATTTTCGCTGATTTTTCTTTTTGTCTTACCTACAGGTAAGTATACCAATCTATTTATATTTTTTTTCCCATAGAAGTGGGAAAAACAGATAGGAAGTTAAAAACCCCTAAATTTTTACCAACTGGCAAGTAGGCATTTTTGGTGCGAGAAAGGAGTATTTTTTATGAGCGATTTGTATGACGAGATCTTCAGCGACTTTAAGCAATATTGTCCAGGGTTTGCAGAAGATACAATTGAGTGGGAACCTAGCGGAAAACTGTCTATCATCGCTACGCTTTCTGATGGTAGGCGAGTAGAATTCACTCAGCCAAAACATAGATATAGATTCTTGATAGAATACGATGGAACTGAAGAGAGTTGGAAACGAGAGTTCTCAGGAAGGCTTCTTAAGTTAATGGGAGAAAATGGAATCAGTGTCCATTATAAGTTTGCGGAAGCGATTGGGATCTCTAATCAAGCACTTAGCAACTATATTCACGGAAAAGCAATTCCATCAGCATATGCAGTTGAAAAACTGGCCAGGGCATTAGATTGTCCGGTGGAGTATCTTACGAGATTTTAGGAAATGGAGTGTGCTAATGACAGAAAAAGAATTCATGGATATTTTTGCAGAGAATCTCATAGATGCTATGCAAGAAACTGGGATTAGTCAGAGCGAGCTTGCAAAAGAAGCACGTTTAACTGAAGCTTCGATAAGCAGGTATTTGTCAAGAGACAGAATGGTTAGCTCTAGAGCAATAGTCAACATAGCCATAGCTCTAAATTGTAATTTGGATGACCTAATTCCGTTTTACGATCTAATAGATTAATACATATTTTCAAAGAAGAGCATCGTCCTTACAACACGGTCTCTTCTTTTTTTGCTATATGCAGCCTAAATAGTTACAAAACTGTAACAAAATTCGCGAAAAAAACATGCCCTGTTATGAAGAGAGAAAACTTTATATTTTTATAACGCTTTTTCTTTTTGCTTTTGAATGAAGAGGAGAAGGAGGTTCATTTATCATGTCTGTACTTGAAAGTAGATTTCAGAAAAAGCTGATGGATGAAATAAGAGCAACGTTTCCTGGATGTGTCATTCTTAAAAATGATGCGGGCTATATTCAAGGGTTCCCTGACTGGACAATACTGTACAAAGATAAATGGGCAGTCCTTGAAACTAAGAGAGCTAAGAATGCGCCTAAGCAGCCTAACCAGGAATACTATGTGACACAGCTGAATAGCATGTCATTTTCACGAATTGTATATCCGGAGAATAAGGAGGAAGTATTAGGTGAACTTCGTCAAGCATTTGAATCTTGAGGGGCTTCATGCGCCATTTAGTCCGAGCCAATCTAGTTGGCTTAGATATGATGACGAGAAAGCTCTCGAAGTATATTCTAACAAGAAGGCTGCCGAGGTTGGGACTAGGCTCCATGCCTGGGCTAAAGAAACTATTGATCTTGGAATAAAGCAGCCTAGATCTAAGAAAACCATTTATGCATATGTTAACGATGCAATTGGTTTCAAGATGGATACGGAAGTCGTTCTGTATTATTCGGACTATTTCTTTGGGACTGCGGACTCTATTTCTTTTAGAGACAACTTCCTTAGAATCCACGACTTGAAGACCGGTGTAACTAAAGTACACATTGAGCAGCTCGAGATTTATGCTGCTCTTTTTTGTTTGGAATACAAAGTAAAACCTAATGAGATTCAAATCGAGCTTCGCATTTACCAGAACGATGGCGTACTTGTACATAATCCAGAACCAGAAGATATTTACGAGATCATGGACAAGATCGTCCACTTAAACAAACTATTAGAAAAAGCTAACTACGAGGAGTAATGACAGAATGAATCCGATAGCTGAAGAAATAATGAGCTATTACGGAATAGCCGAATCGATGGAGGACTCTCTAGAGCACTATGGAATGCCCCGTCGTTCGGGCCGTTATCCATGGGGGTCAGGGGAAAATCCTTATCAGCATGCTGTTGACTTCATAGGCAGAGTCGAGCAGATGCGAAAAGATGGTTTTAGCTATGTCGACGAAGACGGTAAAGTTTGGACCGGTGATACTGGTATTGCTAAATCTATGGGTCTTACATCTACTGAGTTCAGAACCGAGCTTGGTATATGCAAGAATGAGCGCAGATCATACAATGTTTCAACCGCTAAGTCTCTTAAAGAAGACGGCCTCGGTGAAACAGAGATAGCTAGAAGAATGAGTGAGAGGCTCGGTACTACCATTAATGAGTCTACCGTTCGTTCTTGGCTGAACAAAGATTCCGAAGATCGTATGAACACCGCTAAAGAGAAAGCTCAGTATATTAAGGACCAGATCGACAAGAAAGGTATTGTTGAAATCGGTGCTGGTGTAGACAGACAGCTTGGTATATCTCCTGAGATGATGAAACAGGTCAAGTATATTCTTGATAGAGATGGATACGTAGTAGCTGGTGGTCGAGTAGATCAGGTCACTAATCCTGGTCAGAAAACCACCATTACTGTAGCGTGCCCACCTGGCACACCTTATAAACTCGACTCTAAAGGACGTAAGGTTACTAGTGCTGTCTATGATTATGAGAATATTCATCCTCTTATTGACCCGACTCCTAATGAGAACGGAATGAGTGTCAAGAAAAAGCTTGCATATCCTGCATCGCTTGACTCTAAGCGTCTCATGGTCAGATATGCAGATGATGTAGGTGCTGATGGTATCAAAGGTATCGAAAAGGATGGCGTCATAGAGCTTAGAAGAGGTGTTAAGGACCTGTCTCTTGGAGACTCCAGGTATTCTCAGGTTCGTATTCTTGTTGATGGCACCCACTATCTCAAAGGTATGGCCGTATATTCCGACGATATGCCTGACGGCGTAGATGTTGTGTTTAATACTAACAAGAAGAAAGGCACACCTGCTCTTGGTCCTAAGGACAGTACAGTTCTTAAGCCTATAAAGAAGGACGACCCTGAGAATCCGTTTGGTTCCCTAATCAAAGACCCTGACAAAGGCGGACAGTATTATTACACTGATCCTAAGACAGGAAAAGAGAAGCTTGGTCTCATAAATAAGAGAGCAGACCAGGGCGATTGGACTGAATGGGCGGATACTCTCCCCTCTCAGTTCTTATCTAAGCAGTCTCAGAAGATGGCGAACCAGCAGCTCAAGTTAGCCATTGCAGATAAGACAGCAGAGTTTGATAGTTATTGCTCTCTTACTAACCCGACTATTAAGAAACATCTTCTTAATAAGTTTGCAGATGAGTGCGACTCTGCTGCTGTGCATCTTAAGGCGGCTGCTCTGCCTGGTCAGAAGTATCATGTTATTGTTCCTATTAATTCATTGAAGGACAATGAGGTCTACGCTCCTGGCTATGAAGCAGGAACCAAGCTTGCTCTTATTCGCTATCCTCATGGTGGCACGTTTGAGATACCCATACTTACAGTAACCCATAAGAATGCTACTGCTAAGAAGGTTATGGGAACCGACGCAATGGATGCTGTAGGTATTAACAGTAAGATAGCAGAGCGTCTGTCAGGCGCCGACTTCGATGGCGATACCGTTATGTGTATTCCCACACATGATAGTAAAGGCAAGGTTAAGATCACTTCTACTCCTCCTCTTAAAGGACTTGAAGGCTTTGATCCTAAGGTTGCTTATGGTCCTGATACATATGAAAAGGGCACCATCCGTCTGATGACTAAGCATAATACTCAGATTCAGATGGGTGTCGTATCCAATCTTATCACTGACATGAATCTTAAGGGAGCCAATGAAGATGAGCTTGCTAGAGCAGTACGTCATAGTATGGTCGTCATCGATGCGGAGAAACACCATCTGGACTGGAAGCGTAGTGAGAAAGACAATGACATAGCGGCTCTTAAGAAAGAGTATCAGGATGGCGGTGGTGCATCTACTCTAATCTCTCTTGCCAAGAGTGAGCAGCGGGTAACTAAGAGACAGGGCACCCCCATTGTCAACATTAAGGGTCGTCCCGGTTACGATCCCAGTAAGCCTGAAGGATCTCTCATTTATAAGACTGCAGATGATGCATACTACGAGTCTAGTAGGGTAGATAAGAAGACTGGTAAGGTAATCACTGAGACTAGAGTACGTACCCAGCCCAGTACTAGGATGGCGGAGACTGACGACGCCTATACCCTGGTATCCAAGGCCAATACTCCTATGGAGAGGGCCTATGCGGACTATGCTAACCGTATGAAGTCCCTGGCTAACCAGGCCCGTAAGGAAGCCATGAATACTGGTAAGCTGGAGTATGATAGCCAAGCCAAAGCCACCTACCAGAAGGAGGTAGACTCGCTGCTTCATAAGCTTAACGAGGCAGAAAAGAATGCTCCTCGTGAAAGACAGGCTCAGATCCGTGCTAATGCAGAGGTTGCTGCTAAAAAGAGGGCCTATAAGGAGTCTACTGGCAAAGATATGGAGAATGGCGAGATCAAGAAGATAGGACAGAGAGCCCTCAGTAAGTATAGACAAGAGATGGGTGCTGTTCGTAGAAGCGATCGTAATATTGTAATAACTGACCGTGAATGGGAAGCTATACAGGCAGGGGCTATTAGTGAGAATAGACTTACTAAGATCCTTGCTAATACAGATGTTGATGCACTTAGACAGCGTGCAACGCCTCGTTCTAACGGTACACTCACTTCTGCACAAAAGAATAGAATCAAAGCTCTTAGTGCTTCTAACTATACTTTAGCTGAAATAGCAAACAAACTTGGTATTTCAACATCAACAGTTTCTAAATATTTAAAGGAGTGAATTTGAAATGGACAACAAATGCATGTTGACAACATTTGACAATCCTTTTGATCCATTCGAACAGTTTACTTCTTGGTTTCTGTTCGATGTTGAGAAAGGTTACAATACTTGTGGTAAATTAGCAAGAATTGCGAAGCTTTCTGATGGACTTTCAGAGAAAGAAGTTGAAAAAGAAGTTAATCGAGCAATTGATGAGATAATTACTTACGATTTTCTCAATATCTACAAGAGAGTATGGAGTAACTCCACTACAGAGGGCTAAAGGCATAGGGGGGGGGGGTCGAAAATATCACACCCCCTACCCACAT
>OBCQ01000015.1_pt1 | contig 65094 bp, 58 predicted proteins | sample 1517991 | NCBI WGS metagenome assembly OBCQ01 (sample SAMN03418263, study PRJEB22391) | human gut metagenome | biome: human-gut; feature: organic feature; material: feces | host: Homo sapiens | place: Tanzania | collected 2013-01
TTCTTATTTAAGAACAGGTTCTAATCTTTGTTTATTTCTCAGTTTTTTCTTCTTCGCTTATCTCTTTCTCCTTTGTTCAGTTTTTAGGGTGTAAACGCATTTTTGGAGTTATACAAGTGTATAACTCCTTTTTTGTTGCATTTCCGAATTTGCGCAGCCATTGGCATTGTATGACCTTATCAATCATACCTTTTATGTGCGTATTTATTGCAATAAAAAATAAAGTATGTTATTATATTTTTAATTAGAAAGGATGGTTTACACCATGACTAATACAAATTCTAAAATTGCATTGCTTATAGATGCAGACAACACTTCCGCAAAATACATCAAAACAATCATTGACGAGCTCAATCTCAATTACGGAGTAATTTCTGTTAAGCGAGTTTACGGCGATTGGACGAATGAATGTCTTAAATCGTGGAAGGATGTCATGCTCGAGTATTCGCTTACTCCCATGCAGCAGTTTGCGTACACAACGGGCAAGAATTCCACCGATTCGGCAATGATTATCGATGCTATGGATATTCTTTACACTAAAACCGATATTGATGCATTTTGTCTTGCCACAAGCGACTCCGACTTTACACGGATTGCTGCAAGACTGAGGGAATCCGGAAAATTGGTTATCGGAATGGGTAGAAGCCAGACTCCCAAAGCCTTTGTTTCGGCGTGCAATGAATTCAAATATCTTGATGTTATCGAAAACTCTGAAGAAACCGAAATCACAACCGAAAAATCGAGCATTACACCGATTGATGACATTAAAGACCTTGCATTTGATATAATCAACTCAACCGACACTCACACTATTCAACTCGGACGTGTCAAGCAGATTTTGCTTTCGCAATTTTCCGATTTTGACGAAAGAAACTACGGCTTTTCAAAATTCTCAACATTTATAAATTCCTTTTATGATTTTACCGTTAAGGGTAATGATGTTAAAATAACCGACAGCTCAAATCCTGATACGGAAAGAATAAGAGAATTTGTTGCTATTTCGCTTAAAAACCGCAAAGAAGCAACTTCGGGCGAGATTCAGAATATGATTGTCAAGCAGTTTAAGAATTTCAAACTCAAGTCCCACGGTTATAGCAATATGAAATCTTTTCTCAGGTCAATTGACAAAATTCAACTTAACAGTAACGGTAAGTATTCATTAAAAAAATAAAAATACAATCGTATTTCATATGCAAAAATCCATAACGGTTTGCAAGGAGTTGTTTTTATGAAAAAAATTGCTGCTTTAGTATTTCTGTTTTTCTTACCTGTAATTCTTTTCGGTTGCAATAAGCCTACACAGACTGATTTTTCAATGAACAATGCTTCTGCCTCGGAGACGAAAACAAGAACAAGCGAACAGGCTTTGGCTGATTTCAAGGCGTTAGAGCCGCAGGATATTCGTTCGATTGATATTGTCGTTGTCCGCAACACGGGGAGTGTTGAGCGTGTGGCTAAAGCTTTTACTGACACGGCAGACATTCAGAAAATTTTATCTGTTTTTGCCGCTGCCGATGCGGAAATCACCGAAGAGCAAAAGCCTTCAGGCGGTTGGTCGGTTATGGTGCGGATTTGGTTGCAGGAACAGAAAAGCACCGACATTGACAAGCCGATTTTAGTTTCGCCGCAGGCTCCCGGATATATTTCGATTGATAATTATGTTTATTCTGTAAAAAACGACGAGTATATCACAGCTTTGACTTCATTTTTCGAAGCTTCTCCGATACAGGAAAAATCATATCCATAACTAAAGTAAAAAAAGCCATACCGTTTGGCTGAGTGTTCACAAGGAAGTATTGGTTTCTCGCATAAAAATCCATTATGCTTTTGCCAAAAAGCCTCGCAAGGCGACAGCCTTGCTTCATTTCTCGGCTTCGGCATAAAAGAATTTTTATAACTACGAAACTGCAACGCACTTCAAAATAATATATTTTTGATACAAGAAAAAGCAACCCCCACAGATAATGCTGACGCATATCTGCGGGGGTTAACGAATTATTGTAAGAAAAGAGATGTTGTTTTGAAGCAAAACTGCCTTGTGAACACTCAGCCTCGGTATGGCTTTTCTTCTGTCTTTATTGAATTTTCGGCTTAATAAATGCCCTGTGCCATCATTGCTTCCGCAACCTTTTCAAAGCCTGCGATATTCGCACCTGAAACAAGGTCATAACCCAAGCCGTATTTCTCGGCAGCTTCAACAGAGTGCTGATGAATTTCAATCATAGCGTGATGAAGCTTCTCATCAACCTCTTCCGCAGTCCATGAAAGACGCTGGCTGTTCTGGCTCATCTCAAGACCCGAAACACAAACGCCGCCTGCATTAACAGCCTTTGACGGAGCGAATATTACGCTGTCAACACTTCTCAAGTAGTCGAAAGCATCCTCCGTTGTCGGCATATTTGCGACCTCAATGTAGTATTTCGTGCCGTTTGCAACAATCTTCTTTGCACATTCAAGGTCAACCTCGTTCTGTGTAGCGCAGGGGAGAGCAACATCAACCTTGACGCCCCACGGCTTTTCTCCGGGGAAGAACTGCACGCCGAATTTGTCGGCATAATCCTGACATCTGTCTCTGCCCGAGGAACGCATTTCAAGAAGATAATTAAGCTTTTCCTCTGTTACAATGCCATCGGGGTCATAAACATAGCCGTCGGGTCCGCTGATTGTAACAGCCTTACCGCCGAGCTGTGCAATTTTCTTGCAAGCACCCCAAGCAACGTTACCGAAGCCTGAAACTGCAAAGGTTTTACCCTTAATTGTATCGTTCTCGTGCTTGAAAACTTCACAGGTATAGTAAATTGCGCCGTAGCCCGTAGCCTCGGGACGAATAAGCGAGCCGCCGTAAGCAAGACCCTTGCCTGTAATAACACCGTTTTCAAATGCGTCTGTAATTCTCTTATACTGACCGAACAGGAAGCCGATTTCACGAGCTCCTACGCCGATGTCGCCTGCGGGGACGTCGATATTCGGTCCGATATGTCTGTAAAGCTCTGTCATAAATGCCTGACAGAAACGCATAACCTCTTGCTTGCTCTTGCCTCTCGGGTCAAAGTCCGAGCCGCCCTTTGCGCCGCCCATAGGAAGTCCCGTAAGCGAGTTCTTGAAGGTCTGCTCAAAGCCGAGGAAATACATAATGCTTGAATTTACGCTCGGATGGAAACGAAGTCCGCCCTTATAAGGACCTATGCTTGAGTTAAACTGAACACGGTATCCACGGTTGATTTGCGTTTTGCCCTTGTCATCAACCCATGCAACACGGAAGGTAATCAGTCTGTCAGGCTCAACCATTCTTGTAAGAAGATCGTCCTCAATGTACTCGGGGTGCTCTTCGATTACCTTTTCAAGAGAACGGAAAACCTCTTTAACGCACTGGATATACTCAGGTTTTGCGTTATCTCGTCTTTCGACGGTCTTAATTACATTTTCAATGTACTCATTCATTGTTTGTGTCCCCCTGAAATTAAATTTTGTAATTCAATAATAACACTCGCAAAAATTTTTTCAAGCGTTTTTTTTAGAAAGGCGAACGAAAATTCACTTTTCGTTAAATATGTCAAAAATACAAAAACAGTTTTGTAACTTTTCACAACAAAAAAAGACGTTATCGTTGAAATCAACAAAGGAGTTTGGTATAATATTGTTGGTCGTTTTAAGAAATTTCTACAAAGAGGTGCTTAAATGAGAATTCTCGGAATTGAAAGCTCATGTGACGAAACTGCCGCTGCGGTTGTCGAGGACGGCAGAAAAATACTTTCAAATGTTGTGTCAACTCAAATCGAAAAGCATAAAATATTTGGAGGAGTAGTTCCCGAAATAGCCTCAAGGCTTCATACGGAGTCGATAAGCTACGTTGTGAACGAGGCTCTTGAAAAGGCACAGCTTAAAATATCCGATATTGACGCCATTGCCGTTACATATGCGCCGGGACTTATCGGTGCGCTGCTTGTCGGCGTGAATTACGCAAAGGGACTTTCGCTTTCCTCGGGCGTTCCGCTTGTTCCCGTTCATCATTTGCGTTCGCATATTGCCTCGAACTATATCACACATCCCGAGCTTGAGCCTCCGTTTATGTGCCTTGTGGTTTCCGGCGGAAATACTCTGCTTGTCAAGGTGGACGGCTACACGGATTTTGAGATAATCGGCAGAACGAGAGACGATGCGGCAGGCGAGGCTCTTGATAAGGCTGCAAGGACAATGGGCTTGCCTTATCCCGGCGGCGTAAATCTCGATAAAATATCTAAAAACGGCGACGATAAGGCGTATTCGTTTCCAAAGCCACGTGTCGATGCAAGTCCTCTCGATTTCAGTTTTTCGGGACTTAAAACCTCTGTAATAAATACGGTACATAACGCAGAGCAAAAAGGGGAGACTATCATAAGGGAGAATTTGGGCGCTTCGTTTATAAACGCCGTTGTAACCTCACTTATTGATAATACCGAAAAGGCAATGCAGACTGTCGATACAAATAAATTAGTCTTGGCAGGCGGTGTTTCGGCAAACTCGGTGCTTCGCAGAAGAATGGACGAAACGGCGAAAAAGCACGGCTGGAGGATATATTATCCCGAGCTTTCCCTGTGCGGAGACAATGCGGCTATGGTCGCTTCGCAGGGCTATTATGAGTTTATTTCGGGCAAGAGAGCCGATATGTCGCTCAACGCATATGCGACTATGAATATTACCGAAGCGGATTATTAACAAATTGTTCATTATATTGACAAAAATTTATCATTTTTTTATTGCAAAATAAACTCAAATGCATTATAATATGCTCATAATGGCGGAATTTGGTATTTGTTTAATTTCGACATTTAATTTAGTTAAAAAATTTCGGAAAAGCCGCTTGAAAAATCGGCAAATCCGAATTTCAAAAAGGAGAAATTACTATGTCAGCACTCACAACTAACAAGAGTATCCTTGATTGGATTGACGAAAAGGTTAAGCTTGTCAATCCTGCTCAAATCGTTTGGATCGACGGCAGCGAAGAACAGCTTGAAGCACTTCGTAAGGAAGCTTGCGAAAGCGGCGAAATGATTAAGCTTAACGAGGATCTTCTTCCCGGCTGTTATTACCACAGAACAAAGCCCAACGACGTTGCTCGTGTAGAGGACAGAACTCTTATCTGCTCAAAGAAGGAAGAGGATGCAGGCCCTACAAACCATTGGATGGAGCCGTCAAAGGCTTATGAAATGCTTTACGACATTGCCCGTGATTCATACAAGGGCAGAACAATGTACGTTATCCCTTATTCAATGGGTCCCGTAGGCTCTCCCTTCTCAAAGGTAGGTATCGAGCTTACAGACTCAATCTATGTTGTTCTTAATATGGCTATTATGACCCGTGTAGGCAAGAAGGTTATGGACACCTTCGGCAGCGAAAGCAACGACTGGGTAAGAGGTCTCCACTGCAAGTGCGACGTTGACCCCGAAAAGAGATGGATTTGTCAGTTCCCCGAGGACAACACAATCATTTCAGTTAACTCTGCTTACGGCGGAAACGTACTTCTCGGTAAGAAATGCTTTGCATTGCGTATCGCTTCTTATCAGGGTAAGAACGAGGGCTGGCAGGCTGAGCATATGCTTATTCTCGGCATTGAAAATCCGCAGGGCGAGGTTAAATACATCTGCGCTGCATTCCCGTCAGCTTGCGGTAAAACAAACCTTGCTATGCTTATTCCGCCCGAGGAATACAGAAAGAAAGGCTATAAGGTTTGGTGCGTAGGCGACGATATTTCTTGGATTCGTAAGGGTCCCGACGGCAGACTTTATGCTATCAACCCCGAGAATGGCTTCTTCGGAGTTGCTCCCGGTACTAACGAAAAATCAAACCCGAACGCTCTTGCTGCTACAAAGAAGGGCACAATCTTTACCAACGTTGCAAGAAATCTTGACAACAACACTGTTTGGTGGGAGAGCCTTGACAAGAATCCTCCTGTTAATGCAGAGGAGTGGACAGGCAAGAAGGTTAACGGTCCCGAGTTTATCGCAGAGGGCAACAAGCTTGCTCATCCGAACTCAAGATTTACAGCTCCGGCAAAGAACTGCCCGTGCCTTTCATCTGAATTTGAAAATCCGCAGGGTGTTCCGATTTCGGCATTCGTATTCGGCGGCAGACGTGCTAAGCTCGCTCCGTTGGTATATCAGTCAAGAGATTGGAATCACGGTGTATTCGTTGGCGCAACAATGGCTTCAGAGACAACAGCAGCAGCTGCAGGCGCAGTAGGCGTTGTTCGTCGTGATCCTATGGCTATGCTTCCGTTCTGCGGCTATCATATGGCTGACTATTGGCAGCACTGGATTGACATCGGTAAGACTCTTGATCCCGATAAGGCTCCCAAGATCTTCAATGTTAACTGGTTCAGAAAAGACGATGAAGGCAACTTTATGTGGCCCGGCTTCGGCGACAACCTTCGTGTTCTTGAGTGGATTCTCAAGCGTTGCGATAATGAGGTTGACGCTCAGGAAACAGCTATCGGCTATCTTCCCTATGCTAAGGACATCAACCTTAACGGCATTGAGGATGTAACCGAGGAGTCTCTTGAAAAAATCCTTGATGTTGATAAGAAACTTTGGAGTGAAGAGGCTAAGGGTATTGAGGAATACTTCGGAAAGTTCGACGGTAAAGTTCCTGCAGAGCTTGTTGCAGACCTTGAAACTCTTAAAGCTAACCTTAAATAATCAATATTCATAAATTTTCAGCCGTTCAAGTTTCTTGAACGGCTGATTTTTTTATTGCAATATCGAAAAAATATGATAAAATAATCTTTGAAAGAGGTGCAGCTATGGAACTTAAATTCAGACCGGACGGCAAATTTCGCATAATGCAGATTGCCGATATTCAGGACACGCAGATAACATCAAAGGACACTGTTGAGCTTATCGAAGCGGCATTGGATAAGGATAAGCCTGATTTGGTTGTCTTTACGGGCGATCAGATAAAGGGCTACGGCTTTACGCTGTCGCTCGGCAACCGTGAGGAAAACGTTAAAAAGGCATTTGATAACTTCTTAAAGCCTGTTGTCGATAGGAATATTCCGTTTACATTCTGCTTCGGAAATCACGATGCACAGGCGTTCGGTATCTCAAAGGAAAAACAGCTTGCACTTTATAAAAGCTACCCAAACTGCGTTGCGGAGAGGGGAGACGAAAGCCTTGAGGGCGTTGCAAACCACAACCTGCTTATCAAAGACAGCAAGGGCGAAAAGGACATTTTCAATATCTACCTTATCGACTCGCTTTCCTCGACACCCGACGGAAGATGCGCCGCAGTTACAAAGGGTCAAATCGAATGGTATCAGAAAACAAGAGACGAGCTTAAAGAGAAGCACGGCGACTATGTAAAATCGTTGGTTTTTCAGCATATACCTATGTGCGAAATGTGGGAGCTTTTCAAGGAAGTGCCGAAAAGCCGTAAGCCTCACGCACAGGGCTTCCGTGAGCACGCAGGCAAATTTTATTGGATAGATGAAAATCGTCTAATCAAAGGAAATTGCGATTTTACTTACGAAACTCCTGCGACCCCGAGCGAGAATACGGGCGAATTTGACGCTTTGCGTGAAAAGGGAGACGTCATAGCGGCGTTTTGCGGACACGACCATAATAATAGCTTTGTCGGCGAATACAACGGCTTAATAATGGGTTATACGCAGGGCTGCGGCTTCAATGTTTACGGTCCGAAGCTTCAAAGAGGTGTGCGTATAATCGATTTAGATGAAAATAATCTAAACGCATTTTCGACCTATACCACAATGTATAAGGACGTAAAAAGCGTAAAGGATATTCACAATAAAGTGAAGTATCTTATCTATTCCTATGCACCCCCGAGCGTCGAATCGGTAATACCTGTTGTCAAAAAAGTGGGAATAGGTATCGGCGTTTTGACCGCTGCCGCTGTCGCAGCACATTTTTTGAAAAAATAACTGTTATCGGCTGCTGTCAAATGGAATTATTTATCTATGTTGTAGGGACAGGGCTTGTCCCTGTCCGCAATCTATATCAATTTCAATTTGTGCTTCCGCCCCATCTTTGAGGGGGCTGTCATTTTTTGCATAACAAAAAATGACTGAGGGAGTTAATTTAAGCTTGATATGACTTACTTTACTCCCTCAGTTTCGCTTCGCTCAACAGCTCCCTCGACGAGGGAGCGGATTTATCTTTACAGTTTTGCGGTTATCCGCAAATTATTATAAATCAGCAATAATCCAACGAAAAAGGACACCTCATAAAAGGTGTCCTTTGATATTTATTCGCTTAGCTTATCAAAACTCATAATAAAGACTGATGGCAACCGAATCAGGCTGCGACGATATTAAGCAGTCAAAATCCGCACCGTCCTTGTGGAAATTGGAATGATACATTTCAACCTTGCCTTCCGTTCTCGAGGAAATATAAGTTAAAATGCCCGATGCGTTGTACTTTTTCTCGCCGGAGGTCTTGCTCCAGCTTGCATTTTCATCAAATCTTCCTTTTATAAAATCCGAATAATCCTGCACCGCTTTTTTCGTTATATCGCCGTCGGGAATTAAATCGTTATAAACAATCCAATATGATTTAATCTCTTGCGTTTCCGAATTTACCGTAACTCGCTCATAATTTGAATAAGCTATGTTTCGTCTTTCGTAAATGTCGATATTTTTCTCTTCGTCGTGCTGATATAATGTGAAACCGTCCGACTGAACAAATTGGCGGTCGCCTTGCGCAAGGTATCGCTGAAGAATTTCCGCCTTGTCGATATAAACGCTTTCCACCCGATATGCTTCGAGGGCTTGACGCTTTTCTTGTTCTCGTTCTGCGTCATAATCTTTATTTAATCCGATTAAGGCGATAATACATACAATCAATATCAACGGTGAAAGTATTTCTATAAGTTTATCGAAGCTTATATAGATCATTTTATCCCCCCCTTATAAAGCTGCTTTAAGAATACCATATTTCCGCCTATTTGTAAACAATCCCCGACAATTTGCACTGTCGGGGATAAATATAATAGTATTTCTTACAATTCCACGCTTTGCGGCATACCGTTTTCCTCACGGGATTTATCGGCAAGATAAACGCAGAGATGACCTGCAACGGAGTCAAAAATCGAGGTGCAGGCGAGGGAAGGCTTTCCGCCACGCAAATATTCGACGAAATCCGCCGCCAGCTTTTCATCGCCGCCTCCGTGACCGCCGTATGCACCGACCATATCTCCGCCGACTCTCAAATCAACCTCTTCGACAATTTTTTCGTCGGTCTTTGTCGGGTGTATCTTCGAAACATAAAACTTCGATTCTTCAAAATCGCCGTATATTTCGCCGAGAGTGCCTATGATATGAATTCTTCTTTGAGGCTTCGACGAGCCGCCGACCATATTGTGCGTACCCGTCGCACCGCTTGCAAAATTGACAAGCACGGATTGGTGGTCAACAACGTTGTTATCACATTTGTAAATGCATTTTCCGTATTCCGAGTCGCCCTTCAAAAGATTTATTCTGTCCTCATCCGTCGGATTTTCAATGCCCTCTAATTTATCCCAAATATAGAACGCCCAACGCTCGGGCTGGTCAAGGTAAAGCCTCTTTGCAGAGTAACGGCAGGTGTCAACCAACGGGCAGTCAACAAGGCATTTTGTACCTGCGTTTTCGGGTGCGTTTTCGGGCTTGAATTGGAATTTTGAGCCGAAGCTTGAAATGCTGACAGGCTTCGTTTCTGACATCATCCACATCATCAAATCTATATCATGACAGCATTTCGCAAGAAGCATCGAGGTATGACACTTGTCGGAGTTTGCCCATTTTCCCCTTACATACGAGGTCGAAAGATGATGATAGCTAACGTGCTCACAGGTCTGAATGTTGATTATATCGCCGATTTCGCCTTTCGCAATTCTCTCCTTGATTGAAAGATAGAACGGGGTGTAGCGAAGCACGTGGCAAATCATAACCTTGTTGCCGTTTTTCTTAACGCAGTCAACAAGCGTTCTCATCTCTTTTTCATTTGTCGCAAACGGCTTTTCAAGGAGCATATCATAGCCCTTTTCAAGAAGCGGAATCGACGTTTCGACGTGCTGCTCGTCCATTGTTCCGTTGATTATTGCGTCGGCAAGCTTCGGTGCTTTTGCAAGCTCTGAAGCCGAATTAAAGCAGTTTTCTTCGGGGAAGCCGAACATTTCCATAGCTTTTTTCTGCCTTATTTTATCGGGGTCGGCAACGCCTACGATTTTAAGCTTGTCGGGGTCTGTGAGCGCAAGCTTCGAATAGACAAAGGCTCTGTGTCCTGCGCCGACAATCACCGCTGTAACAGGCTTGTTTTCCATTACTTCATCATCTCCAAAAAGATTGTTAAGGCAATTATAGTACACGTTTTTCAAAAAATAAAGAGTTAAATTAAAAAAATAAGGCATCTGTGTTTTCAGATGCCCTAAATTTCTGTCAGTTCAAATTATTTTACCGATTTTGCGAGCTTTACAAAACGAAGAACCGTATCAACGTCGCCGGAAATGCTAACCTTGCCGGTTGTGTAAGCAATAACGGGGTTGAGCTTGCCGTCAAGAATTTTGAAAAGATTTGTGGGGTTAACAGTAACCTCTGCCCATTTGTCGTGATAATCGTAAGGCTCAACATTAACCTTGCCGTCCTTAACCTCTATGTAGAAAATACCCTCGGTGTTCTTGCCTGAAAGATTTATCTGTATAGCCTGAGTACCTTCAATTGAGGAAGCGTCTATATCGGAATATTTAGCTTTTACCTTTGAAACAACCTGCTCGTAAGTCATGGTATCGTCTCCTTTATTATAATTTATTTAATTTTAGCACTGTTTTTATATATTTTCAAGAATTTTCAATCGCTAAAAAGACGGTATTTTCCACCTGTTTCGAGCTTTTTTTATAAAAAATAACAACAAAATACACCGCTTTGAGGACTTTGGAAAAAACATTTTTTATATTGTCAAAAACTGATGACAAAACAGCTTATTTATAGTATAATAACAAATGTATGTAAATTTATATTGGAGGTACTGTTATGGCTGTTGTAAAAACGGAAGCTTATTTCAACTCTTCGGACAAAATTCACAAGATAAGAACGCTCATTTGGAGAGATGATAAGCTTACGCCTATCGGTGTTGTTCAGCTTGCTCACGGTATGGCGGAGCACATTGACCGCTATGACGATTTTGCAAGATTTTTGGCGTCAAACGGCTTCGTTGTTTGCGGAAATGACCACTTGGGTCACGGCAAGTCCGTAAACGATCCGTCGGAGCTTGGCTTCTTTGCGGAAAAGGACGGCGACAAGAGAATTGTTGACGATATGCACATTCTTACAAAAATTATGAAAAAGAGATACCCCGACATTCCGTATTTCCTTTTCGGTCACAGCATGGGCTCTTTCTGCGCAAGGGTTTATACGGCTCATTTCGGATATGAGCTCAACGGTGCAATTTACTGCGGTACGGGCGAGCTTCCGTCAACTGCCGTAATGCTTCAGCCGATAGTTGACTCCCTTTGTGAGAAATACGGCTCGAGCAAGCGTGTTGAGGCTCTCGGCGAGCTTTTCAGCAAGGCTACAAACCTTACCGTTTCCGAGAAAACGGAGGACGGACTTGCTTGGATAAGTGCCAATGTTCAAAACAGAGAGAACTACAAAAACGACCCGCTTTGCGGCTTTACATTCACAATAGGCGGCTACAGAGATCTCTTTGCACTTGCAAATGAGGCTTCGAGCAGGCAGTGGGCGTCGCTTGTTCCGAACGGACTTCCGATATTGATTATTTCGGGCGCACACGACCCGGTAGGTCTTAACGGCAAGGGCGTTATTTCGGTTTCCGACAATCTTACGCTCGCAGGCAAGGAGCCGACGGTTATTCTTTATCCGACCGACCGTCACGAGATACTTAACGAGGACGACAAGGACAGGGTTTATAACGATGTGCTTTCATTCCTCAATTCAACCTACATTTCTTAACAGGAGAAGATGTTTTGGCAAAAATTCAGAATATATCAGAAGAACAGCTGCAAGCTCAAAATGAGTATGCACAAAAGGTAAAATCAATACTCGGCGCAAAATATTATGACAGAACGCCGATGGCTTATATCCACACCTACGGCTGTCAGGGAAATGTTTCGGACAGCGAGCGAATAATGGGTATGCTAAGAGAGATGGGCTACGGCTTTACCGAGGAACTTTCCGAAGCGGATTTGGTGCTTTATAACACCTGCGCTGTCCGTGAGCACGCAGAGGACAGGGTTTTCGGCAATGTCGGAATACTCAAAAAATACAAGGAGGAAAATCACGACCTTGTAATAGCTCTCTGCGGCTGTATGATGCAACAGCAGCATATCAGAGATAAAATTTACAAAAGCTATCCTTATGTTGACTTGGTTTTCGGCACACACGCAGTTTATATGCTGCCCGAGCTTTTATATAACACACTTCAAGGCTCGAAAAGAGTTGTTTGCGCACCCGATAAAAAGGGCGATATAGCGGAGAATGTTCCCGTTTACAGGGATAGGGGAATTAAGGCTTGGCTCCCGATAATGTACGGCTGCGACAATTTCTGCACCTACTGCATTGTGCCTTATGTAAGAGGCAGGGAGAGAAGCCGTGAGCCCGAATTTATAATTGAGGAAGCAAAGCAGATTATAGCTCAAGGCTATAAGGACATTACGCTTCTCGGTCAAAATGTAAATTCATACGGCAAGAACAATGTAAGCTCAATGAACTTTGCAGGTCTTTTAAGGGAGATAAACGCCTTGCCGGGCGATTTCACATTGAGATTTATGACCTCACACCCTAAAGATTGCACAAAAGAGCTTATCGACGCTATGGCGGAGTGCGACAAGGTTGCAAAGCACCTGCATCTTCCGTTTCAGTCGGGTAACGACAGGGTGTTAAAGGCAATGAACAGGCATTATGACAGGGCAAAATATCTTGAGCTTGTCAATTATGCAAAGGAAAAAATGCCCGATATTTCGCTTACAAGTGATGTTATCGTCGGCTTCCCCGGTGAAACCTACGAGGAATTCCTCGACACCGTTTCGCTTATAAAGGAGGTTGAATTTACCTCGCTGTTCACTTTTATTTATTCAAGGCGGACAGGCACAAAGGCGGCTGAGCTTCCCGACCCCGTTTCACGAGAGGAAAAGGGCAAGTGGTTTAAGGAACTTTGCGACGTTCAGGAGGAGATTGCCGCAAGGAGAACTGCCGAAATGGACGGCAAAACCTACCGTGTGCTTGTTGAGGGCAAGTCCAAAAACAAGGAAAACTACCTTTCAGGCAGAACGGACGGAAATATAATAATCGAATTTCCGGGCGACGAAAGCCTTATCGGCGATTTTTGCCGTGTTAAGGTAACGGAGAGCCTCAATTGGATTTTAAGAGGCGAATTGGCACAATAAATTATCCCATTTGGGTTAGTTGATATTAAAATATTTTTATTTAAGGAGAACATTATGGAACTCGAAAAACTCGCACGTCAGCTTGGCGCTGCAATTCAGCAGGACAAGGTTTATCTTGATTTTCAAGAGGCTATGAAAAAGAACGAAGAGGATACTGCACTCAACGAGCTTATGGGCAAGATTAAGCTCCTTCAGATGTCATATCAGCATGAGGCTTCTCAGGAAACACCCGACGAGAAAAAGCTCGAGCAGTACAGCAAGGAATTTCAGGGTCTTTACGAGCAGGTAATCACCAATGAAAATATGAAAGCTTTTGAAGAGGCAAGACAGGCTGTTGATGAGATGATGAACTATCTCACAGGTATTCTTGCACTTTGCGTAAACGGTGAGGATCCCGAAACCTGCGATCCCCACGCACACGCTCACGACCACGAATGCGGCGGAGAATGCTCCTCCTGCGGCGGTTGTCACTGATTTAACTAAACTAAACTATTGAAATTTTGAGGCGGAAAAATGGCAGAATTATCACCAATGATGAAACAGTACTTTGAAATAAAGAAAAATTATCCGGACACAATTCTGTTTTTCCGTCTCGGAGATTTCTATGAAATGTTCTTTGAGGACGCAAAAACCGCCTCAAAAGAGCTTGAACTTGTATTGACGGGACGTGATTGCGGTCAGCAGGAGCGTGCGCCTATGTGCGGCGTTCCCTTTCACAGCGCCGATTCATATATAGCAAGGCTTGTGTCAAAAGGCTACAAGGTTGCCATATGTGAGCAGACGGAGGACCCGAAAGCCGCAAAGGGTATCGTCAAAAGAGATGTAATAAGAGTTATTTCGGCAGGAACGGTAATTGAGAGCAGTATGCTCGACGAGACGAAGAACAACTATCTTGCCGTACTGTGCCAGGTTTTTGACAGTATGGGTATATGCTTTGCGGATGTATCGACGGGCAGCGTTTATCTTACCTCTTTTTCCGAAAGCTGCGACGAAAAAGCCGTTGACGAAATGGCAAGATTTATGCCCACGGAGATTTTACTTAACAAAGAGGCGGCAGCTCTTAAAAGGCTGTCGGCATTTATTTCAAAAAAGACGGAGGCAACCGTTGAGGTCTTGTCTCCCGACAGCTTTAACTTCGAAAAAGCAGAAAAAACCGTGCTTTCCCATTTCAATAAGCCGTCGCTTGAAGCTCTCGGACTTGACGGAAAGCAGAGTGCGGTTTGTGCTCTCGGTGCGGCACTTTCCTATCTTTATGAGGCGCAGAAAACCGACCTTAACAACATAAAAGAAATAAATTACTATTCCGACGCAAAATATATGAAAATCGGCATTTCTACAAGACGAAACCTTGAAATAACCGAGACTATGCGTGACCGTGAAAAGAAAGGCTCGCTTTTGTGGGTGCTTGATAAAACCAAAACCGCTATGGGTAAGCGACTTATCAGAAGTTGGCTTGAATGTCCGCTTTACGATTGCGCCGCAATTTCAAAAAGGCATAATGCCGTTGCGGAGCTTTGCGAGAGCACAAAAAAACGCAATGATTTTGTATCGCTGATGGTTGATATTTACGATATGGAACGCCTTATGACAAGGGTGCTTTATAACACCGCAAACGCAAAGGAGCTTTTATCGCTTAAAGCAACACTTGCGCCGCTTCCTAAAATCAAGGAGCTCTTGAAAGACTCAAAATCCTTGCTGCTAAAGGATATTTACAACGATATTGACGTGCTTGAGGACGTCTACACGCTTGTTTCACAGGCGATAAGCGAGGACGCACCGTTTTCTGTTCGTGAGGGCGGAATGATAAACGACAATTTCAATGCCGAGCTTGACGAGCTTCGCAAAATCGTTAAGGGCGGAAAATCGTTCTTGACAGACCTTGAAACAAAAGAGCAGGACGAAACGGGAATTAAAAAGCTGAAAATCGGCTACAACAGAGTGTTCGGCTATTACTTTGAAGTGCCGAACGCATACAAGGAAATCGTACCCGATTCATATATAAGAAAGCAAACCCTTTCAAATTGCGAGCGATATATCACGCAGGAATTGAAGGAGCTTGAAACAAAGGTGCTCGGTGCACAGGAGAGAATTGTCAGCCTTGAATATGAAATATTCTGCTCGGTGCGTAAAAAAATCGGTGAGCAATACGAACGCACAAGCCGTACCTCAAAGGCGATAGCCACGCTTGACACCCTCTGTTCGCTTGCAAATGTCGCAATTTCAAACAATTACACAAGACCCGATATAAACGATTCGCAGACAATTATCATTAAGGACGGCAGACACCCTGTAATTGAAAAAATGCTCAAGGACACGCCGTTTGTTCCGAACGATACTGAGCTTGATTGCGATAAGAACAGGACGGCGATTATCACAGGACCTAATATGGCAGGTAAATCTACATATATGAGGCAGGTTGCAATTATCGTAATGATGGCGCAGATGGGCTCTTTCGTTCCCGCTTCCTATGCTTCGATAGGACTTGTCGATTCCGTGTTTACCCGTGTCGGAGCTTCGGACGATCTGGCTTCGGGTCAGTCAACATTTATGGTCGAGATGAGCGAGGTTGCGGAAATCCTTGACAATGCTACCTCAAAGAGCCTTATTATCCTTGATGAAATAGGCAGAGGTACTTCTACCTATGACGGAATGAGCATTGCAAAGGCGGTGCTTGAATATACGGCGGATAAAAAGCATTTGGGAGCAAAAACGCTCTTTGCAACGCATTATCACGAGCTGACAGAGCTTGAAAATGAGATGGACGGCGTTAAGAACTTCAATATTGCCGTCAAAAAGCGTGGAGAGGATATAATCTTCCTTCGCCGCATAGTAAGAGGCGGTGCTGACGGCAGCTACGGCATCGACGTTGCGAGGCTTGCAGGCGTTCCCGATGCAGTTGTTAAGCGTGCTAAGGTCATTTTGAAATCGCTTGAGGAAAACGGCGTTGCGCCCGTTATGACAAATGCTGTTCGCAAGGAAGCGGACGACGATATGCAGGTAAGCTTCGGCTCAACCGCAGAAAGCGAGATAATCGACGAACTGAAATCACTTGATGTCAATACGCTCACACCGATTGAGGCTATGTCGAAGCTCTACGAAATATCGGCAAAAGCAAAGCAGTCTTAATTAAAATAAATTCGCAACGGAGGTGCGGTTATGGGAAAAATAAATAAATTGCCTAAAAATATTTGGGAGCTTATAGCCGCAGGCGAGGTTGTCGAAAGACCTGCATCCGTCGTTAAGGAGCTGCTTGAAAACTCTATCGACGCAGGTGCTACCGATATAACCGTTGAAATTCAAAACGGCGGCGTCAGGTACATAAGAATAACCGATAACGGCTGCGGAATTGCAAGGGATGATGTTCCGCTTGCTTTCGTAAGCCATGCCACAAGTAAAATTTCCACGGCGCAGGATTTGGATGCGATTATGACCCTCGGCTTCAGGGGCGAGGCGTTGTCGTCGGTTGCGGCGGTCTCAAAAACGGAGATAATCACCAAAACCCGTGACGAAGAAATAGGTACGAGAATGGAAATTTTCGGCGGAGAGCAGGTGTCGCTTGACGACGCAGGCTGTCCGAACGGTACTACGATAATTATAAGAGAGCTTTTCTACAATACCCCTGCGAGAATGAAATTCTTAAAATCCGACAAGTCGGAGGCTATGGCTGTTGCCGGTATTGTCGATAAAATCGCACTTTCTCATCCCGAGATAAGCATAAGATTTATAAAGGACGGCAGGCAGGCTCTTTGCACCGACGGAACGGGCGAGCTTAAAAACGCAATTTATTCAGTGTACGGAAATGAGCTTTCTGAGTCAATGATACCCGTTTCATATGAGCTTAACAGTATGAAAATCAAGGGCTTTGTCTCAAAGCCGTTTTATGCGAGAGGCTCAGGCTCAATGCAGCTTTTCTTTGCAAATAACAGGTATATTAAGAGCAAAACCGCAAGTGCGGCGCTCAACGAAGCATATAAAAATTCAATTATGGTCGGCAAATATCCTGCGTGCGTGCTTTTTATCGAGATGATACCCGAATTGCTTGACGTCAACGTTCATCCGGCAAAAACCGAGGTGCGTTTTTCAAACGAAAAATCGATTTTCGACCTTGTATATTATGCCGCAAAAAATGCCATAACGCAGGACGCTTCACGTCCACAGGCACAGCTTAAAAACAAGCCTGCTGCGGACATTTTACAGCCGCCGATACCCGAGGCGGAGCAGACAGATTTATATACCCTGAATTCTCAATTTATAACCGATAGACCGCCTGTTTTTTCGAGCAGTCCCGTTATAAATACAGAGGAAAATATCCCGAGCCGAATTCAGCTGAACACCCCCGAGCGTGTCATATACAAAAAATATAACTATGAGGACGAAATTGACCTGTCCGTAAAAACCGCAGAGGCGTTTAGCAATCCCTTTGACGAGGACGATGACGACGAAACGGTTTATTCCGAAAATCCAAACAAGGATATTAAAAAGGGCGTGGACAGCGAGGTTGCGTTTAAGTATCTCGGCGAGGCTTTCAAGACTTATATTTTCGCCGAATACAACGGAAAGCTTGCGGTAATCGACAAGCACGCGGCACATGAGCGTATGCTTTACAATAAGCTTAAAAAGGACAACGGCTCAAACGGCAGTCAGCTTATGTTAAAGCCTTGTACCGTTGTACTTTCAAAAGAAGAATATGTTGCTGTTACGGAAAACCTTGAAATGATAAGAAGCGCAGGCTTTGAAATTGACGATTTCGGCGACGGTGCGGTTATTGTCAGAGCTTGCCCGTTAAACCTTGAAAACGAGGACGTAACGCAGCTTATAACCGAAATTGCAGGCTATCTTACACAGAATAAAAGAGATATTTTACCCGAACAGCTTGATTGGGTTTATCATTCAATAGCTTGCCGTGCGGCGATAAAGGCAGGGAACAGGCAGACCGATTATGAGCTTATCGAGTTTACAAAACAGCTTCTCTCCGACGAGAGCGTGAGATATTGTCCTCACGGCAGACCTGTTTTGATTGAGCTTACAAAATATGAGCTTGATAAACAGTTCGGAAGGGTGTGAATTATGCAAAAGCCCTCCTTACTTGTTATCGTAGGACCTACGGCGTCGGGTAAAACTGCGCTTGCGGTCGAATGTGCAAAGAAATTTAACGGCGAGATTATCTCGGCGGACTCAATGCAGATATATAAAGGTATGAGCATTGCCACGGCAAAGCCTACCGCTTCAGAAATGCAGGGCATACCGCACCATTTAATCGACTTTTTGGACGTTGCTTCACAGTACAGTGTCGCACAGTTTGTAAGTGATGCCGAAAGCTGCTGCGAGGATATAATATCCCGTGGTAAATTGCCCGTCTTGGCAGGCGGAACGGGACTTTATGTTGACAGCTTTGTAAATAACATTAAGTTTTCCGAAGCGGACAGCGACGAAAATTTGAGGAAAAAGCTTAATGACGAATTAAAATCCGTCGGTGCCGAAAAAATGCTTGAAAGGCTTGCGAAAATTGACCCCGAATACGCTTCGAAGCTTCATCCGAACAATGAAAAGCGTATTATCAGAGCCTTTGAAATATACACTCTTACGGGAAAAACGCCTACCGAAGCGGTTGCACAGTCAAGGCTTGAGCCGACAAAATACAACTGCTGCTTTATCGGTATAAATTACAAAAACAGAGACGTTCTTTACGACAGAATAAACAGACGTGTTGACCTTATGGTTGAAAACGGGCTTGTCGAGGAGGCAAAAAGCTACTACGCTTTGCCGAAAAAATCCACCGCCTCGCAGGCTATCGGCTACAAGGAATTAAAGCCTTATTTTGACGGCGAAATTTCACTTGAACAGGCTTTGGAAAACCTTAAAATCGGAACACGCCACTATGCGAAAAGACAGCTCACTTGGTTTCGACGAAACGAAAATATAAAATGGTTTTATCCCGATGAGGAAACGGGCGACAGCTTTTACGAAAAAGTATTTGATTATATAAAGAAGGTGATTTGATGCCTGAAAAAAAGAATAACATATTGAAGTTCAAGGACGACAAAAAGAAAATGAATGCCGTATATATCGTTGCGGGAGTTATCTTTATAATATTCTTTTTGTATCAGGTGTTCAAAATCAACTATCAGCCTGTTAAAACGCAGGTAGCCTTGAGCAAAACCGTCGCTTCTACGGCGGTAACGGACGCATTTGTCGTAAGGGACGAGTATCCGATAGAGGCGAGCGTTACGGGAACACTTGTACCGCTTGTCGAGGACGGAAAAAGGGTTGCAAGTCAGGACGACGTTGCGGTTGTTTTCACAAGCGACGATGCGGCGAAGGCTTATAACGAGATGAAAGCCGTTAAAGAGGAGATTGAATATTTTTCCTCCTTGCAGAACAAGGTCGGTGTGCAGACAGCCGATATTACACCGCTTGACGAGCGTATTTATTCGGCGTGCGAAGCGTATTCGGTTGCCATAAGCAAGGGAAATATAAGCTCTTATGAAGCCTATGAAAACAATATCAGAGACGCAATGACCTCACGTCAGCTCTCTACGGGAACGATTATCGACCCGAGCGCAAGGCTTGGTGAATTGAACGCAAAATTAGCACAGCTTCAAGGTGCAAATATAGGATATAATACTATTAAAGCACCGCACCCGGGTTATTATATCAGCGTTGCGGACGGCTATGAAAGCACGGTCGATTATAAAAACGTAATGTCAATGACGACCTCGCAGATTTCAGCCTTGTTTGACAGCTCAAAAACTCAAAAGGACAATGTGGATAATTATATGGGCAAATTGGTTGACGGCTTTAACTGGTATCTCCTGTGCATTGTAAATTATGAGGACGCCGTTAAGCTTTCAATCGGAAGTAAGGCTAAGGTCGAGTTTACAATGACTACGGCAGAGCCTATAAACGCCGTTGTTGCCGCAATTTGCGACACCGCAGACGGTAAGACGGGCGTTATTCTGAAATGTAATTTGATGAGCACTCAATACGCAAGCCTGCGTACGGAGCAAATCAGAATTACCTTTGACGAGCATACGGGCTTCCAGGTGCCCAATAAGGCAATCCGAGAGGTTGACGGTCAAAAGGGTGTTTTCGTTTTGAACGGAAATATCGTTAAATTCAAGAAGATAAACATTGATTATTCGGACAGCGAAATGTCAATATGCAACAATCCCAACAATGAAAACGGATTTGTTGAGCTTTATGATAATATAATTGTGGAAGGAACTGACCTTTATGATGGAAAAATCCTTAATTGAGCAAAAGTATTCGGATATTGAGTCAAACCTCAAGCATATTCGTGAGGAGATTGCCGAAGCGGCTGTCAAAAGCGGAAGAAAGCCTGAGGATATTGACTTTATGGCGGTTACAAAGACCGTTGACGAAATGTATATAAATCACGCTCTTGACTCGGGAATTACGCTTATCGGCGAAAACAAAGTGCAGGAGTTGCTTCGCAAAAAGCCGAATTTGAAGCTTGACGGAGTACGCAAAAATCTTATCGGACACTTACAGACCAACAAGGTATCGCAGATTGTCGGCGAGGTCGATATGATCGAGTCGGTCGATTCTCTCAAGGTTGCAAAGGAAATCGGCAAGCAGTCCGTTAAAAAAGGACTTGTAACCGATGTTTTGCTTGAAGTGAATATCGGCAGGGAAGAGTCAAAAACGGGATTTATGCCCGAAGCGGTCGATGAAAGTCTTTGCGAAATCGCTCAAATTGAGGGAATTCGCATTTGCGGATTGATGACAATTCCGCCGATTTGCGAAAAAACCACAGAACTTTGTAAATTTTTTGAGAATATATACAATATGTATGTTGACATTGACTCAAAAAAAATAGATAATGTATATATGAAAACTCTGTCTATGGGTATGTCGTCGGATTATGTTCCGGCAATACTCTGCGGCTCTAATCATGTAAGAATAGGTTCAAAGATATTTGGACCGAGAATATACTAAATCAGGAGGATAAAGAAATGAGTTTGAAGGATAAGCTGAGCAACATTCTTAAGGTTTCGGAAGATGAATATTATGATGTTCCCGACTCTGAGGGCTATGATGAAGTCGAAGAGCCCGAGGAGGAAGAGTACGAGCCTGTTCCTCGTTTTTCACAGAGAGGCAACCGTGAGGCAAAGAGCGATCACAACAAGGTTGTCAGCATAAATACAACCGCAAAATTACAGGTCGTTCTCACAAAGCCGAAGTCAATGGAAGAGGCGAGAGGAGTTGCGGATAATCTTAATCAGAAAAAGACCGTTATATTAAACCTTGAATCCGTAAACGGCGAAACCGCAAGGAGAGTCCTTGACTTTTTAAGCGGCGTTACCTATGCGAACAAGGCTACAATGAGACAGGTTGCAAGCGATACATTTATGATTACTCCGTTCAATGTTGATGTAAACGGAGATCTTTTGAGCGAGCTTGGCAACAACGGCTATGTTTTTGATAAATAATATAATTTCAGTCAGAAGTGGGGATAACAAATAATGCTTACACCGGATCAGATTAAATCAAAAGAATTTCACACCACGGGCAAAAGCTCATACAAGGCAGAGGAGGTTGACGAATTTCTCAATGAAATTCACGCTTCCTATGACCAGATGTTCCGTGAGAACGCCAATATTATTAAGAAAATGAGCATCCTTGCCAACAAGGTTGAGGAATACAAGAAGGACGAGGACAGCTTGCGTCAGGCTTTGCTCTCGGCACAGAAGCTTGCAGACAGAATTGTCTCCGAGGCAAAGGAAACCTCCGAAAAGCAGCTTTCAGAGGCTTCGCAGCAAGCGGAGGGTATGCTTTCGGACGCTTCACAAAAAGCGGAGAAAATCCTTGACGAAGCAAAAAGAACGGCAGAGGCTAAGGTTCACGAGGCTAACAAGCAGGCTGACGAGATTATCGGCGGAGTTAACCGCAAGGTAACGCAGGAAAAGCTTGTTCTTGAAATGCTTAAAAAAGAGGTTGCCGCTTTCCGTACCAAGATGATGGATATGTACAAGGAGCATTTGACTTTGCTTGACAGACTTCCTACATATTCCGAGGAGCCTAAGGAGGAAGAGCCGCAGGACGTTGAGCCCGAAACGGCACAGGAGGCTGTCGAAGCACCTGTCGAGGAAGCCGATGAGGTTGAAGAGGTAACAGAAGCGGTTGAGCCTGTTGAGGACACAGTCGAAGAAGAAGCGGAAGAAGCTGTCGAGGAGACTGCAGAGGAGACTGTCGAAGAGCCCGTTGAGGATGATACCTTCGAACTTACCGATATTGAAAATATCCTTGATGATGTTGACGAAGCAGACGAGGAAGAAGCTTTCACTCTTGACGAAAACACATTTGACGATGAGCCCGAGGATGAATTTGAGGATGTTTCCTCCGACGTTTCCGAGGACAACGGCGGATTTTCGCTCAATATAGACGAGCTTGATTTTGACGATGATGACGACAGTGAAATAACCGCAGACGCAGACGATTATGAGTCTGTTGACGAGGTTGAGGATGAAACGGGCGACGAGGACGATGACGGCGCAATTTCATTCAAAAAATTCTTTAAGAAGAAATAATTCAGAGGTGGCACGATGCTTCAGGCAATCACAATAATTATAATAGCATTTTTAATAGCTATCGATCAGCTTATAAAATTTGCGGTCTTGAAGCATCTTGAGCCAATCGGTTCAATTACGGTAATTGATAAAGTATTAAGTCTGACATATGTAGAAAACACGGGGGCGGCATTCGGCTCTTTCAGTGGATATACAAGGGTATTGAGCGTTTTCACGGCGCTTGTGCTGATTGTCGGACTTATTTATTTATTATCGGGCAGAATTCACTCAAAGGTTGTCTATTGGGGATTGACCCTTATAATTTCGGGCGGCGGCGCAAACCTTATCGACAGGGTCGGCAGGGAATTTGTTATCGACTATATCGATCCGCTGTTTATTAAATTCGCAGTGTTCAATTTTGCGGATATACTTGTTACGGTCGGTGCGTTTATTGTTATAATCTACCTGCTGTACGATATTATAAAAAAGGACTCAAAAACCGATAAGGCAAAGAAATAATATGAACAGTATCAGTATAATTGCCGATGTTGAAAGCGACGGCGAGAGAATAGATAAATATTTGTCCTTTATATTTCCCTCAACCTCACGAAGCTATATTCAAAGGGCGATTGAGTCGGGGAATGTAAGCGTAAACGGAAAACCCGTTTCCAAAAATTATAAACTGAAAATCGAGGATAGGGTGGAGTATCTTCCGCTTGAGCCCGTAGCGTTGACGGTTGAGCCGCAGAATATTCCGCTTGATATAGTTTTTGAGGACGACGACCTGCTTGTTGTCAATAAGCCAAAGGGTATGGTCGTTCATCCTGCGCCCGGCAACTATGAAAACACGCTTGTAAACGCCCTGATGTATCATTGTACGGACAGTCTTTCGGGTATTAACGGCGTTTTGCGACCTGGCATTGTCCACAGAATTGACAAAAACACCTCGGGGCTTTTAATTGTCGCAAAGAACGATTTTGCGCATAAGGGTCTTGCCGAGCAGATAAAAGAGCACAGTTTTACAAGGGAATACCGTGCCGTTTGCATAGGTCATCTGAAGCAGGAAGAGGGCACGGTTGTAGCACCTATCGGCAGAAGCACAAACGACAGAAAGAAAATGACCGTAACCGACAAGAATTCGAAAAATGCGGTTACTCATTATAAAGTTTTAGAGCAGCTCAACGGCTATGACTATTTGAGGTTAAGGCTTGAAACGGGCAGAACTCACCAAATCAGAGTTCATATGGCATATCTCGGGCATCCGCTTGCAGGCGATGATGTTTACGGCAAGCCGAGGAACACCGCCGAGCAAAAGTTGTGCGGACAGTGTTTGCACGCAGGACTTATCGGCTTTATTCATCCGAGAAGCGGCGAATATGTTGAGTTTTCTTCAGAGCTTCCCGAGTATTTCACTCGGTTTATGAAAGGGTTGTAAAATTTGGCAGAGAAACAGATAAAAACAGATTTTTCAGATTGGCTTGTGGTGTCCGATATCGACGGCACGCTCAACAATAAATTGAGACGCTTGCCGAAACGCAATTATGACGCAATAAACGAGTTTGTGGTTGAGAAAAAGGGCAGATTTACTCTTGCCTCGGGCAGAAATGTCAGCTCAATTCGCAAGCCCTATGAGTCGCTTCCGATGATTGCCGGCACACCTGCAGTCATACTTAACGGCGCAGGCATATATGATGTTATGAACGATAAAATTCTTGACTTTACGCCGATAAATCCTATGGGATACGAGCTTGTCAAGGCGGCTATGAAAAAATTCCCCATGCTGGAGGCTTATATCCTCACAAGCAGGGAGGGATATGCCGTAAATTCGCATATTTTTGCAGAAGCTATGCTTATATCGGACGATTTGCCTCATAAGCGCTTCAAAAAGGCTGATGAAATTCCGCCCGACGATTGGGGAAAGGTAATTTTCCTCGGTATGCCGACGCTTATAAGCTCGGTCAAAAAGTACCTTTACGGCGCAACGGATACAAGCGTAAACTTTATGTCGTCGTCGATAGCTTCATTTGAAATGGTGGAGCAGGGCGTGCATAAGGGTACGGCGATTATGAAAATCGCAGATATGTTTGGAATAAAAAAAGAGCATACCGCCGCAATCGGGGACTATTTTAACGATTTCGATATGCTCAAAACAGTCGGCTTGCCTGCTTGCTGCGGTCAGGCGCCGAAGGAAATGCACGAAATAGCAAAATTCGAGGCTTGCCATTGCAACAAGGGCGCCGTCGGAGATTTGCTCAATTATATAATGTACACATATAAGGAGAACTGATTATGGACGCTATGAAAAAGAAAGAATTGCAGATTTTTGCTGCAAAGGCACGCATAGGCGTTATTGAGGGCGTTTACAATGCAAAGGCGGGACATCCTGGCGGTTCGCTTTCAATTTGTGATTTGCTCGCTTATCTCTACAACGGAGAAATGAGCATCGACGCCTCAAATCCGCATATGGAGGACAGAGACAGATTTGTTCTTTCAAAGGGACACGCTGCACCTGCTCTTTATGCAACGCTCGCACTCAAGGGATTTTTCCCCGTTGAAGATTTGAAAACTCTCAGAAAGTCCGACTCTTATCTTCAGGGACATCCCAATATGAACAAAATCCCCGGTGTTGATATGAGCACAGGCTCTCTCGGTCAGGGAATTTCAGCCGCTGTCGGTATGGCACTCGGCGCAAAGCTCGACAAAAAGGATTTCCGTGTTTATACAGTCCTCGGCGACGGCGAAATCGAAGAGGGCGAAGTCTGGGAGGCTGCAATGTTTGCCGCTAACCGTGGTCTTGACAATCTTGTTGCGGTTGTTGACTATAACGGACTTCAGATTGACGGCACAGTTGAAGAGGTAAACTCTCCTTATCCGATTGCCGACAAATTCAAGGCTTTCAAGTGGAATGTTGTTGAGATTGACGGACACGATTTTGACGCTATCGAGTCTGCACTTGAAAATGCAAGGGCAACAAAGGGCGTGCCGACCTGTATTGTTATGAAAACAATCAAGGGCAAGGGCGTTTCGTATATGGAAAACGCAGTAGGCTGGCACGGAAAAGCTCCGAACACCGAAGAATACGAACAGGCGATGACTGAGCTTAAAGCGGCTCTCGCAGAATTGGAGGCTTAATTATGGCAGATGCAATTAAATGTGCAACCCGTGACGCTTACGGTAAAACACTTGTTGAATTGGGCGATAAAAACGACAAAATCATTGTTCTTGATGCCGATCTCGCAGCAGCAACAAAAACGGGTATGTTCAAAAGCGCTCATCCCGATAAATTCTTTGACGTAGGTATCGCAGAGGCTAACCTTATGGGCGTTGCGGCAGGACTTGCTGCAACAGGTCATACCGTTTTTGCTTCTTCTTTCGCTATGTTTGCGGCAGGCAGAGCTTTTGAGCAGATTAGAAACTCAATCGGCTATCCGCACCTGAACGTTAAAATCGGCGCAACTCATGCAGGCATTTCTGTCGGCGAGGACGGCGCAAGCCACCAGTGCTGTGAGGATATTGCTCTTATGAGAACAATTCCCGGTATGGTTATTTTGAATCCTGCCGACGATATTGAAGCAAGAGCCTGCGTTTTGGCTGCTGTTGAGCACGACGGCCCCGTTTATATGCGCTTCGGTCGTCTTGCAGTGCCGAGAGTATTTGACGAAAGCTACAAATTCGAAATCGGTAAGGGCAATGTACTTGTTGAGGGTACAGACGCTACGATTATCGCTTCGGGTCTTATGGTAAACGAGGCTTTGATGGCTGCCGAAAGCCTCAAGGCAGAGGGCATTTCCGCAAGAGTTGTCAATATGGCTACAATTAAGCCTATCGACAGAGATATAATCATTGACTCCGCAAAGAAAACGGGCGTTATCGTTACTGCCGAGGAGCATAACATTATCGGCGGTCTCGGCTCTGCGGTTACAGAGGTTGTCTGCGAAACCGTACCCGTTCCCGTTGTTCGTGTCGGCGTAAATGACGTATTCGGTAAATCAGGTCCTGCGGTTGAGCTTTTGCACATCTACGGTCTTGACGCTAAAAATATCGCTGAAAACGTTAAAAAGGCAATCGCACTTAAATAATCAAAATAAAAGCAATACGGCATACTCTTTTCGGAGTGTGCCGTATTTTTTAGTGTTATTTTCTGTTACATTTTTTGTCAAAGCTCGGGTTGAACGCATAGAAATTCTTTTCGTTGAGCTTATCCGTCGCAAGTCGCAAGCCCTCGCCGAAGCGTTGATAGTGTACGACCTCTCTTTCACGCAGGAACTTTATCGGCTCTCGCACGTCGGGGTCGTCAACAAGTCGCAAAATATTGTCATAGGTCGTTCTCGCCTTTTGCTCTGCCGCCAAATCCTCGTGCAAATCCGTTATCGTGTCGCCTTTTGACTGAAAGGTCGTTACCGTAAACGGCGCACCGCTTGCCGCCACGGGATAAACGCCCGTCGTGTGGTCAACAAAGTATTTGTCAAAACCGCTTTTCTTTATCTCGTCTATTGAGAGATTTCTCGTAAGCTGATAAACTATCGCACCTATCATTTCAAGGTGTCCCAATTCCTCCGTTCCGATGTCGGTAAGCAAGCCTTTAAGCTCCGCATACGGCATTGAAAATCTCTGCGAAAGATACCGAAGCGACGCACCCAATTCGCCGTCCGGACCGCCGTACTGGCTGATTATAATCTGCGCATACTTAGGATTGGGGTTCTTTATATTGACAGGGTACTGCAATTTTTTCTCATATTGAAACATCAGCAATCACACTCCTTAGTTACATCCCACGGCCACGGGTCTTTAAGCCATTCTTTACTGTCGGCAGGGCAGGAAATTGCGCCGTAGGTGGCTTCAAATTCCTTGAGCATTGCCTTGTAGGCTGCCATATATTCGTTATATTTCTTCTGTGCCTCAACATCGCCGGGGTGGGTGTCGAGATATATATGAAGCTCTAATGCCGCAAATTGCACCGAAGAAAGCTTGTATAATGCCGCTGTTCTGTTGTTCATATGCATTTACCTCCTAAAAACGGCTTGTTGAGGTCAGGGAAAACCGTTCCGTATTTCAATGCTGTTTCGGGCTTATACATTGTCGTATCCGTTTGAAACGGTACATAAGCCATTGTCGTAGCTACCTTGTCCGGTAATACCGAGGTGCCGTAATACGAGCTTATGCTGCCGATATTCAGTTCACAGCAGGACTGCTCGGGTATCGTGCATTTTTCTCTAATATCCAATGTAAACTCTCCTTGTAATTTTTTTGCTCCCCGTTTCATTATATGAGCCAAAACGGGGAATGTTAAAAACGGCGGTTTGCGGCGGCTTTCGTGCGCTATTTGTTGACAATCGGCGAAAAAAAGCGTATATTTATCTCACTGCAAAATTTAGTGTGTTTACGGAGTGTATTATGAATAGATTAAAAAAGTTCACAAGCTTAATTGTAATGCTTTTGAAATTTACTCTGTTTTTTTTATTGTTTGCAATATTCTTTTTGCTTTTCGGCATAAATAATGCGTGGCTTTTGCACGTTTCGAGAACTGCCGCCGTTACAATGTTTACCTTCGTTGTATTGGGACTTGCGTCAATGTCGATTTTCGGCGGATACAGTATAGGCATTAACAAGAGTAAGCCGATAATCAGCTCGCTTTCGCTTGCCACGTTCTTTACCGATGCTATCACTTATGTTCAGCTGTGCATAATGAACACGAACTCGGCTAACAACCAAACCTTTAAGCTTGAGGATTTGGATATACTTTTGATTGTCTATGTGCTTCAGCTCATAATGATAATCGCATTGACATATTTCGGAAATCACGTCTTTTTCACAATAAATTCTCCCGAAAAATGCTGCGTTATCACAACCTCAAAATATGCGCTCAACAGCGTTGTACCGAAGATTTTGAAATATAAAAAGCAGTATAATATTACCGATATGATACTTTTCACGTCGCCCGATTTGTTCGACATTATCAATCGCTGCGACACCGTGTTCGTGTATGACGTTCCCGTTTCGTCAAGGACAATGATAATTGAATACTGCTATGCCAACAACAAGAATATCTATTATAATTTTGAAATGTGCGACATTGTCGCTTTGAGAGGCAGAACGGCAATTTTGGACGATAAGCCGCTTTACGCTTCACAAGTCAAGGGGCTTACCATTGAGCAGAAATTCTTTAAGCGCCTGCTTGACGTTTTCGGCTCGCTCTGCGGTCTTATAATTCTTTCGCCGCTTTTTGCGATAAGTGCGCTTTGCATTAAGCTTGAGGACGGCGGAAAGGTACTCTTTAAGCAAAAGAGGGCTACGCTCAACGGCAAGATTTTCTATGTTTATAAATTCAGAACAATGAAAGAAAAGGACTCTGTCAACCGTTCTGTTACAAGTGATGACGACCGCATTACAAGGGTCGGAAGATTTTTGCGTAAGTTCAGAATTGACGAGCTGCCGCAGCTTATCAATATTCTCAAAGGCGAAATGAGCATTGTAGGTCCTCGTCCCGAAATGGTTGAAAACGTTGACGAATATACCGATATGCTCTCCGAATTCAGCTATCGCTTGAGGGTTAAGGCAGGACTTACGGGTCACGCACAAATCGCAGGTAAATACAACACCTCGCCAAAGGATAAGCTTGTGCTTGACCTTATGTATATCGAAAAATACAGCCTTTGGCTTGATATAAAGCTTATATTCCAAACGCTGACCGTCTTTTTTAAGGCAGGCGACAGCACAGAGGCTTTCTGTAAGGGCGAAGAATTTGAATTTTTCACTCAAGAGGTCGAAAAGGAAGAAAATAAGGAACAGGATAAATAAACAAAAGTCGGCAATAAGCCGACTTTTTTATTTGTGTAATTATTATTTTTTAAGCCTTGCTTCAAGTCTGTACAACGGCAAGCCCTGTTCGGCAAACCTCTGCTCGTATTCGGTTACGATATTGCCCTCAAAATCGCTGTTGTGCAAATCCCTGATAACGCTTGTTACCTCAAAGCCGTTGTTATTGAAGCTCTCGATTGAATATTCGAAGAAATCAAGGCTGTCGGTCTTTTGAACTATCAAAGCGTCGGGAGTTAAAATTTTCTTGTAAATGCTCAAAAACTCGGGACTTGTAAGCCTGTGCTTTTCGTGTCTCGCCTTCGGAAACGGAGTGCTGAAATTCAAAAATATTTCCGAAACGCTGTGCTCCTTGATAAACACGGGGAGGTATTCCGCCCTCATTTCAAGAAAACGAAGATTGTCAAGCTTTTCTATCTTTGCCTTTTCGCAGGCAATTACCAAAACGCCCGGCACGCATTCAATTCCGACAATGTTTTTATCGGGATTTTTCTTGGCATATTGGGTTGCAAATTGACCTTTTCCGCAGCCTATTTCAAGCACAAGCGGTGCGTCGTTTACAAAATGCTTTGAAAAATCAATGTATTCGTGAACGTTGTCGATATTTCTCAAATCAAAATCGGGTATAGAATAGGGGATACGAAGGTCGCTGCAATTATCACGCCTTGTATCAAGATTTTTTAATTTTCTGAATCTCATTTTATCACCGCATAGAATAATATCATATTTTTTTGGAATGTGCAACGTAAATTATCGGCGTTGATTTTTATTGAAATTACCATCTTGAACAAAGAACGTGTTTATGATATTATTTTAATATAAATTTTGCTTTGAGGTGTGAAATATGGCGAGAAGAGATAAAATAAATTATTACCTTGACCTTGCGGAGGCTGTTGCTCACAGAAGCACTTGCCTGCGCCGTCATTACGGAGCTGTTATAGTTTCAAACGATCAGGTTATATCGACAGGCTATTCGGGTGCGCCGAGAGGCAGAAAGAATTGCTGTGATTTGAACAGATGTATCAGAGATGAGCTTAAAATTCCGAGAGGGGAAAGGTATGAGCTTTGCAGAAGCGTACACGCAGAGGCTAATGCGATTATCAGCGCTTCAAGGAATGAGATGCTCGGCGGCACGCTTTATCTTGTCGGACTTGAGAGCAACGATGTTGACTACGTTGAGAACGCAAACAGCTGTTCAATGTGTAAGAGAATGATTATAAATTCGGGCATTGAGCATATTGTTATCAGAGATACAAAGGACGATTACAGAATAGTCCACGTTAAAAAGTGGATTGACGACGACGATTCGCTTTCAGGCGTATTCGGATATTAAATCGGATATTATCTTGCAAACACAGGTACTCTCGTCAGAGGGTGCCTGATTTTTATCGAATTTGAAAATTTATGCGACCGTAGGGACAGGGCTCGCCCCTGTCCGTCAAAGCCTCCCTTGTGTAAAGGGGTGCGGGTCTCCTGTGGAGACCTCTGCATTTAATGCAGAAGCACCGACCGAACCGGCAGGCGAGACGGTGGGTTGCCGCAGGCAACTCGGAGGGATTGTGAGAAAATTCACGGACAGCCGCAAGGGCTGTCCCTACGGTTATGCGAATATTTCAATATCGTTTCGACCGTAAAACCGTTGTTTTTTCCCTTAATATACACGTTACTCAACGTACAATGGGTATTTTCAATAAATTATCGCACACTCGTTTGTTGAATGTGCCTAATTATATTTGCTACCTTGAAAAAATTTTTTGTATATGGTATAATTTTCTTAAAATTTTGCGTAAAAAAACGCACAAAGGATGGGTAAGATGAGCAAAAAATCTCAATCTCCCGAGGGAACTATCAAGCATAACACCTATACCGGTAAGGAATTGACCGGTTACTTGGTAGGTCTTGCGGGACAAAACATTATTTACAACATTATTTCCGGCGGACTCCAGTATTACTGGCAGTCAATCATTTTCTTGCCGGCAATGGCTATCTCGACAATATTCTTTATTGCCCGTATATGGGACGCAATCAATGACCCGATGATGGGCTCGATCGTTGACCATACAAGATCAAAATGGGGTAAATGTAAGCCGTACCTTATGTTTATTCCGGTTCCGATCGGTATTATCACAATCCTTACATTCTGTAACGGAACATATACCGACTACACTTCAACCACGGCGCATGTTTTGATTGTCGCTTGGGCAGCAATTTCTTATATCCTCTGGGGTATGTGCTATACAGTCGGCGATATTCCGATTTGGGGCGTAACTTCTCTTATGACTGACGACGAAAACGACAGAGCGAAGGCTCTTTCTCTTGCTCGTATCGTAGCAAATGTCGGTGCTATCGGTATGCTCATTACCTTTGCAGGTAAGGCTCTTTCGCCGATGTTCCAGAAGCAGGGTCTTGACATTCTCCATGCTGATAAGAAATCTTATCTTATAATCGCAGTTATCCTTACTGTGTTTGCGACTGTTCTCTTCCAGTTTGCAGGACTTTCTGTTAAAGAGAAGGTTAAGCAGTCAGATGAGACACATACAATGAAGGAAAACTTCAAGACTATGTTCTCCAACGACCCGTTCAGAAGACTTCTTATTTCGGGTATTTTGAGAAGCCCCATTCAGCTTCTTTCAATCGTTGGCTTGACGCTTGTTATGTACTATTTCTTCGACAACAACCTTGCTAACCTTATGGTTGACGGCAAGCTTCAAATCGAAAAAATCATTCAGCTTCTTGTTATGGGCGTGGGACTTCTCGGCGGTATGATTATCGGTACTGCTGCTACTCCCAAGATGGCAAACAAGTTCGGCAAAAAGCAGCTTTACAATTTCTACTCAATCGCAGGCGCAGTTCCGTTTGCTTTGATTTTCGGCGTTTACAAGCTTGCTGACGGCAACCTTATGAAGAGCATGGGCTACGTTATTCTTATGGCTGTTATGATGTTCGCAGCTTCTTGGGCTATGGGCTCAATCAACATTCTTCAGTCAATTATGATTGCTGACTGCGTTGACTATGAGGAGCACATAAACGGTATCCGTACCGACGGCGTATTCTTCTCGGGTCAGTCGTTCATCACAAAGCTTTCAATGGGCGTTTCCTCGCTTATTTCGGGCTTCATTTATTCGGCTGTTAAATACAGTGCGGAAAACATTGCACAGCTCAATATTGACTTGGCTGACGGTAAATACCGTTTCTACGAAGCAGCTGACGGTAAATACGCTATGGCGATGTTCCTTCTTATTTCTATTCCGCCTGCAATCGGTATGCTTCTTTCAGCTATTCCCACAATTAAGTATCCGCTTACAGATGATGAGCACACAAGAATTCTTAATGAGCTTATCGTAAGACGTGAGAATAAAGATAAATAATCAAATAAAATTAGCCCCGTTGCAATCGCAACGGGGTTAATGCTTTATATAGAATATAAAAATATAAATGTAAAAATAAAAAGGCAAAATAAAAGAGTCCGAACACAAGGTGTACGAACTCAGTTGGTGCCGGTGGCCGGGGTCGAACCGGCACGGTATCGCTACCACTGGATTTTGAGTCCAGCACGTCTGCCAATTCCATCACACCGGCAAGTGCATTGCATTTTGGCAACAAAAGTATTATACACAAAATTAGAAATTTGTCAACCTCTCAAGGCACATTCCGCCATAAATTTTTATATTATTTTAAGCAATGCAGCTCGTTTACGCATTTCCCCGTCTTTTCAAAGGATAAAATGTTTTCGATTGTTGTTTTCGCAATGTTGTTAAGTGCTTCCGTCGTGAGATACGCTTGGTGTGAGGTTACAAGCACATTCGGCATTGTGATAAGCCGTGCGAGTGTGTCGTCCTCAACAATATGCCCCGAATAATCCTCGAAAAATATATCCGACTCCTCCTCGTACACGTCGAGGCAGGCGCCGCCGATTTTTCTTTCCTTGATTGCTTTCAAAAGAGCCTTAGACTCTATAAGCGGACCACGTGAGGTATTTATTATAATCGCTGTTCTTTTCAGCTTCCCAATGCTGTTCTTATCGAGCATATGATAGGTTTCCTCAGTCAGCGGACAATGGAATGAAATTATATCGCTTCTTTTGTAAAGCTCGTCAAGGCTTACATAGTCAATATCAGAGCCTTCAATCGGATATTTATCATATGCGATAACGTTCATTGAAAAACCCTTGCATATATCGATAAAAGCCCGACCGATTTTGCCCGTGCCGATTACACCGGCTGTTTTCCCGTGCAGGTCAAAGCCGACAAGACCGTTGAGCGAAAAATTGAAATCCTTAGTCCTGAGATATGCTTTGTGAGTTCTTCGCACCGAGGTTAAAAGCATAGCCATAGCGTGCTCCGCAACGGCGTAAGGGGAGTAGGACGGAACGTTGAAAACCGCTATATTTCCGTCTGTGTATTTCAAATCCACATTGTTATATCCCGAGCAGCGCAGAGCGATAAACTTTATCTTGTATTCGCACAGCCTTTCAATTACGCTTTTGTCGATTGTGTCGTTTACAAACACGCATATCCCGTCAAATCCGCACGCAAGCGGTGCTGTGTCGTAGTTTAGCTTGGAGTCAAAGAACTTTATATTGATGTTTTTGCCCTCCGAAAACCGTTCAAACGGCGGTTTATCGTAGCTTTTTGTGTCAAAAAATGCTAAATCCATATAATCACCCGTCTTATTTTTTGTGCTTACAAACAATTTATTCAAAATTTACAAATTTGCAACATTTTTTTGTTGATTGAAATTTTTTGACGTGTTAAAATTAAATGAATATGTAAAATCGGATGGAGGTCTGTTTGCATGGTGAAAAAAACTGTAAATAAGGTGCAAAGCGTATTTTTAAGTGCTTTGCTGATAATCCTGACGCTCGTACCCGGAATGAGCGTGTTTGCCATCGGCGAGTCGATTACGATAACCGACGAAAGCGGCAATGAAATAGGTTCGAGAATTGAGGTACAGGAGTATCATACCGTTCAGCTCGGCTATAAGCTTTCGGATAATATTCCCGAGGGCTCAACTGTTGTGTGGGAGAGTAATCTTCCGCTGCTTGCCGACGTTGACGAAACGGGTAAGGTAACAGGATATGACTACTCAAAGGCAGCTATAATTCAGCTGTGGCTTGATGAGCAGGTTCGTCCGTTACCGTTGATAGGCGAGTCCCTTGCGAAGTCCATTGAAAAGGCGATTAAGGACAGCGGTATGGACCCCGAAACCATGAATACAGATGTCCTTGTCGGCATTGTAAGAGCTCTTGCAGGCGATACAATCGCAGACAGCCTTAAAAATTATCTTGACAATATGAATGTTGAGGTAACCGCAACCGTTTACAACGCAGAGGGCAAGAAGCTTTGTCAGGATAAGATTGAAGTTCTTGTAACTCAAAACTTGTTAGGTTCACTTGCACCGACAGGCGTACATATCACTAACAGAAAAAAAGTACCGTTAAAGGTAGCTGTCGGCGCAACCGTTCAGCTCTACGGTGCAGTCAGCCCTGTAAGACTCAAGCAGGGCGTTAAATGGAGTATTGATAACGGCATATCCTTAGGTGCTTCTAAGGTTGCAACCGTATCCGATACGGGACTTGTTACATTTATCGGAACAGGTAAAGCAACCGTTAAAGTTCAGCCCTCAAGCGCACTTTATGCCGCTTTCAGCGATAAAATCACATTCGAGGTTGTTGACCCCGCAGACCTTCCCGTCAAGAGCTTCGAAATTGCAGGAACTACAAGCGTTTCTGAGGGCGATACAACGCAGCTTGTCGTAGCAAATGTTGACCCTGCCGGAGCGTACACGGGCGACGTTGTATGGTCAAGTGCAGACCCGACTATCGCTGTTGTTGACAGCAACGGTATTGTTATGGGACTTGACGGCGGAACTATAAGCAAGAGCGTTGACATTACCGCTACTATCGGCGAAGCTTCGACTACCGTCAGCGTAACCGTTAAGCGTGCAGGTGTTACAGGCTCTCTTTCGGGAATTGAAATCTCGGGCGATACCGTAATTCCCAACGATAAGCCGGCACAATATACCTCAACCGTTTTCCCGTCAAGGCTTAACAACAATAAATCGGTTGTCAGAGAGTGGGGACTTTTGGATGCCGCTACAAATAAAACTGTTTGGGCGACAGCAAGTGCTCCTGCCGAAATTTCAACCGCAACCATTGATAATAACGGACTTTTAACTCCAAAATCAAGCGGTGTTATAACCGTTATCGCAAAGGCAACCTTCAACGGTGCTTCCGTTGAGACCTCCATAAACGTCCTTTCCGGTAAGGCTGTAACCGATTTCCAGATAACAGGTAAATCAAGCGTAACGGAAAATTCAACCACTCAGCTCAGTATCGCAAACGTTTTGCCCGAGGACCATGACGAAGCATTGCTTTCAACGGTAGAATGGTCATCGGCAGACCCGTCTATTGCCTCGGTTGATGAAAACGGCGTTGTTAAGGGTCTTGACGCAGGCGGATACGGACCTGCATTTTCCGCAAAAACAACAATTTACGCAACTGTCAGCGGTGTAACAAGGTCATTTGAGATTACCGTTAGGGGTGCGCTTATAAACTATGTAACATCCGCAAGAATTGAGGGAAATGACTATGTAATTAAGGATTTCCCCGTTCAGTATGAGGGCCATTTCACACCGAAAAGACTTGATATTACTAAGGTGCTTTGGGGCTTGCCCACAGATGAGGGAAATGCTCCGTGGAGTGCTTCGAACACACTCAACAGCTCGGGCAATATGGAAAATGCCGTTGCGAGCGTAAGCGAGGACGGTCTTGTTACAGGTAAAACGGCAGGCGAGACAACGCTTCATCTTTTCGGAAGAAGAAACTATACCTCGCACAATGAGGCAACGAAGAAAATTACGGTCGTTGAGGTTGAGCCTAAGAGCATTACCGTAACCGCACCCACAAAGACAGAATATATTGAGGGCGAGTCGGAGCTTGACCTTACAAATCTTAAGGTTGAGCTTACATACGATAAGGCTGACCTCGAAGCGTATTACGGCGACGGCTTGGCAGTTCTTTCGGAAGATCAGCTTCGTGTTGAGGTTTCCGATTATACCGTAAGTGAGATAAACCAAAAAATTCTTGACGACGAGCAGTACATAGTTGTATCCGTAGTCAGAGCAGGTAAGACTTACAGGGGCGTATTTTTAATCACGCTTAAATCAAAAGAGCTTACCGATATTGAAATTACAAATCCGCAGTATAAATATGTTGAGGGCGTAACCGAGCTTGACCTTTCGGGCTTGACGGTTAAGGCAAATTATGCTAACGCAGAGTCTGAATTTGTAACGGATTATACGGTTGATACCTCTGCCTTTAATCCTAAGCTTTTCAATGAGGAGCAGCAGATTACCGTTACATATACCCATGCAGGCAGAAGTGCTTCAAAAACCTTCCCCGTCATTGTTTACGGAATTCCTGTTTTGAGCGTCGATAACGGCGGATACGACGGAAATTGGACGGCGGACAGAGTTGTTTTCAATTTTGACTCAACAAATAAGCTTGACGGAGTAAAATACTATTTCAAGAGGGAGAATGCAACCGATTGGACGGTTCTTTACTCGAATTACTATGTTGTAAACACCAACGGCGACGACGTGTACTACTTCAAGGCTGTGAACAGCGAGGGCGTAGAAAGCGAAATTTCGCAGGGCTACAGAGTTAAATTTGATGATGTAAAGCCTAAATTTACCATTGAACAGTCTGTAACGGCTTTGACAAATCAGTCGTACACGGTAAATATTAAAAATATCACGGTGGGCGAATCGGGCATTAAAGCGATCACGCTCAACGGCGAGGATATAACGGGACAGACTGAATTTACGGTAGCCGAAAACGGAACATATACCGTTGAGATAACGGCGAATAACGGACTTTCAAGCACGCATACGCTTAATGTTAATAACATTGATAAGTCTGCACCCGTTGTCAACGCAATCACTCTTGAGCACAAGGAAAAGGGCGGAATTGCAAGACTTCTCAACGCCTTGACCTTCGGCAAATTCTTTAATGAACAGGTTGAAGTAACAATTTCAAGCGAGGATATAGGCGTCGCAGGAATTGACAGGGTAGAGTACAGACTTCTCGACGAAAACGGCGAGCCGATAAGCGATAAATGGAGCGTATATTCCGAAAGCGGCAAGCCTGTTGTTGACCCGAATTTCAAGGGCTATGTTCAGGCAAGAGCATTTGATAAGGCAGGCAACGTTTCGGACTATTACCGTTCGGACGGCTTCGTTATTGACGCCGACGTACCGACAGACGTTACTGTTTCGGCTTCCTTTAACGGCGAAGCTTATACCGACGGCAAATGGGTATCGGACAGCGTTGAAATTACGCTTAATTCCTCGGCTTATTCGGGAATTTACGAATACCTTTACAGAGTTGACGGCGGAGAATGGGTATCCTCAAAGGACGGAAAGCTTACAGCTTCGGAGCAGGGAATACACACTTACGAATTTAAGGCTGTTTCAAATTCCGACCTTGAAAGTAAGATTACAACATTTACAGTAAAAATCGACAGACAGGTGCCGATAATCCGTGTTGATTTCAAGGGTACGTTCGGAAGATGGACGAGTGACGAGGTTGTATTTGACCTTTCAACGCTTTATGAGTCTATTTCGGGAATTACTTATTATTACAACGACGGAAGCGGCGAATGGACGGAAATTACTACGGGCGAGGTTATATCGCTTCGTGAAAATACAAATGCAAACTACTCCTTTATGGCGGTAAACGGCGCAGGAACACAAAGTCCTCCGTCAGACGCATATTATGTTATGATTGATACCGTAACGCCTGAAATTGAGCTTGTTAAGGGCGAAATGACCTCTCCGAATTCTCCGTTTACAGTAAGCGTAAATGCTAATACAGGTGCTTCGGGAATTAAGAAAATAACCGTAAATGGCACTGATATTACAAGCGAAAAGGCGTTTACCGTAACCGAAAACGGAACGTACAGAGTAATGGTATTTGCTCAAAACGGACTTTACAGCGAAAAGGAAATTACAATTACCGATTTTGACAGCTCAGCTCCTAAGATTGAGAGTGTGAGCGTTAAACAGCAGGACGGAAATTCTGTTGTAAGACCGATAAGCTCAACCGAGTTTGCGGTATTTATGAACAATACCGCAGAAATAACCGTTAATGCCTCGGATGCCGAAACGGGCGTTGCAAGCATCAGTTACAGACTTGTAAATTCCGACGGTACAGTTAAGAGCGATTGGACGGCTTATGATGAAAACGCAAAGCCTGTAATCGACACGGCGTTTAAGGGAACGGTCGAGGTTAAGGCTACCGATAAAGCAGGAAACGTCAGTGAGATTTACAAATCAAGCACCTTTACCGTTGATACCGTAAAGCCTGAAAAGGTTGTTGCGGCAGCTGCTTCGGGAGAGGAAGCATATAACGGCGGATATACAAATAAGCCTGTTAAAATCAGCCTTTCCTCAAGTGCTTTCTCGGGCATTTACAGCTATGAATACAGAATTGACAACGGCGAGTGGGCAATTCTCAAATCAAATACGGTAACTGCTCTTGAGGGCGTTCATACCTACGAGTTTAAGGCGGTTTCGTATTCGGGTCTTGAAAGCGAAACGACCTCACTCACGGTTAAAATCGATACCGCAAAGCCGATACTTTCCGTTGCGGTAAGCGGCAAGCTTAATCCCACAGTGAACAAAAATGTTACCTTCATGCTCGGTGCGACAAATTCCGATTCGGGCGTTACATATTACTACAACGACGGTACAGGCTTTAAGGCACTTGACGGCAATATTCTTACCGTTGAGCTTACAAGTGCAAAAACATACACCTTTAAGGCTGTGAACGGTGCAGGAAATGAAAGCGATATTTCCGACGAGTACGTTATAACCGTAGACAAAACCGATCTTTCAAACACCATTGAAAAGGCTAATTCGCTCGATATGGCAGACGTTACCGACATTACCTCGGCTGACCTCACAAAAGCCATTACAAGCGGTAATACGGTGCTTGAAAACAATGGTGCTACCGTAACGGAGATTTTCGATGCGATATTAGAGCTTGAAAATGCGATGGATAAGCTTGAATACAACAAGATCCTTGTCAATGATAACGCTTCGCTTCTCGTTGACAGAAACACCAACACACAATATACCTATATGGTAGGCTTGAATCCCACATCTAATACCGTTTCCGAGGTTGAAGCACAGCTTCGCAACAAAAACGTGCAGATTGAGATTACAAGGGACGGCAAAAAGCTTTCCGAGACAGATAAGGTCGGAACGGGTTGCGTTATCAAGTGTATATCCGCAATAGACCCGAGCATTGTTTATGAGGTCGCAACGGTTATCCTTTACGGTGACGTGAACGGCGACGGACTTGTTGACGAAACGGATCTGAATTTGATTTTCGAGGATGCGTTTGACAACACCGAAAATATCAAATCAGACAGCATTTATTACATTGCCGCAGATGTTTCAAAGGACGGCGTGCTCGATATGTTTGACTACTTCTATCTTGACGGTATCGCTTCGGGCAACAGAGCATTTGACCAAACTCAAACGCTCTATAAATAATTTTATAAACAATAAAAGCTCTGTTTGGAAATCAAACAGAGCTTTTTGCTGTATATTATGCTTTAGTTCATGCTTTAATCATAGCGGAGAATTCATCCTCCGAGATTATCTTAACACCGAGGTCCTGCGCCTTTTGCAGCTTGCTTCCTGCGGCTTCTCCTGCTAAAACGAAATCCGTCTTTTTAGAAACGGAGGACGAGGTCTTTCCGCCGTAGGTCTCAATAATTTCAGAAGCCTGCGTTCTTGTAAACTGACTTAAAGTGCCTGTCAAAACAAAGGTCTTACCCTCAAACCTGTTGTCAATTACCTTCTTTTCGCTTCTCATATTCAAGCCTGCCGCTTTCAAATCGTCTATAAGCTCAATCGCCTGCGGATGCGAGAAGAAATCGACAACCGATTCCGCCATAATTTCGCCGTAGCCGTCGATTGAAAGAATATCATCCTTGCTTGCGGAAATGATGCCGTCCATATCCTGAAAACGGTCGGCGAGGAGCTTTGCCGCCTTTTGTCCGATATGACGGATACCGAGCGCAAAGATAAGCTTGCCCAAATCGTTTTCCTTTGATTTTTCAACCGCTTTTTTGAGATTGTCGGCACTTTTCTTTCCGAGACGTTCAAATTCCGCAACCCTGTCGAAATCAAGCTTGTAAATATCTGCGGCGGTTTTGAGCATACCCTCGTTTACAAGCAATTCAAGGTTGGCGTCGCCGAGACCCTCAATATCCATCGCATCCCTTGAGCAGAAATGAATTAACATTCTCAAAAGCTGAGCAGGGCAGTCGGGATTGTTACATCGAATTGCCGCTTCGCCTGCTTCTCTTGTAACCTTTTCGCCGCAGGACGGGCAGACGTCGGGCATTTTGTACGGCTCGGAGCTCTCTGCGTGCTTGCTGACCTCCAAAACCTCGGGGATAATATCGCCGGCTTTTCTGATAATCACCGTGTCGCCTATACGTATGCCCTTTTCCTTGATGAAATCCTCATTGTGAAGCGTTGCACGGCTTACGGTTGAGCCTGCAACCAAAACGGGCTCAAAAACTGCCGTAGGAGTTAAAACGCCCGTTCTGCCGACGTTTATTTCAATATCAATCAATTTTGTTTGCTTTTCTTCGGGCGGATATTTCCACGCAAGCGCCCACTTGGGACATTTTGCGGTGCTGCCGAGCTTTTCTCTTTGGTCAAAGCGGTTTACCTTTATAACTGCTCCGTCAATATCAAAGGGGAGAGTGCCTCTTATCGAGCCTATCCTGTCAAGCTCCTTTATAACGTCGTCGATATTGTCAAATTCATTGTAAAACGGAATTGTCTTAAAGCCGAGGCTCTTAATATAATCAAGCGACTGCTTGTGGGTTTGCAAGTCTTTTCCGTCAATCTGCTGAATGTTAAAAACGAAAATATCAAGCCCTCTCTGCGAAGTTATTTTCGGGTCTTTTTGACGTAAGCTTCCTGCGGCGGCATTCCTCGGATTCTTAAACGGCTTTTCCTCGTTTAACTCCTGCTTTTTGACGATTTCAAAGAACTTCTCTTTGGGCATATAAACCTCGCCACGCACCTCGATAAACGGAAGCTTTTCCTTTAACGACAGCGGAATTGAACGAACTGTTTTAAGGTTTGCCGTAATATCCTCGCCCGTAACTCCGTCGCCCCGTGTAGAGCCTCTTGAAATAACGCCGTTTGAGTATTCGAGCGATACCGAAAGTCCGTCGATTTTCGGCTCAACAACATATGTTGCGTCGGGACAGACCTCTTTTACCTTTCTGTCAAAATCGAGCACCTCGCTCTTATCGAAAGCGTCCTGTAAGCTCTCCATTTTTACAATGTGCGTAACGCTCGAGAACATATTTTTATCAGCCGTACCGCCGACTCTGTGAGTAGGGGAATCCGCCGTCAAAAGCTCGGGATATTCCTCCTCAATGGACTTCAGCTCACGCATAAGCATATCGTACTCATAGTCCTCAATATCATTCTCGTTTTCAACGTAATATCTGTATATGTGATGGTTAAGCTCTTTTCTTAACTGTTCGGCTCTTGCCTTTTTAACTTCGTAATCGTTCATAGTCTGCCTCCGTTCTTTTATATATTATACACCATATTAAGTCATTTTTACAACGGCGAATATCATACAATTTAGCATAAAGCTCGGAGGTGTGATATGAAAAAGATAACAGGCTTGATTTTAACGGTTGTTTTGATGCTTTCCGTGATAAGCGTCAACGCATATGCAGAGGAGCTGCCCGATATGAAGGTCGAGATTAACGCAAAATCGGCAGTCTTAATGGAGGCGTCAACAGGCGAAATTTTAATGAGCAAGAACGCTCACGAAAAGGTATATCCCGCATCCGTTACAAAGATAATGTCCCTGCTTCTTGTAACCGAGGCGATAGATCAGGGGAAAATTGCCTTGACCGATACTGTTACAGCGTCGGCGGAAGCTTCCAAAATGGGCGGCTCGCAAATATGGCTAAAGCAGGGCGAACAGATGACTGTTGACGATTTGCTGAAGGCGACGGCGATCGCAAGTGCCAATGACGCTTGCTTTGCACTCGGGGAATATGTGGCAGGAAGCGACACGGCGTTTGTGAAAATGATGAACGACAGGGCAAAGGAGCTCGGAATGAACGATACGGTTTTTGAAAACTGCTCGGGACTTGACGATACCGTTCAAAATCATATAACAAGCGCATACGACGTAGCGGTTATGTCAAGGGAATTGCTAAAGCATGAGAGAATACGGAACTACACGACCGTTTGGATGGATACTTTAAGAGGCGGCGAAACTCAGCTTGTCAATACAAACAAGCTCATAAGATTTTACAAGGGCGCAACGGGACTTAAAACGGGAACGACCTCAAAGGCGGGCTGTTGTGTAAGTGCTACGGCGGAGCGTGACGGCTTGTCGCTCATTGCTGTCGTTATGGGCAGCGAATCGAGCAATGACAGGTTTTCGGGAGCAAGGGCAATGCTTGACTGGGGCTTTGCGAATTATTCCCTTGCGGAGCTTTCGGTTGACCCTGCCTTGATAACCGACGTCAATATAATCGGAGGGGAACGGGATAAAATATCGCCGCAAATAACAGAAAAGAAATTCGCCGTAATCGAAAAGGGCAAGGAGGATAAAATAACCCTTGTTCCCGACCTTGCAATTGACGTCGAAGCACCGATCGAAAAAAATCAAGTGCTCGGAACGGTAAGCTTTATGCTTGACGATAAAGAGATAGGAAAAATCAATCTTTGCTCGCCCGAAGCGGTAAAAAAACTGACTTTCCCTGATTATCTTGTACGATTTCTTACTTCACTTTGTCGATAATTTAACAAAACCTAATTATTTTTGAAAAATTAACAAATTGTTGTTGAAATAATATCGGATTTAGAGTAAAATATAGACATAAAACAGTTTTATAACTCGGATGAGTTGTCGAAGGAGAAATTTTCAGCAATGTCAGTTAAATTGAACACCAAGTATCTTAAAGGCTTTGTCTCGGAGGAGGATTTTTCAGCTATCGCAGGCGAAATCGCAAAGGCAGACAAAACCCTTAATGACCGAAGCGGAGAGGGCAGCGATTTTTTAGGCTGGGTTGACCTTCCCGTTGACTATGACAAGGAGGAGTTCGCAAGAATTAAAAAGGCGGCGGAGAAAATTCGTTCCGACTCTGAAATTCTTGTTGTTATAGGAATCGGCGGCAGTTATCTCGGCGCAAGAGCCGCTATTGAATTTTGTAAATCGCAGAATTATAACGCTACAGTTAAAAACGGACCGCAGATTTTTTTCAGCGGTAACAGCATAAGTTCATCTGCTCTTTACGAGCTTTGCGAGCTTTGTAAGGAAAAGGATTTCTCGGTAAACGTAATTTCAAAATCGGGCACAACCACAGAGCCTGCCGTTTCCTTTAGAATTTTCAAGAAAATGCTTGAGGAAAAGTACGGTAAGGAAGAGGCTGCCAAGAGGATTTACGTTACAACAGATAAAGCAAAGGGAACTCTTAAAGAGGTTTCCGACAAGGAAGGCTATGAAACCTTCGTTGTTCCGGACGATGTAGGCGGCAGATATTCAGTTCTTACGGCTGTCGGCTTGCTTCCGATTGCAGCGGCAGGCTGCGACATTGACGCTATGATGAAGGGTGCGGCGGACGCAAGAGCGCAGTACACAGATCCCGATATTGAAAAGAACGATTGCTACAAGTATGCAGCAGCTCGTAACATCCTTTACAGAAAGGGTAAAGCCGTTGAAATGATGGTTTCCTACGAGCCTGATTATACAATGATGAACGAGTGGTTCAAGCAGCTTTTCGGCGAGTCCGAGGGTAAGGACGGCAAGGGACTTTTCCCGTCATCCGCTATCTTCTCGACCGACCTTCATTCAATGGGTCAGTACATTCAGCAGGGCGAGAGGCTTCTCTTCGAAACGGCTGTTGTATTTGATAAGCCGAAGCACGTTATCAACATTGAGGCAGACGCCGAAAATGCTGACGGTCTTAATTTCCTTGCAGGAAAGACAATGGACTTCGTAAACGAAAAGGCATTTCAGGGTACAGTTCTTGCTCATTGCGACGGCGGAGTTCCGAACATTATTCTTGAGCTTCCCGAAATGAACGAGTATGAATTCGGTTATCTTGTTTACTTCCTCGAAAAAGCGTGCGCTGTTTCGGGCTATACTCTCGGTGTAAATCCGTTCAATCAGCCCGGCGTTGAGAGCTACAAGAAAAATATGTTTGCTCTTTTGGGCAAGCCCGGCTATGAGGCACAGAAGGGCGAGCTTGAAAAGAGACTTGCAGAATAAGGAAATTACCGCACAAGCGGTCATAAATAAATACACAGGAGGAGATAATATGGTATCTCTTATAATCGGTCACAAGGGTTCAGGCAAAACAAAGATTTTGGTTGATAACGTCAACGATGCGGTTGAGAAATCAAACGGCAACGTTATCTGCGTTGAAAAGGAGACTAAGCTTACATACGACGTAAGTCACCGTGCAAGACTTGTTTCTACAGACAGCTATTCTGTCAGCGGATTTGACGCATTCTACGGATTTTTGAGCGGACTTTGTGCAGGCGACCACGATATAACAGACATTCTCGTTGACGCTACCTTCAGAATCGGCGGCAGAGATTATGAGGCTCTTGCGGATTTCCTCAAGAAGGTTGACGAGCTTGCAAAAATCACAGACACACACTTCACATTTACAATTTCAACAGACCTCGAGAATCTTCCCGAGAGAATGTTTGAGTATTGCAAAAAGATTAACTGAGCTTGATTTTTGATAGCATTGCCGCTGTGATTTCACGGCGGCAGTTTGCTTGTAAAAAGATATTTAGGGAAAATAAATTTAACGGTTGACAAATGCCCGTAATATGTATATAATATTTGTGCTACTTTGACGAGGTGTAGTATGTTTATTGAGCTTGAAACGATTTTTAATATTGAAGGTGCTTCAAAGGATTTTTCCTATGAATTTACACCCGATGACTGTGACATTATCCGTTCGGTTAATGTTGACGGCTGCGTTAAAAACCGTGCAGGCATTGTCTTGTTAGAGGGAAATGCAAGGTTTACAATCGAAGCTTCCTGCGACCGCTGTGCCGCAGACGTTAAGCGTGAAACAGTATTGCCGTTTGAGCATACATTGGTTTCCAAGCTTAATGATGATGAGAATTGTGAACTCTATCTTGTGGAGGATATGCATTTCAATCTTGACGAGCTTATCAGAGAGGACATACTTTTATCCTTGCCGACCAAAATATTGTGCCGTGAGGATTGTAAGGGACTTTGCCCTTATTGCGGTACAAATCTGAACGAGGGAAAATGTGATTGCAAAAAGCCGATTGACCCAAGGCTTGAAGCGTTAAAAAAGTTCCTCGAGTAAACAAGTATATTAAGGACATAAAGGAGATATTAAAATGGCAGTACCGAAGAGAAGAGTTTCAAAAGCAAGAAGAGACAAGAGACGTTCAAGCGTTTGGAAGATGAGCGCTCCCGAGCTTCAGAAGTGCCCTAACTGCGGTGAGTACAAGAGAGCTCACAGAGTTTGTGCAGTATGCGGCCATTATAACGGCAGACAGGTTGTTGTTAAAGAAGAGGCTTAACGCATCTTTGTTTTACAAGGTTGAGCAGAAGGTGGAGAAGAAGTATCTTCCCCGCCTTTTTATCGTTGAGGAAATGAGGTGAGCGTGTGGCTGTTATTATCAATGAGGTAAAACCCTTTTCGAAATGCTGGTTTTTCGGCGTCAGAGCAGGGGATAAGCTTGTTTCGATTGACTCGAAAGAGGTTGACGACGTGCTTGACTACGACTTTTATATGAGCTTTTTACCTGTCGAAATGGAATTTTTGACCTCGAAGGGTAAGACTGTAAGGATAAAGGCTACCGATGAAAACGTCGGCATTAAGTTCGAGACTTTCCTTATGGACAAGCAGCACAGCTGTCGCAATAAATGCATATTTTGCTTTATTGACCAGCTTCCGAAGGGTATGCGTGAAAGCCTTTACTTTAAGGACGACGATTCACGTCTTTCATTCCTTTTCGGAAACTATGTTACGCTCACAAACCTTACCGAGCACGAGATTGAGCGAATTATCGTCATGCACATAAGTCCCGTAAACATTTCCGTTCACACAATGAACCCTGAATTAAGGGTTAAGATGATGAACAACAAAAATGCAGGCAAGTGCCTTTCGATTATCAAGCGTTTTGCCGATGCAGGCATTAAAATAAACGCACAGCTTGTTTTGTGTCCGGGTGTTAATGACGGCGAGGAGCTTCGCTTCAGCCTTACGGAGCTTGCGAAGATGTATCCGTCTGTGCAGAGCATTGCCGCCGTGCCCGTAGGACTTACAAAATTCCGTGACGGTCTCTACCCCTTAAAGCCGTATGACAAGCAGACGGCAGGGGAAACGATAGATATAATCGAGGGATTTTCGTCGAAATTCAAGGCGGAAAACGGCATAAGACTTGCCTATCCAGCCGATGAATTTTTCCTGCTTGCAGGCAGAGAAATGCCGCAAGAAGAATATTATGACGAATATCCGCAGATTGACAACGGCGTCGGTCTTTGGACTTCGCTTCGTGATGAATTTTATGAGGCGGTCAATGAATTGGACGTAAAGCCCGTCAACAGGGAAATTACGCTTGCAACGGGCAAGGGTGCTTATCCGCTTATGTGCGAGCTTGCGAGGGTGCAGGAGGAAAAATTCGGCGTCAAGGTCAATGTTGTTGAAATCATAAACAACTTTTTCGGCGAAAATATTACCGTTGCAGGACTTTTGACGGGAACGGATTTAATTGCTCAATTAAAGGACAAGCCGCTTGGCGATTGCCTTTTGATACCGCTTGTTATGACGATAGATTACACATCGCATTCAACGGATAAAAACAAATTCCTTGACGATATTACGCTAAAGCAAGCCGAAAAGGAATTGAATATTAGAATAGTTCCGACACAAAACGACGGAACGCAGCTACTTAAAAATATTTTGGGGGTGGAATGATGTCAAGACCCGTAATTGCGATTGTCGGCAGACCGAACGTCGGCAAAAGCACACTTTTTAACAAGCTTATAGGAAAACGCCTTTCTATCGTTGACGATACTCCCGGCGTTACGAGAGACAGAATATACGGAGACTGCGAATGGCTCGGCAGAAATATGCTTCTTGTCGATACAGGCGGTATTGAGCCGTATTCGGACGATATTATTCTTTCGCAGATGCGCCGTCAGGCACAGCTTGCCATTGAAAGCGCAGATGTTATTGTCCTTGTAACAGATGTACGCTCGGGCGTAGTTGCTACCGATACCGAAGTGGCTCAAATGCTTCAAAAAAGCGGTAAGCCCATTGTTTTGTGCGTTAATAAGTGCGATACAATCGGCGATGTTCCGCCCGATTTTTACGAATTTTACAATCTCGGACTCGGCGATCCCGTTGCGGTTTCTTCCGTTCACGGTCACGGTACGGGCGATTTGCTTGACGAGATTATCAAATATCTTCCCGACGAGGAGCAGGGCGAATATGACGAGGATAAAATTAAGGTTGCCGTTATCGGTAAGCCTAACGTCGGCAAATCCTCGCTTATAAACGCTATTTCGGGCGAGGAAAGAGCGATTGTTTCAAATATTGCAGGTACAACGAGAGACTCGACAGACACCTTGATTTCAAATGAGTACGGCGAGTTTGTGTTCATTGATACCGCAGGACTTCGCCGCAAGAGCAAGGTTGAGGATCAAATTGAAAAATATTCCGTTATCCGTGCAAGAATGGCTGTTGAAAGAGCCGATGTGTGCGTTATTATGATTGACGGCACGGAGGGCTTTACCGAGCAGGACTCAAAGGTTGCAGGCATTGCCCATGACCTCGGAAAGGCTTGCATTATCGCAGTCAATAAGTGGGATGCTGTCGATAAGGACGGCAAAACAATGGATAAGGAAAGAAAAAAGCTTATGAACGATTTTGGTTTTATGAGCTATGCGCCGATTATCTTCATTTCCGCAAAGACGGGTCAAAGACTTGACCGACTTTTTGAGCTTATAAAGTTCGTAAATGAGCAGAATTCAATGCGTATTTCAACAGGTAGGCTCAACGAGGTGCTTTCTGCCGCTACCACAAGAGTTCAGCCGCCCACGGATAAGGGCAAGCGCCTTAAAATTTACTATATGACACAGGCGTCTACAAGACCGCCTACATTTGTTTGCTTTGTAAACAGCAAGGACCTTTTCCATTACAGCTACCAGCGTTATATCGACAACCAAATCCGTGAGGTTTTCGGACTTGAGGGAACGCCGACAAGATTTGTTATCAGAGAAAGGGAAAAGAACGGCAAAAAGGACTATAAATAAGCCACTGAAAAAGAGCTTGAATAACAGTATTAAAGGAGTGAATTTTTCACTCCTTTTTTCTTGCTATTATTAAGGGTTTGTAGTATAATTATCAACATATAGTTAATATGGAGTATTATGTAAAAATGATAATTTTGGGAATTGACCCCGGCTATGCCATTGTCGGCTACGGCGTTATAAATTATGAGGCTAACAGATTTCAGGTTCTTGACTACGGAGCTATCACAACTCCTGCGGGAATGCCCTTTGTGGAAAGGCTTGACGTTATCGACAGGGACTTGAATATGATTTTTGAAAAGTATCATCCGCAGGCTATGGCGATTGAAAAGCTTTTCTATAACACCAACGCAAAAACGGTAATTGACGTTGCGCAGGCGAGAGGCGTAACCGTGCTTGCAGCTTACCGTCACAAGGCTGAAATTTTCGAATATACTCCGCTTCAGGTAAAGCAAAGCGTTGTCGGCTACGGCAGAGCCGAAAAAAAGCAGGTGCAGGAGATGACAAGGGTAATTTTGAACCTTGAAAAAGTTCCGAAGCCCGACGATACGGCGGACGCTCTTGCAATGGCGATATGTCACGCTCATTCAAGCGGTTCGCTTATGGGAAAGCTCAAAAATTTGAAATGAGGAATTTGAATGTTTTATTCTATAACGGGAAACGTTGTTTATTTTGATGCACAGTGCGTTGCGATTGATTGTAACGGTGTTGCTTTCAAGTGCTTCGCTACAAGCAATACTCTTAAAAACGTCGCAAAAACAGGCGAAAAGGTTACGCTTTTCACTTATTTGAATGTTAAAGAGGATGCACTTGACCTCTACGGCTTTTACACGCAGCAGGAGCTTGAATGCTATAAAATACTTATTTCCGTTTCGGGCGTAGGCGCAAAAATGGCGTTGGCGGTGCTCTCAGAAATGACACCTGAGCAGCTTGCTTTGAGCATTGCCGCAGGCGATACAAAGGCAATTACAAGGGCTAACGGCGTGGGTAATAAAATCGCACAGAGAATTGTACTCGAACTTAAAGATAAACTTGCAAAGGGACTTGATTTGCAGTCCGTCGGCACAGATATTGCGGCGGCAAGCACCGTTTCGGCTTCGGGCAATGCTTCGGAGGCTGTTTCGGCACTTACAATGCTCGGTTATTCGCAATCTGAGGCGGCAGTCGCTGTCGGAAAGTTAAGTCAGGATTTGAGCGTTGAGGAAATGATTAAGCAGGCTTTGAAGCAGCTTTCGATGATATAGGAGTAAAAAATGGATTTTGATAACGAAAACAGGATTGTTTCTCCCGACTTGAACGAGGTTGACAATGATATTGAAACCTCTTTAAGACCGAAAACATTTAATGAATATATCGGACAGGAGAAAGCAAAGGAAAATCTTAAAATTTATATCGATGCGGCAAAGGCAAGGGGAGATGTGCTTGACCACGTGCTGCTCTACGGACCTCCCGGACTCGGAAAAACTACTCTTTCGGGCATAATTGCCAATGAAATGGGCGTGCAGATGAGAGTTACCTCGGGTCCTGCGATTGAAAAGCAGGGCGACCTTGCGGCACTTCTTACAAACCTGAATGACGGCGACGTGCTTTTCATAGACGAAATTCACCGCCTTTCAAGGAGCGTTGAGGAAGTTCTTTATCCTGCTATGGAGGATAATGCGCTTGATATTATTATCGGCAAAGGTCCTTCGGCAAGAAGCATAAGACTTGATTTGCCGAGGTTTACGCTTGTCGGTGCAACGACGAGGGCAGGTCAGCTTTCCGCACCGCTTCGTGACAGATTCGGCGTTGTCAGCCGTCTTGAAATGTACACTCCCGAGGAATTGGCTATGATTGTTAAAAGAAGTGCCGGAATACTCGGAATTGCCATTGATGACGAGGGTGCGCTTGAAATCGCTTCCCGTTCAAGAGGTACGCCGAGAATTGCAAACAGACTTCTCAAGCGTGCAAGGGATTTTGCCGAGGTAATGGGTAACGGCACTATAACCGTTGACACCGCAAAAATAGCTCTCGGAAGAATGGAAATCGACGAATTGGGACTTGACTTGATCGACAGACTTCTTTTGACCTCAATGATTAAAAATTACAAGGGCGGCCCCGTTGGACTTGAAACAATCGCCGCTACAATAGGCGAAGAGGCAGTTACTATTGAGGACGTTTACGAGCCTTATCTTATGCAGATTGGCTTTTTGTCAAAAACACCGAGGGGCAGGGTTGTAACTCCGCTTGCGTATGAGCATCTCGGTATTCCGTTCGGAGACGCTTCAAACGGTCAGCAAAAGCTTGATATGTAATAATTAAATTATGTTCGGAGGATTTTAATATGGGAAGATTGTTCGGAACAGACGGCGCAAGAGGCGTCGCAAACAGTGAATTAACTTGCGAGCTTGCAATGAAAATAGGCAGAGCAGCGGCAATGGTGCTTACCGAAAGCTGTGCTCATAAGCCTAAGGTTTTAATAGGAATGGACACAAGAGCTTCGTCTCATATGTTGGCGGCGGCTATCGGCGCAGGACTTTGCTCTGTCGGCGCAGATGTGCTTATAATCGACGTTGTACCCACTCCTGCCGTGGCTTTTCTCGTAAAGGAATACGATTATGACGCAGGCGTTATGATTTCCGCTTCGCATAATCCGTGCGAGTATAACGGTATTAAGATTTTTCAGGGCAACGGCTATAAATTACCCGATGAGCTTGAAAATGAAATTGAGGAGATTATCCTTGACGAAACAAAGCTTCCGCCCGTTGTTTTGGGTGGCGATGTCGGTAAAATATCCTTCTCGTCAAAGGCTGTTGACGACTATATTTTCCATCTGGCAATGACAGCAGACGGCGATTTCAAGGGTATGAAAATTGCTCTTGACTGTGCAAACGGCTCCGCCTCCGTTACCGCAAGAGCGTTGTTTACAAGGCTCGGTGCGAAATGCTGTATTATCAACGAAACGCCGAACGGCACTAACATAAACGAAAACTGCGGTTCAACTCATCTTGAGCAGCTTCAGAAATTTGTTGTTGAAAACAAATGCGATATAGGCTTTGCGTTTGACGGCGATGCCGACAGACTTTTGGTCGTTGACGAAAACGGCGAGGTTGTGGACGGCGACAAGATTATTGCTGTCTGCTCAAAGTTTATGAAGGAGAACAACAAGCTCAAAAACAATACTGCGGTTGTAACCGTAATGAGCAATATGGGCTTTTTCAAGTTCTGCGAAAAGAACGGTATAAATTGCGTTAAGACAAAGGTCGGCGACAGATATGTTCTTGAGGAAATGGTCAAGAACGGCTATGTTATCGGCGGAGAGCAGTCGGGACACATAATTTTCCTTGACTATGCTACGACGGGCGACGGTCAGATGTCTGCAATTCAGGTTTTGAACGTGCTTAAATCTACGGGCAAAAAGATTTCGGAGCTTGCAAGTGAAATGCAGGTTTATCCGCAGGTGCTTATCAATGTCCGTGTTTCAAACTTCGGTAAGGCGAGACTTGATAAGGACGAGGAGGTTCAGCTTGCAATCCGTGAGGCGAGTGAGGAATTGGGCGATACAGGCCGTGTGCTTGTTCGTGTTTCAGGAACAGAGCCGCTTGTCAGAGTAATGCTTGAGGGCGAGGACTATAATCAAATCAAATCGCTTGCAGAGAGTATCGCAAAGGTAATTGAAGAAAGGTTAGTTTAACAGATGCGCTATACATCAGATTGGAAGGATTATGAGCTGCTTGACTGTTCAAGCGGCGAACGTCTTGAGAGGTGGGGGAACGTAACTCTTATTCGTCCCGACCCACAGGTTATATGGAAAACTCCGAAAAAGCACCCTGCGTGGCGACGTGCGGACGCTGTTTATCACCGTTCAAGCTCGGGCGGAGGAAATTGGGAAATTAGAAATAAAATCCCGTCGTTTTGGAGTATCGACTACGGCGATTTGAGCTTTAACGTCAAGACAATGGGCTTTAAGCATACGGGAATTTTTCCCGAGCAGGCTGTAAACTGGGACTATACCGCAAAGCTTATCAAAAATGCGGGCAGACCCGTTAAGGTGCTCAATTTGTTTGCTTATACGGGCGGCGCTACCGTTGCTTGCTTAAAGGCAGGTGCGGAGGTTGTCCACGTTGACGCTTCAAAGGGTATGGTGCAGTGGGCAAAGGAAAACGCCGTTGCTTCGGGTGTTGCGGACAGGAAAGTTCGTTGGATAGTTGACGACTGCGTTAAATTTGTTCAAAGAGAAATCCGCCGTGGCAATAAGTACGACATTATAATTATGGACCCTCCGTCATACGGCAGAGGTCCGGGCGGAGAGATTTGGAAGCTTGAAAACGAGGTTTATTCGTTTGTTGAGCTGTGCTCACAGGTTTTGTCAGACAATCCGATTATGGTGCTTATCAATTCATATACTACGGGACTTTCTCCTGCGGTTATGCAGTACATTTTAGGTGCACTTATCAAGCCGAAATTCGGCGGTGTGGTTGAAAGCGATGAAATCGGACTTCCCGTTACACAGACAGGAATGATATTACCCTGCGGAGCTTCCGCAATTTGGCATAAATAAAGGAATTTTTTAATGGATAACACAAATATTGTAGAATTTCATAACGTAACCTTCTGCTATGATGCGGACGAGGGCGAGCAGCAGCCTGAGCCTGCCATTCGTGATTTTACATTCAATGTGAAAAAGGGCGAATTTGTGGCAGTTCTCGGTCATAACGGCTCGGGAAAATCGACGGTTGCAAAGCTCAGTAACTCTATACTTATTCCAAACGAGGGCAAGGTGCTTGTCAAGGGTATGGATACGGCTGATGAGGACTTGTCTTATGAGATAAGAAAGACTGTCGGCGTTGTTTTCCAAAATCCCGACAATCAGATTGTCGCTTCAATAGTAGAAGAGGACGTTGCTTTCGGTCCTGAAAATTTAGGACTTCCGAGAGAGGAAATAAGGAAAAGAGTTGATGACTCGCTCAAGGCGGTCGGAATGTATGAATACAGACACCACGAGCCGCATAAGCTGTCGGGCGGTCAAAAGCAGAGGGTGGCAATAGCAGGCATTATAGCAATGCGACCCGAGTGCATTTTTCTTGATGAGCCGACGGCAATGCTTGACCCCAAGGGCAGAAAAGAGGTTATGGATACCGTTATCAAGCTCAACAAGGAGTACGGAATGTCGGTCGTTTTTATAACTCACTTTATGGAAGAAGCGGTGCTTGCCGACAGAGTTGCGGTAATCGACAATTCCCGTCTTTTGCTTGAGGGAACGCCTAAAGAGGTCTTTAAGCAAGAGGATTTGCTTAGAAGCGTCGGACTTGATATACCGCAAATTACAAACCTTGCCCGTGAAATGAAAAAATCGGGCGTCAGGGTTGACGACAGCGTTCTTACCCTCAACGAATTTGTTGAAAACATTACTGCTTTACTCGGAGATAAATAATGGCTATACTTGAAACCCAAAATTTAACATATAAATATTCCGTAGGCACTCCGTTTGAGAAGGTCGCAATCGAGGATATTAACATATCGGTTGAAAAAGGCGATTTTATCGGAATTATCGGGCATACAGGCTCGGGCAAAAGTACGCTTGTACAGCATCTCAACGGACTTTTGAAGCCTACCTCGGGCACGATTTTGCTTGACGGAAAGGATATTCATTCAGATAAAAATTTCACAAGACAGGCTCGCTTTAAGGTCGGACTTTGCTTTCAGTATCCCGAATATCAGCTTTTTGAAAACACAGTTTATGAGGATATTGCATTCGGTCCTAAAAATATGAAGCTTTCCAAAGAAGAAATCAAGGAGAGAGTGCTCAGGGCAGCCGAATTTGTCGGCGTGAGAAACGATATGCTCCAAAAATCGCCGTTTGATTTATCGGGAGGCGAAAAAAGACGAGTTGCAATCGCAGGCGTTATGGCAATGCAGCCCGAGATTTTAATACTTGACGAGCCGTCCGCAGGACTTGACCCCAAAGGCAGAAAAGTCATCTCTGAAATGATTGAGCAGTACAGAAAAAACACGGGAAGTACAGTAATTGTCGTTTCTCACAGCATGGAGGACGTTGCCGAGAGTGCCGACAAGGTGCTTGTTATGAATAAGGGAAAGGTTGAGTATTTCGCAAGCGTTGACGAGGTCTTTTCAAATGCCGAGCACCTTGTTGAAATCGGCTTGAACGTTCCCGAAATAACAAAGGTATTTTTAACTCTTAAAAAGCAGGGCTATGATGTCAGAACGGATATTTATTCCGTGAATGAGGCTAAAGCGGAGCTTCTCCGTCTGTTCAAGGAAAGGGGAGTGCTCGCATGATAAAAGATATTACGATCGGTCAGTATTTTCCGGGTACTTCGCCCATTCATAAGCTTGACCCGAGAATGAAAATAGTTCTCACATTTATCTATATAATCTTTATATTCCTTTGCAGAAATTTCGTGGCTATGGGCGCAATGGCACTTTTGTTGCTTGCGACGGTGCTTATGTCAAAAATTTCTCCGAAGCTCATTTGGAAAAGCGTTAAGCCGATATTTTTAATTGTGCTTATAACATCCGCCTTGCAGCTTCTCTACAACAGCGACGGAACGGTGCTTTTCGAGTGGAAAAGGCTTCACATAACAACCGGCGGCGTGTATATGGCAATCTTTACAACCGCCAGAATAGTTGTGCTTGTTATAGCAAGCTCAATGCTTACCTACACGACTTCTCCGACCTTGCTTACGGATGCAATCGAAAGATTGTTCTCTCCGCTAAAGGTCATAAAAATCAACGTCCATTCAATAGCTATGATGATGACTATTGCTTTGAGATTTATCCCCACGCTTATCGACGAGGTTGACAAAATTATGTCGGCGCAGAAATCGAGAGGCGCAGATTTTGAAACAGGCTCACTTATAAAACGTGGCAAGGCGATGATACCGATATTTATCCCCTTGTTCATAAACTCTTTCAGACGTGCTTATGAGCTTGCGTTTGCTATGGATTGCCGTTGCTATCAGGGCGGAGAGGGCAGAACAAGATTAAAGGTTATGAAGCTCGCCGCAAGGGACTATATTTCGCTCGGCATACTTGTTTTGTTCTGTGTCGGAATAATAGTGTCAAATCATTACTTAACGGCGGTTATATGATGAAAAATTATTTGCTGACAATTACCTATGACGGTACAAATTATCACGGCTGGCAGGTGCAGAATAACGCACCCACCGTTCAAAAGGCTATGCAGGACGCTATCGAGCAAATACTCGGTGTGCGTGAGAGCATAGTGGGCTGCAGCAGGACCGACAGCGGAGTTCACGCCAATATGTTCTGCTGTAATATGAGAACGGAAAAGGACTTGAACGGGGAAAAATTTGCCCGTTCGCTCAATGCCGTTTTGCCGAGGGATATTGCGGTAAGGTCAGTAAAGGAAGTGCCGTATGAATTTCACGCACGTTATGATTGCTTGTCAAAAAGCTATAAATATTTAATTCTCAATTCAAAAAACAGAAATCCTTTTTTGGAAAACCGAGTGCTTCATTATCCGTTTGAAATTGATGTCGAAGCGTTGAATACCGAAGCAAAGGCATTTTTAGGAGCACACGACTTTTCTTCGTTTTGTTCGGCAGGCTCAAGCGTTGACGAAAAAACAAGGACTATTAAAGATATTGGCTTTGAAAGAAAAGGCGACGTTGTGGAATTCCATATAGAAGCAGACGGCTTTTTATACAATATGGTGCGTATTATAGTCGGAACGCTTCTTGATGTGAATTCAGGCAAAATCGAAAAAGGAAAAATCAGCGAAATAATCGAAAAAAAAGATAGAAAATATGCAGGCAAAACAGCCGCAGCGTGCGGACTGTATCTTGATAAAGTAAATTACAGCCTTGACGGTGAGGAAAATGAAAGAAAATAAGCAGAAGAAAAAACCGAATAAGAAAAATAAGAAAAGCCAAGAGGATTTAATCAAGGTCGCTAAGGCGGTATGTATAATCCTTGTTGTGCTTATGCTTCTTTTTGTTGCGGCGGATAGGTTCGGAAATATTACCTTTTCAAGCGTAGGCGACTATTTCAGCGGAGTTATCTCAGGCGCCAAAAGCGGCGACGGCTACCCGTACTATTTTGAGAGCGCAACCGCCGAAAACGTTGAAAAAATAAATTCCGATTTGCTTGTTTTGACCGACGGCTCAACGTTTGTACTTGACGCAACCGCAAAAAAATTGAGCGAGCTTCAGCACACATATTCCGTTCCGCTTATATACTCAAAAAACGGCAGAGCCGTTATGATTGATGTCGGCGGCTATTCCTACCGTGTTCAGTCGAAAACAAAGGTCTTATATGAGGGTACGAGAGAGCATAAGCTTTTAACGGCGGCTATCGGTAAGGACGGAAGCGTTGCCCTTGCGACAAGAGGCGACAGCTCAATGTCGGAATTAACCGTTTTCAACAAAAGCCAAAAGGAAGTTTTCAAGTGGGAATGTGCTAAAGAAGCTATCGTTTCTGTTGATATTTCCGATAACGGCAAAAAAGCTGCGGTATCGGTCGTCGGTGCTGAAAACGGCGAGCTTTATTCAAAGGTAATTATATTTGATTTCAGATACAGTGAGCCGATTTCCGAATATTCCTACAGCTCACAAACCGTATCAAAGGTTGAGTTTATCGGCTCAAATAAGGTGCTTGCGACGGGCGAGGACGTATTCAGCATCATTGAAAAGAACTCGAAGCAGGACGAGGATTTGTCGCTCAATAAGCTATCGAGAATTTATACCGCCGACAATAACACGACCGTTGCGGTTTTCTCAAAATACGGCAGCTCTTCGTCGAAGATTATTAAGGCATACACGGCTTCGGGCAAGCTTCTTTTCACTCAGGATATAAATTCCAACGTCAGAAGCGTGTCCTGCGACGGAAGCTATATATCCGTTTTGACCGACAGACAGCTTATTTCCTTTAACAAAAAGGGCAAAACGGTCGGAACGCATGAGGTTGCAAGCGACGGTATTTCGTGCTTTACCGACGGAAATAACACATATGTTTTAACTACGAGCGCAATAAATTGTTACAAAACGGTGGGAGAGAGCACAAGCGAAAAGCCCACAACAACCGAAAATGCAGACTCAAAAGAGTAAATTTCTCAATTTAGTTGTTAAAAGTTCATTATTATGTTACAATTTTTATATAAAATAAATGGAGGTAGTTTTATGGATATCGTACTTGATGTGATTTTAGTGTTAATCTTGATTGCGGTTGTTATATCATCCGCAAAAAAAGGCATAATGAAAACACTTGCCGAGCTTGTGGCTTTTGCTGTTGCAATCTTTTTGGCGTCGCAGACAGCTCAGCCTGTTGCAAGCGGTATGTATAAAGCGTTTTTCAGTAAAAATGTCGAGAGAGGACTTTACGAGGTTCTCCCGAGCGACACAAGTAAGCTTACAAACTCTGATAAGGCAAAGTATGTTTTTGAGGAAATGCCCGAATTTGCGAAGAAGCAGGCGGAGAAATGCGGAATTAGCATAGGCTCGGTCGCAGAGCAGATTGCAAAGAGCAATTTCACGGACGGCGACACGCTTTATCAGTCTCTTGAAAGCAATATAGTCAAGCCCATAGCTGTTGCGGTGCTCAAGCACGTAATGTTCTTTGTGCTGTCGGTGCTGTATGCGCTTGTGCTTGTGGCTATATTGAGGTCTTTGGCAAAAGGACTGAAAAAATCGCATCTTATCGGCGGTGCGGACAAATTTGTCGGCGGCGTTATAGGTGTAGTGAAGGGAGTGATAATAGTATTCTTGGTTGGCTGCCTGTTGTCATATCTCGAGCCGAGAATTGAGAACGAAAAGCTGAAACAAGCAGTTGATGGCTCATCGATAGTTGAAATGTGTGAAAAATTCGACCCGATGGAAGCTATTTCTGCGGCTGAAGTATTTGTCAGCAATATTAAATAATGGAGTAAAATTATGGACGGATTAAAAAAACTTTTTACCGGATGTCTTACAATCCCTAATCTCCTTTCATTGATTAGGATTATACTTATTCCTGTATTTGGTGTACTTTTCTATCGAGGCGAAATGCTTTGGGCGGTAATAATCCTTGTACTTTCGGGACTTACCGACTTCTTCGACGGAAAAATTGCAAGAAAATTCAATCAGGTCAGCGAGCTTGGAAAGGTTCTTGACCCTGTTGCCGATAAACTTACACAGATGACAATAGCGATAATTCTTTTCCTTACCTTTCAGAAGTCGGAAAACCCCACAATGATATGGTTTAAGTGGGTGTTCCTGTTCTTCGTTGCAAAGGAATTGCTTATGGTGGTTGTCGGAGCTGTAATGATAGCTGTCGGCTTAAAGCCAAGTGCGGCTGAAATTTACGGTAAGGTTGCAACTTTTGCCTATTATTTTGTAATGGGCTTGGTAATAACCTTCGGACCCGAGGTCGGTGCATTGAGAAATGTTTTCACTTTGCCCGACAGTATTATGATTGTATTGGTAATAATTTCGGCAATACTTACATTTGTAGCGTTGTTGAGCTACATACCGGGAACTCTTAAGCAGTTCAAAGAGAAAAAAGAAAGTAAATCTAACTGATACAGCGAGGAAAAACATCAGATGAACAAAAATATGCTTTGCAGCAGATGCCACGAAAATCCTGCGGTATTTTTCATTTCAAAGGTGGACGGAGACAAGACCACAAATGAGGGGCTTTGCATCAAGTGCGCTATGGAATTGAACATCGGTCCTATCAAGCAGATAATGGACAGTATGGGTATATCCGAGGATGAAATGGACGAGGTTTCCGAACAGATGAAGCAAATAATGGACAGCGAGGGCGAGGACGGATTTCAGCCCGGCGGAGCTATGCCTTTATCACTGTTTCAGGGAATGTTCGGAAATAACGGCGAGGATACGGCTCTTTCCGAAGCTCAGCCGAGCGAAGAGGAGCATGACGGGGAAAAAGATAATAAAAAGAAAAAGAAGTCAAAGAACGCAAAGAAGAGAAAATATCTCAATCTTTACTGCTCCGACCTCACCGAAAGGGCGAGAGAGGGCAAGCTTGACAACATTATCGGCAGAGAAAAGGAAATCAGCAGAACAGAGCAGATTCTTTGCCGCAGAACAAAAAACAATCCCTGTCTTATAGGCGAGCCCGGCGTCGGCAAAACTGCAATAGCTGAGGGACTTGCACTCAAAATAGCGGCAGGGGACGTACCGGCTAAGCTTGCAAATAAGGAAATACATTTGCTTGACCTTACGGCACTTGTTGCGGGAACGCAGTTCAGAGGACAGTTTGAATCAAGAATTAAAGGTCTTATCGAAGAGGTTAAGTCCGAGGGCAATATTATTCTCTTTATCGACGAGGTGCACAATCTTGTCGGAACGGGAGATGCGGAGGGTACGATGAATGCCGCAAACATTCTCAAGCCTGCACTCTCAAGAGGCGAAATTCAGGTGATCGGCGCAACGACATTTAACGAATACCGTAAAAATATAGAAAAGGACGCCGCACTTGAAAGAAGATTTCAGCCCGTTAAGGTTGAAGAGCCCTCAATCGCAGACACCTATCAAATGCTTCTCGGCATAAAGAAGTATTATGAGGACTTCCACAAGGTTAAAATCGCAGACCCGTTGGTATATAAGGCTGTAACGCTTTCGGAAAGGTATATCACAGACAGATTTTTGCCCGATAAGGCAATAGATTTGTTGGATGAGGCTTGCACCTGCGCTAACCTTAGAAATAAGTCAATAAGCGAATATGAAATGCTGCTTGATGAAATTTCATCACTCAAAACTGAGGAGGATGAGCTTTCACAGGAGACTGAAAACATTGATTACGAACGCCTTGCAGAGATTAGAGCAGAGCTTTTAGCCTCTGAAAATAAGCTTCCCGATATTGAGAAAAAAGCAAGCGACAATGCAGTTCTTGAATCGGACCTTGCAACCGTTATCAATCTTTGGACGGGAATACCTGCGTCAAAGGTTGTCGAGGGCGACTTAAAACGCCTTGCAGGACTTGAAACAAGGCTTAAAGAGCATATTATCGGTCAGGACGAAGCTGTTGAGCTTGTAGCGGCGGCAATCAAACGCAGCAGAGTTCAGCTTTCGCTTCAGAAGCGTCCTGCATCGTTCATCTTTGTCGGACCTACGGGTGTCGGTAAAACCGAGCTTGTTAAGCAGCTTTCAATGGAGCTGTTTGACACACCGGAGACCTTAATTCGTTTTGATATGTCCGAATTTATGGAAAAACATTCGGTATTAAGACTTATCGGATCGCCTCCGGGATATGTGGGATATGACGAAGCGGGTCAGTTGACCGAAAAGGTCAGAAGAAAGCCTTATTCTATTATCCTTTTTGATGAGATTGAAAAAGCACATCCCGACGTAATGAACATTCTTTTGCAAATTCTTGACGAGGGCAAGACAAACGATGCTCACGGCAGAAGTGTAAGCTTTGCGAATACGGTTATTATTATGACCTCGAACGCAGGCAGCGAAAGAAAGGAAAATGCACTCGGTTTTGCGAAGGATAAGGGCGAGGTAAAACGTGAAAAAGCCGTTAAGGCACTCAATGAGTTTTTACGCCCCGAATTTATCGGCAGAATTGATGAAATTGTTGTTTTCAACAACCTTACAGTTGATGATTACAAGGGAATAGCCAAGCTGATGCTCAATGAGCTTAAAGCTGCGCTTGCAGACAGGGGAATTGAGCTTGAATACGACGATACCGTTACAGAGTGCGTTGTTTCAAAGATGAGTGGCGATTCAAGAGGTGCAAGAGATCTCAGAAATGTTATCAGAAGAAATGTAGAGGACAAAATTTCCTCTTATATGGTTGAGAACTGTGACAGCTTAATCACAAAGGTTTCTCTTTCCGGCGAGAACGGAGAAATCACTCTTGCAGTTGAATAAAAAAGACGATTTACCCCGTTCTTGCAGACTATAAAATTTTTGGGGTAATACAATGGAAAAACAGAATAAAAACAACAGACAGAATATACTCGATATGGTGCTTATAGCAATGTTTGCCGTTATAATAGCGATTTGCTCTTGGCTTTCAATTCCGGGCGAGGTTCCCGTAACCTTGCAAACCTTCGGCGTTTTTTGCGCAGTCGGCTTGCTCGGCGGTAAAAGGGGAACGTTGTCGGTGGTAATATACATCCTTTTGGGACTTGTCGGTGTGCCTGTGTTTGCAGGCTTTAAGGGCGGTGTCGGCTCGCTTATCGGACCTACGGGCGGATATATAATCGGCTTTGTGTTTACCGCTTTGGTTTATTGGCTTGTAACAAAGCTCCTCGGTACAAAAATCTGGGCTGTTGTACTCGGAATGGTGCTCGGACTCGTTGTGTGCTATGCCTTCGGTACTGCGTGGTTCGTGGTAGTGTATTCGCATAAAAACGGTGCTATCGGCGTTATGCAGGCACTTTCAATGTGCGTAATACCGTTCATCATTCCCGACATTGTTAAAATAGCAGTTGCGACAATACTTGTAAAGGTAATGCCGAAAAAGTATCTTAACAATAAATAATAAAAAGCGCAGGGCAATGGAAATTCCGTTGCCCTGCGTGAAATTATTAAAATATTTCTCTATAAGACTTGACATTTAGCGTATTTTTTGATAATATATACAGCGTTGCAAAACTAAATATGCGGGTGTAGTTCAATGGCTAGAATTCCAGCCTTCCAAGCTGGCTGTGTGGGTTCGATTCCCATCACCCGCTCCAGAAAAAAGCACTTCGTAAGAAGTGCTTTTTTCAATGAAATTCGCCTTGCATCGAGTGAAATAGCTTTGCTGTGAAATACGCTTACGCATATGAAATATTTGGCTTTGCCAAATGTTAAAAGGCGAATTTTATTTCATTTTCTACTTCGCAGAAAACTTCATAATTTACGCAGTAAATTATTTCATATCGCATAGCGATATTTCATTATTTAAAACACATAGAACCGTACCCTGTGTTTAAGGAGTATTTGTTATGAATCGACTTTTGATTGTTGATGGAAGCAACCTATTATTTCAAATGTTCTTTGGTATGCCGGCGAGAATAGTGAATGAACAAGGCAAGGCTATACAAGGCACACTTGGTTTTGTCGGTGCATTGCTGAAAATTATACGAAGAACTGAGCCAACGCACATTGTCATATTATTTGATGGCGAACACGAAAACGAACGTTTAACTCTCGACTCTGATTATAAAGCAAACAGAGTGGATTATAGCGAAATACCGGAGGAAAAAAACCCATTTTCGCAATTGCTTGATGTATATGCAACACTCGACTATCTTGGTATAAAACACACCGAAACAATTACTTGTGAAACCGATGATTTGATTGCGGGATACGCTTTTACTTATGGGCAAGAAAATGAAATTGTTGTTTCATCATTTGATAGCGACTTCTTTCAGCTCATAACAGATAAAGTGTCGGTGCTTAGGTATCGTGGTGAAAAAACCGCTATATGTACACCCGAATACATAAAAGACAAATTCAGCATTACACCGTTTCAATATGCTGATTTCAAATCACTGACAGGTGATGCTTCGGATAATATTAAAGGAGCAGACAAAGTCGGCCCGAAAACGGCTGCTTTGTTGCTTAATGAGTTTGGCTCTCTTGAAAACATAATTTCAAATGCAGATGGGATAAAGAAACCATCAATTAAACAATCTATAATCAGGAATGCTGAAAAGATAAGAACGAATTATAAGATTATCAAACTCGATAATTCGGCGCAGTTACCATTCGCTCTGAGCGAGCTTGCATATAAATTTAATGGAATAACCACAAATGAAGTTTTGAAAGGAGTGGGCTTAAAGTAAAACTCATTCTTTCGTCTTGCGATTTTCGCAATGAATAAAGAAAACACAATAAACGTTTTTCTGTGCTTTTGCCGATTTTATAATCAGCGGCGGTATGGCGGTGACTTTCTGCCGCCCTTTGGTTGTTGTTGATATATGGTTTTTTTCAGTTAATATGAAATTATAATCAAAGCACAATCCGTAGGGGCGACCTGTGGTCGCCTGCCAATTCATAGCAAATTAAAAACGGGCGAACACAGTTCGCCCCTACGATATAATATAAAAATATAATTGTTTGGAACCGTTGATTTGTTGTGATTTAACGGCAGGAGCAAGCTCCTGCCCTACCACGTCGTCGTTTGCACAGCCTTTATTCAATCTTCAATCACCATTGTATACACTTTTGCTTTAAAGGTAACGCTATTATCGCAATTTAAGTCCGCATTTTTCCATTACATAACCTGAACGTGGATTATCAACAGCGTGTAATGAGCAAATTTTTTTAACGCCTAATTCTTTGTGAACATAGTCGATAATTGCTTTCATAGCCTCGGTGCAGTAACCCTTGTGCCAATAGTCGAAATGTAAATTATAACCCATACCCCAATAACCTTCCATTTTGTCACTCGGTCCTATTCCACCTGTGCCGATAACTTTATTTTCCTCTTTAAGAACGAATGCCCAGTTGTATTCTTTTTCGTCAACAAGCGTAGATTTTATCCAATCAATCGTTTGGCTTATATCTGTAAGCGTAGGATATGACATATATTTTGTCACTCTTTCATCGCTGTTCCACGAAAAGCAAGCTTCTGCATCGTCAAGTGTGATAGGGCGTAAGATTAATCTTTCGGTTTCTAAAATCGGTTCTTTTGACATTTTGATACCTCCAAAAAAAACAAGCCGCTGATGTGAACGATTGTTACACATCAACGGCTTTGTGTTATAAATAAAAATTTATACCGAAATTGAGTGCAACAAAATAATTCCATTTGCAAGGCAAACAGAATAGGCTGAATTATGGGCTGTTGCACGGTTAAATTTCTGCATAACTTCTTTCCTTTCATTTAATAAAATGATTGTAACATAAGCTATGCCGTTTGTCAATGTAAACACAGGGGACGTTTCTCTGTGCTTTTGCCGATTTTATAATCAGCGGCGGTAGGACAGGGGCAAGCCCTGTCCGACACAGGCTCCCTTGTAAAGGGAGCCTGTCGTTTTTTTGAAACAAAAAAATGACTGAGGGATTTATATAAAATCAACCTTACAATCCCTCCGCC